>CAJHYK010000215.1_pt1 | contig 12395 bp, 12 predicted proteins | sample 9198691 | NCBI WGS metagenome assembly CAJHYK01 (sample SAMEA7708355, study PRJEB35096) | sediment metagenome | biome: marine neritic benthic zone biome [ENVO:01000025]; feature: sediment [ENVO:00002007]; material: shallow marine sediment [ENVO:03000034] sea grass bed [ENVO_01000059] ...
CCATGTTCTCGAACTTGTCGGCCAGCTCGATCTCCTTGGCGACGGTGACGCCGTCCTTGGTGATGCGCGGCGCGCCGAAGGCCTTGTCGAGAACCACGTTGCGGCCCTTCGGCCCCAGCGTCACCTTGACCGCGTCGGCCAGGATGTCGACGCCCCTGAGCATGCGGTCGCGCGCGTCGGATGAAAACTTAACGTCTTTAGCAGCCATAATCTATTGCCTCTTCTTTCCGCGCCCGGCCATCGGGCCTGGGCGCCGGTATCATGTGCCGGCCGGTCCATGCCGGCCGCTCGATTTGCCTGGTTGCGACGGGGTCGCGGGCCGGTGGCTTATTTCTTGCCGCCGATGATCCCCATGATGTCGGACTCTTTCATGATGATGAGTTCCTCACCATCGATCTTGACCTCGGTGCCGGACCATTTGCCGAAAAGCACCTTGTCGCCCTTCTTGACGTCCAGCGGGGTTATCTTGCCGTCCTCGGAACGGGCGCCCGAACCGACAGCGACGATTTCGCCTTCCTGGGGCTTCTCCTGCGCCGTGTCGGGAATGATGACACCGCCCGCGGTCTTGGTTTCCCCTTCCAGCCGGCGAACCAGAACACGGTCGTGCAAAGGCCTGAAGCTCATTCGATATCCTCCTGCGATCCCTGAAAAATGTTAAACCTGCTCGGCCCGGCGCGCCCCGGAGCACTTGTTTGCGCCCCCTGTTAGCACTCCGGCCCGGTGAGTGCCAGCGATGTAAGGAATGCGTTCGGCAATGTCAAGGAAAGGCTCGGGAAAGCGGGTTCCCGGCCGCCGGAGCGGCCTTCGGGCGCAGCTGGCAGCACTCTCCGTGGTCGGCTGCTACGGTATTGTTTTTAATGGAATATTCATTTCCATCCTTTATATTTATGTCGGTTACGAAAGAATTTGCGACGGTACCGGCGGGCAAGTCGGAGGGACTGGGACACGACGCCGGCAATCCGGAGCAGACCGCGAGGACTGGTTCAACTGCCGAAAGCGACCCCGTTATGAGCGACCTGGAACGTCAGATGAACGACTACCGGCTGACAACGGCGGAGATTCTTTATCACTTGCCGGACCATCCGGATTTGCTACAGACATTCATATGGCAGACGCTGGACATCGCGCCGCGTTATCCGGTGCTGCGCAAGTTTCTCGATTACTGGCAGAACAATATCGAAGGCCGACTGCATTCGGTGCGCATTGGCCAGCGCGGCGTCATCGCCCCGGCCGAGTTCCGCATCGCGGACACCCAACTGGTGCTGCACTGAGCCGGGCATAAATCCGCGTCAATCCGGCGCGCCATTGCGCTTGATCCTTGTTATGGCGGCCTGAAGGCGGCGCCGCTATAGTCGCGCCGAATCCGGCCGAAAGGGATCAGGACGATGAACAGCGCCATTTCCGCCGGCGATTACGCGAACCGCCGCAATATCGCCATCTGGCTTTTGATCTGCAGCGCCATGGTGGCCCTGATGGTGGTGATCGGCGGTATCACGCGGCTCACCGAATCGGGCCTGTCGATGACCGAATGGCGGCCGCTCATCGGCTGGATTCCGCCACTGAGCGAGGCCGAGTGGCAGCGCGTCTTCGACCGCTACCGGCAGACCTCGGAATACCGGATCCAGTTCCCCGGCATGGACCTGGAAGGTTTCAAGACGATCTTCTGGTGGGAATATATCCACCGGGTATGGGGCCGGTTGATCGGCCTGGTGTTCGGCCTGCCGCTGATCTGGTTCGTTGTCCGGCGGCGCATCGAGCGCCCGTTGATCCCGCATCTCGTGGCACTGCTTATCCTGGGCGGGCTCCAGGGGCTGATCGGCTGGTGGATGGTCACCAGCGGCTTCGTCGACCGCGACGATGTCAGCCAGTACCGGCTGACCGTCCATCTCGGCGTCGCCATCGCGATCCTGGGCTATCTGTTGTGGCTGGCTTTCGGGCTGCTGCAGAGGGCCGAGAGCCGGGGCGGGACGCCTGGCGGGCTGAGAAAGCTGTCCCGGGCCACGGCCGTCGTCGCTTTCGTCACCATCCTGTCGGGCGGCATGGTGGCGGGCATCAATGCCGGCTTCATCCACAATACCTGGCCGCTAATGGATGGCGGCCTTCTGCCGGACGACTTCGCCGCGTTGTCGCCGTTCTGGCTGAATTTCTTCGAAAACCTCTCGACGGTCCAGTTCGCCCACCGCATGCTGGCCTACCTGACCGCGATCGTCGCCGGCATCCAGTGGTTCCGCGCACGGGACGCCGGCCTGCATCCGCGGGCATGGAGGGCCACCAAGCTGCTGGGTGCGATGGTGCTGCTGCAAATCCTGCTGGGCATTTCCACCCTGCTGCTGGTGGTGCCGGTCCCGCTCGCCGTGCTGCACCAGGGCGGTGCCGTGGTCCTGTTCGCCCTGGCGGTCTGGAGCGCGTGGGAGCTGTCACTGCCGCAACAAGCGGGCGCCTGACTGCGACATTCTGACGCTGCCCGCCAGGGATTGTCGGGCGCCACCCCCATTGCCCTTTTTGTAGGCACCGAAAGCCCCTGAATTCAACCACACTAACGCAATGCACCTATCACATGCCGGTTTCTTAGGCATTGTTATATTTAAAGTTTTAGCGGAATAGCATGAATTTTTCACTTGCGACGTTCGCATACGCAATATATATGTTGCGACGCAATATGGATTTAGGTTCGTGTTGCTGCCCTTCTTGGGCGTTTCCTCCCTTAACACTTCAGCCGCGCGATAATTCGCGCGGCTTTTTTTTGATGCGATCCGTCCGTCCGGGGTCCATATTATGGACCATGCGTAAACTTCTCATAATCGCCGCGTTGGGCGGCACGCTCGGCGCCTGTGCCGCTGAGGTCGACGAAAAACGGTCCTGCGCCGATTTGGCGGAGGCCCAGGCCGCCCGCCAGCTGGCGCGCGACACCGACCTGCTGGAAGAACAGGAAGCCGGCCTTTCGGACCAGGGCGAAGTGCAGCGCAAGCTCATCACACTGGACGCGCAAGCGTACCGCCAGGCCATTTACAAGGAGTGCCTCCGCCGCCGGGGGCTGGCGCCGGCCGACGACACGGACGGTTGATGTGCGGCGGCATTGGCTGCCCGGACCATGGCATGGTATACCGGCGGCCTGGCTAGTGGTGGCTAGTGGTGTGAGAGATTGACTGAAGAGACCGACAGGAACAAGGGGTCCGAGCAGTCGCCGTGGCAGCTCGCCGGGCGCCTGTGGCGGGAGTACCTGCGCTACCATCTGGGCCAGATCGCCGCGGCCAGCCTGTTAATGATCCTGGCTGCGGCGGCCACCGGCGCACAGGCGTACATGGTGCAGCCGGCGCTCGACGAACTGCTGGTCGAGGGCAACGAGGCGCTTCTCTGGATCCTGCCGCTGGCCTTCATCGGCATCGTCGCTGTCAAGGGCCTGTCCACTTACGGGCAGGCGATACTCATGCAGGGGCTGGCGCTGGAGATCATCCGCAAGATCCAGACCCGGATGTTCGACCGGATCGTCGGTGCGGACCTGGCCTATATCGACAGTAACCCCACCGGCACCGTGATTTCCCGTTTCATCTCCGACGCCTTCGTGATGCGCGACGCCCTGTCGAATTCCTTTACCGGGTTGATCCGCGACGGGCTGACGACCCTGGCGCTGATCGGCGTCATGTTCTACACCAACTGGCGCTTGTCACTGATTACCTTCATCGTCTTCCCCGTCGCCGCCATCTTCGTCACCCGGCTGGGCCGCAGGATGCGCCGGGTCGTGCGCACGACCCAGGCGGAATACGGTCAGCTCACCAGCTTCCTGGATGACGTGCTCAAGGGGATCCGGCAGGTCAAGGCATACGGAATGGAGCGTCACGAGAGCGCGCGCGCCGACGGCCTGTTCCTGACCCTCAAAGGACTTTATTACAAGGCCGCGAAGACGCGCGCGCGGGCCGTGCCGACGCTGGAAGCGCTGGGCGGGCTGGTCTTCGCCGCGATCCTGTTTTATGGCGGCTATCAGGCAATGCATGGCCAGATCACCGTGGGTGCCTTCATGGCCTTCTTCGCCGCCATGCTAATGGCCTACCAGCCGATGCGGCGGATCGCCAATCTCAATGTCGGCCTGCAGCAAGGGCTTGCGGCCGCCGAACGAGTCTTCCATATCGTCGATTATCGCCGCAAGATCGGCGAGGCGCCGGACGCCACGCCGCTGGCCGCAACCGGTGGGCATGTGCGGCTGGAAGGGGTCGATTTTTCCTACGGGAACGGCATACCGACGCTGGTCGACGTTACGCTGGATGCGCCGCCGGGCAAGGTGGTCGCGCTGGTCGGCCCCTCGGGCGCCGGCAAATCGACGGTGCTGAACCTGATTCCCCGATTTTACGACGTGGACAAGGGTGCGGTGACCATCGACGGCCAGGACGTCAGGGGCGCGACCCTGGATTCGGTCAGGGCGGCGATCGGGCTGGTTTCCCAGGATACCATGCTGTTCGACGATACGGTGCGGGCCAATATCGCCTATGGCCGGCCGGACGCGACGGAGGACGAGATCGTCGCGGCGGCCGGCGAGGCGGCCGCCGACGGCTTCATCCGTCGGCTGCCCCAGGGCTATGACACGGTGGTGGGTGAGCGCGGCGTAATCCTGTCGGGCGGGCAGCGCCAGCGCCTGTCGATTGCGCGAGCCATGCTGAAGAATGCACCGATCCTGCTGCTGGACGAGGCGACATCGGCGCTGGATACCGAATCGGAACGCAAGGTCCAGGCGGCGCTGAAGCGTCTGATGGAGGGCCGCACCACCATCGTCATCGCGCATCGCCTGTCGACCGTCGTCGACGCCGACGTCATTTACGTATTCGACGGGGGCCGCATCGTCGAGTCGGGCACCCATGCGGATTTGGCCGCGGGCGGGGGGCTCTACGCCCGCCTGAGCCAGCTGCAATTCGGCGACGAGGTCGCCGAAGAAACCGCAGCACAATCCGCCGGATGACCGGACCCGTGAAGAAAATACTGCAAAGCGACGCGGCGATGGCGGCGGCCTGCTTCATCGGCGCGCTCTATATCCGGCTGGTCCGCTGGACCGGCCGCTGGCGGATCGAGCGCGAGGACATCCCTGAATCCTTTCGCAAAGCAGGCCAGCCCTTCATTCTTTCCTTTTGGCATGGGCGGTTGTTGATGATGCCCTATTGCTGGCGCCGGACGGATCTGACCAACATGCTGATCTCCGGGCACCGGGACGGCAGGCTGATTTCGCAGACGGTCAAGCATTTCAATATCGAATCGGTGGTGGGATCGGCCAGCAAGGGCGGCGCCCAGGCGACGCGCCGGCTGATCAAGCTGATGCGCGAGGGCGGCGTCGTCGGCATCACGCCCGACGGTCCGCGCGGGCCACGCATGCGGGTCGGCGAAGGCACCATCGCGCTGGCGCGCCTGTCGGGCGCGCCGATCGTGCCCACGACCTATTCGGCCTCGCGCCGCCGCATCATGGCAAGCTGGGACCGTTTCGTCCTCGCCCTGCCGTTTTCGCGCGGCGTGTTCCTGTGGGGTGACCCGATCCAGGTTCCCCGCGACGCCGACGCCGCGATGCTGGAGGCCAAGCGGCTCGAAGTCGAGGAGGCCATGAACGCGCTGGCCGACTGCGCCGACGCGATGATGGGCCAGCCCAGCGTGGAGCCCGACCCGCCGCTGGCTGCTGCCGGCCCGGCGCGGGCTTGAACGATCGGGTTTCCGGCATGATCGGCATCACGCTCTATCGCGGCCTGACCGCCGTCGCCGAACCGCTGCTGCGGCTCTATCTGGGCCAGCGCGCGCGGCGCGGCAAGGAAGACCCGCTGCGCATGGCAGAACGCCGCGGCATTGCCTCGGCGCCGCGCGCCGACGGCCCGCTGATCTGGCTTCACGCAGCCAGCGTCGGCGAGGCGCAGTCCGCACTGGCCCTGATCGGCCGGCTGCTGGCGATGCGCGACGATGTGAACATGCTGGTGACCAGCGGCACCGTGACCTCTGCCGGCATGTTGGGGCAAAGATTGCCGGCGCGCGCGGTTCATCAATATGTTCCCGCCGATTCGCTGCGCTGGGTGCGGCGGTTTCTCAACCACTGGCGGCCCGATCTGGCCTTGTTCGTCGAGTCGGAGCTCTGGCCTAACCTGATAGTGGAGACTTCGGCGCGGGGCTGCCCGTTGATTCTGGTCAACGGCCGGCTGTCGGCGCGGTCCTACGAACGCTGGCGCAAGACCCCGGGCATTGCGCGTCCCTTGCTGCAAAGCTTCGCGCTGTGCCTCGGCCAGACGGACCGGGACCGCGAACGTTTCGCCGCCCTCGGCGCGCCTCGCTGCGACTATCTCGGCAATCTGAAATATTCGGCCGATCCGCTGCCCGCCGACGAGGCTGCGCTGACGGCGATCCGCGACGAAATCGGCGACCGGCCGGTCTGGCTGGCCGCCAGCACCCATCCGGGCGAGGAGGAACTGGCCGCCGCGGTGCATCGGGCTCTGAGGGACTCGCATCCCGGCCTGCTGACGATCATCGTGCCGCGCCACCCGAACCGGGGCGACGAGATCGCGGCGATGCTGGACGCAGGCTTTTCCGTCCGCCGCCGTAGCAAGGGCGAAATGCCGGACGGGACCTGCGAAATCTTCCTGGCCGATACGCTGGGCGAGCTGGGCCTGTTCTACCGGCTGGCCGAGATCGCCTTCATCGGCGGCAGCACCGGCAGCCTGGGCGGCCACAACCCACTGGAGGCGGCGCAACTCGGCTGCGCAGTGATCCACGGCCCCGACATGGCCAATTTCCGGACCGTTGCCGCAGACCTCGCCGCGGCCGAGTCTGCGCTATCCTTCGAGGACGAGGCTGGGCTGATCGAGGCCGTGGCGCGGCTGCTGGAAGACCAGGATGAACGCAAGCGCCTGGCCAGGGCCGCGCGCAAGGTGTCGATCGAGAATGCCGACGCGCTCGACCGGATCGCCGGCGCGCTGGCGCCCTTTGTCGAAGCGCTGCCGGGGGGTGGCTGAGTCATGCGTGCGCCCGCTTTCTGGTCCGGCCCCTCGGCCCTGTCCGCCCTGTTGATGCCGCTGGGCGCCGTCTATGCGGCGACTGGCAAGCTGCGCCGCATGGCGGTGCGCCCGCAAGAGGCGCCCGTGCCGGTGATCTGCGTCGGCAACCTGGTGGCCGGCGGGGCCGGCAAGACGCCGGTGGCCCAGGCGATCGCCCGGCATATGATCGCCCAGGGCGTCGAGGTGCATTTCCTCAGCCGCGGCTATGGCGGCAAGCTGAAGGGGCCGGTGCGGGTCGTCCCCGGCATCCACGACGCGGCCGATGTGGGCGACGAACCGCTGCTGCTGGCTGGGACGGCACCCTGCTGGGTGGCCGCCGACCGGGTCGCCGGCGCGCGGGCTGCGGCAGCCGGGGGCGCGCAAGTCATCGTCATGGATGACGGCCACCAGAATCCCAGCCTGGCCAAGGCGGCCTCCATTATCGTCGTCGATGGCGAGGTCGGCTTCGGCAACGGCCGCGTCATCCCGGCGGGCCCCCTGCGCGAACCGGTCGACGCGGGTCTGGCGCGTGCCGACGCGGTGGTGGTTCTGGGCGAGGACCGGGCAGGCGTGGCGCAAAGCCTGCCGCAGGGCATGCCGCTTTTGCACGGTCATCTGGCGCCGGCGGAAGAGGCCCGCGCGCTGGACGGAGAAACGGTGCTGGCCTTCGCCGGGATCGGCCGGCCGGAGAAATTCTTCGACACGGTCCGCGCGCTCGGCTGCAAGCTGGTCGAACAGAGGGACTTTCCCGACCACCACCCCTACAGCTACAAGGAAGCGCGGGAGATCATCGACGCGGCATGGGCGAAGGGCGCCCTGCCGGTGACAACGGCGAAGGACGCGGTGCGGCTGCCGCCGGACTTGCGTGCGCCGGTCATGGTGGTGGCGGTGGAAGTCGTGTGGCGGGAGCCGGAACTGCTCGACAGGATCTTGCTGGAGGCCCTGCGCCATGGCTGACCGCACGCCGCTGCAGCGCAAGCTGATCCGTTGGTTTGCCCATCCGCCGCAAGCGGTGGGCGCCTGGATGCTGTACGGGTTGCTGGCGGGGATCCCGCTCGACCGGGCCTCGGCCCTGGGCAGCCGGCTGCTCCGCGCCATCGGCCCGCGCATGAAGGCCGACCGCATTGCCAGGCACAACCTGCAGCGCGTGTTCCCGGAAAAACCGGCGGCGGAAATCGACCGTATCATGAGTCGGGTCTGGCACAATCTCGGCTGCATGCTGGGCGAATGGCCGCATCTCGCCGAACTGGACGGCGCCGGCCGGATCGAGGTGGTGGGCGGTGAAATCCTCGGCGCGCTACGCGACAAGGGCGGCCCGGCGATCCTGATCGCCGGCCATTACGGCAGTTGGGAAGCCGCCGGCCATACGCTGAACCGGCTCGGCAAGCCGCTGACGGTCATCTACCGGCCAGCCCAGAACCGCTGGGTCAACAAGCTGGTCCTGTGGGCGCGCCGGGATTACAACGCGACGCCGCTGGCCAAGGGGCGCGAGGCCGCCGTCGGCGCCATGGAGACGCTGAAACGCGGCGACTGGATCGGCGTGCTGTTCGACCAGAAACTGAACGAGGGCGTGCCGGTGCCGTTTTTCGGCCGCGACGCCATGACCTCGCCGCTGCCCGCGCGCCTGGCCCTGGCCTTCCGCTGTCCGCTGGTGCCGACGAAAACCGAGCGGCTGGACGGCAGTCATTTCCGCCTGACCATCTATCCGCCGCTTGACCTGCCCGAGACCGGCGACCGTAACGAGGATATGGCCATCTTGATGCGGCGGATGAACGAAATGCTGGAAGGCTGGATCCGCGAACAGCCCGAACAGTGGTTCTGGGTCCACAAGCGCTGGCCGGACTGAATGCACTAATAATAGGGGTCCAGAATATGGCCCCGCTCGCCCCAGAAGACGCACCAACGGCCGGCCGATAGTATGATATCGACCTTGCCTTCGGGGCATCCGAGATCGAAATCCTCCCTTTCAGGGTCCATCGAGCCGATATCGACGCCATGTTCGGCGGCCCAGGATTCCCCGCAAGCCATGAGTTTCCGGCCATAGGCCGCCAGTTCGGGCGCCGTCATGCGCTCATAGCCCTGCGCGAACAGTTCGTCCCCGATAAGGTCCGTGCAGTCTTCAAGGAACTTGGCGCGAAACGAATAGGCTTCCACATATCCCAGTGGCGCGTTGGTATATCGCGGCAGCCCGTCGCAAGGCGGTGCTAAGTCCAGCACATAAAATCCGTGATGATGCTTGAGCCATTCCTCTTCAGGAACATCCGGATTATGTTCGGCCCGCATCTTGCGTGCCCATTCGTTCGCGGCCTCGTCGTAACCGACCCTTGGCGCATCCAGCGTTTCATAGGCGGGTATCGAGATTTCGTTAAATCTCCCGGTCAGCGCCTCCCGGTCAACCTCCTTTTCGGGCTTTTTAGAGAATAGCCGCGCGATCAGCCCCCTCTTTTCGCTCCGGCTGTCTTCGTCCAGCGCCTGGATGATCGCTTCGTATTCCTCCTCGTTGCCAGGCTTGGGCTTGTTGCCGGGCAGCCAATCCAATCCCATGATTCTCCCCCGCTATCGTTACACTGCCTCGATTATCGGTTGTCCCGGTTAACGGGAAATGAACGGGGAAACCGCCGCAATGAGTGGAATTTGCCACCAGCTGAAAATCACGCAATAACTCTCTCAGCTACGCCAAGACCGGAGAACCGACCTGAAACGCCTGCTGATTATCCGCAACCCCACCGCCGGCCAGCGCAAGGCGCGGGATTACGCGCGGGCGCTGGGGTTGCTTGAGGGGGCCGGCTGCACCGTTACCGTGGCGGAGACCAGGGCGCGCGGCGATGCGTTGCGGATCGCCCGAGAGGCCGATGAGGCCGCATTCGACGCCGTGGTCGCGGCGGGCGGCGACGGCACCATCAACGAGGTTGTCAACGGGCTGGCCGGGCGGGCGCTGCCGCTTGGCGTGATACCGCTGGGCACCTCGAACGTGCTGGCCCACGAAATCGGGGTGGGCTCGGACATCGGCCGCGCTGTGGAGGCCATCCTGTCGGGCCGCCCTCAGCCTGTCGCCGCCGCCAATGCGGGAGGGCGCCTGTGCTGCCTGATGGTCAGCGCGGGGTCCGATGCGCGCGCCATCGCGCGGCTCCGCCCGGCGCTAAAAAGCCTGCTCGGCGAGGGCGCCTATTACGTCGCCGGCTTCGAGGAATTGCTGGCCGGGCCAAGGCGTATGCTGGCGCTGGAGATCGACGGCAAGCCTCATGAGGCCGCCTCGGTCATCGTCATGAACGGCCGGCTCTACGGCGGCAAGTTCGTCTGCGCGCCGGACGCCGACATGCGCGAACCGCTGCTATATGCCGTGCTGCTGACCCGGACCGGGCGCTGGAACGTGATGCGCTACGGGCTGGCGCTGATCACGAACAGGCTCTATCGCTTGGGCGACGTGCGCATCGTCCCGGCAACCAGGGTCCGTATCCTCGCGCCCGCGGGCGAGCCCTGCCAGAGCGACGGCGACCTGATCGCTGAGGCCCCGCTGGACATCGCCGTCCAGGCGAACGCGGTCGAGATTCTGTTTCCGCGGGACTAACCCCGGCTGCCCGGCCGTTCCGGCACCACCCAGGCGGGGTCGAGCTTCACGTCGAACCAGTACATCATCCAATGCAGATGCGGGCCGGTGACGCGGCCGGTCTGGCCGATGGCGCCGATCTGCTCGCCGCGCTTCACCTTCTGGCCGACCTGCACGTCTATCCGGCTCATATGCAGATAGGCGGTCTTCAGCCCGTGCCCGTGGTCGATGAAGACCATGTTGCCGTTGAAATACATGTCGGGTTCGGCCAGCACGACCTCGCCGTCGGCGGGCGCGACGATGGGATCGCCCTCCGGGGCGGCCACATCGACGCCGGAATGGGGGTTCTTGGGCGTGCCGTTGAGGATGCGCTGGCTGCCGAAGACGCCGGAAATACGGCCCTCCGCGGGCCAGCTCCAGCCCGACTGGAACCAGGATTCGGGCAGGTCCAGCTTGCGCGCCGCCGCGGTCTTGCGGCGTTCCTCCTTCAGCCTCGCCAGCAGCTCCGGGTCGGCCGGCGGGGTTACCTTCTTGGGCGGCAGCCCATCGATGCGTTGCACCTTGTATTCGCGTTGCTCGACGTCGATTTCCTGCATATGCACATAACCGTCCGGCATGCGCACGGTCAGCTTCGCCTTGGGCGGCGCATCTCGGCCGAAGCCGAACAGGAATTCGCCATTCGGCGAAACCCGCAGTTTCCGGCCGTCGAACTCCACCGTCGCCTTGGGATCGACGCGCCCCACCACCAACCCGCCCTGGATGAAGTTCCCGTCGAGGGTCAGGGTCCGGTCGCTATCGGCCCAGGCGGCCTGGGGCAACAGAATGGCAATCGCGAAAAGTGGGAAAAGATATTTCAAAGCAGGCTCCGTTGTCTGTCGTCCTTTTTGCCCGGCGCTGCGGTCGATTTCTTCCGGGCGAGCGCCCGAGCCTTGCCGCCGATCACCGCGCCAACCGAATCGTCATGGAACTGTAACGCGACCTGCTGGCCCGGCGAGGTCGCCGCCGCCGCCGTTACCGGGCGGCCCTTCGAATCGCGCACCACGGCATAGCCGCGTTCCAGCACTCGGTGGAAGGAATAGCTTTCCAGCAGGCTGGCGAATTGCGCCAGCTTTTTTGTCTCCTGCTCGGCCAAACGTGTCGCGGCGCGGGCCAGCCGGGGCGCATAATCGCCAAGCTGCCGCGCCCCCTCGCTTCGCGCTCGTTCGGCTGCACGCAGGGACAGGCGCCTGCCAAGCGTCGAACTGCGGTCCTGGGCGCGTCCCAGCAGGTTTTTCCAGGCGCCGTCCATCACGCGGCCGGCGGTCCCCACGCGGCTCGCGAAATCCCCTAGCAGTTCCCTGGGGTGTTTCAGTTTCGCGTCCAGCGTTGCGACTTTGTGGCTGCGGCCGGTCGAATAGTCGCGCCATCCGCCGCGCAGCCGCTCGAAGGCGGCGTCCAGCCTTTGCAGCGGCACGGCGAGGATCGAATCGCGGCTCGGCAGGCCGCGGCCCAGCCCTTCGACGCGAATGCGCCGTTCCCCGAGCATGCGGCTGGACGCGCCGACCATGCGGCGCTCGAAATTCAGAATGTTGACCTGCAACTCAGCGCGCACGGGCACCGCCATCTCGGCCGCCGCCGTCGGCGTCGGCGCGCGCCTGTCGGAAGCGAAATCGATCAGCGTCGTGTCTGTCTCGTGACCCACCGCCGAGATCAGCGGGATTTCCGACGCGGCCGCCGCGCGCACCACGATTTCCTCGTTGAAGGCCCACAGATCCTCGAGGCTGCCGCCGCCGCGCGCCACGATCAGCAGGTCGGGCCGGGGTACGGCGCCGTCGGGTTGGATCGCGTTGAACCCCTCGATGGCGGCGGCCACCTGTTCG
>CAJHYK010000241.1_pt1 | contig 12378 bp, 11 predicted proteins | sample 9198691 | NCBI WGS metagenome assembly CAJHYK01 (sample SAMEA7708355, study PRJEB35096) | sediment metagenome | biome: marine neritic benthic zone biome [ENVO:01000025]; feature: sediment [ENVO:00002007]; material: shallow marine sediment [ENVO:03000034] sea grass bed [ENVO_01000059] ...
AAATGGACCCACCTGGGTGCGGCGCAGGGCCACCAGATGCCCTACCGTGCCCAGCGCCAGCGCAATATCGCGTGCCAGCGCCCGGACATAGGTGCCCTTGCCGCAGACCGCCTCGAATATCCCATGGTCTTCGTCCGGCGTCTCAAGCAGCTGCAATTCCTCGATCGTGACCATGCGCGGCGGCATCTCCGGCGCCTTGCCCTCGCGCGCCAGATCGTAGGCCCGCTTACCGCCCAACCTGATCGCCGAATAGGCGGGCGGAACCTGTTCGATCTCGCCGGTATAACGGTCGAGAATCGCCTCGACCGCGGCCCGGTCCGGGCGGATGTCCGATTTCGCCGTCACCTCGCCGTCCCGGTCTTCGGTGTCGGTCGCGATGCCCCATCGGACGGTGAATCGATATCGCTTCATTCCGTCCATTGCCCAGGAAACGGTTTTGGTCGCCTCGCCCAGCGCGATCGGCAGAATGCCGGTGGCGAAGGGGTCCAGTGTACCGCCATGGCCGGCCTTGGCCGCGTCCAGGCGCCGTTTCACGGCACCGACGGCGGCGGTTGAGGTCATGCCCTCAGGCTTGTCCAGAACGATCCAGCCATGAATCGGCCGACCTCGCTTTTTAAGACCCATCGTCCACACCGTCCCCGGTCAAATCGCGGGCCACCGCGGGCCGGCGCAGCAGGGAATCGATATGCTGGGCCTCTTCGAACACCCGGTCCAATTCGAAGTGTAGCGCAGGCGTGAATTTCATGGTGATGCGCCGCCCGACCTCATGGCTCAGAAAATGCGCCGCGTGGTTGAGCGCCTCGACGATTTCCGCCACGTCGCCGGCCCCGCCCAGCGGCATCACGAAAACCGTGGCATGGCGCATGTCCGGGCTCGGTCGGACTTCGGAAACCGTGATCGACTTGCCGGCCAGGGCGGGGTCATGCAAATCGCCGCGGCCAAGGATTTCCGCCAGCACATGGCGCAACTCTTCGCCGACGCGCAGCTGGCGCTGGCTTGGCGCCTTCCCTTTTTTTCTGCTCATGACTCGTCCGATCGCCGGCAGGCAGCGGGCCCGCCGGCGCCTTGTCGATTAAACATCAAAGCTCGCGCGAGATTTCCTCGACCTCGAAGGCTTCGATCACGTCGCCGACCTTGATGTCGTCGTAGTTCTCGAACGCCATGCCGCACTCATAACCGTGCTGCACTTCGCGGACTTCATCCTTGAAGCGCTTCAGCGTCTTCAGCTTGCCTTCGTGGATCACCACGTCGTCGCGCAACAGGCGCACTCCGGCGCCGCGCTTGACCACACCATCCGTGACATAACAGCCCGCCACCTTGCCTGCCTTCGTGATGTTGAATACCTCGCGGATTTCCGCATTGCCCAGGAACTTCTCGCGAAGCTCCGGCGCCAGCATGCCGCTCAGCATCGCCTTGATATCGTCCAGCGCGTTATAGATGATCGAGTAATAACGGATGTCGATGCCATCTCGCTTGGCCATTTCGCGGGCCTGCGGATTGGCGCGTACATTAAAGCCGATGATCAGCCCGCCGGATGCGCGGGCCAGCGTAACGTCGGCTTCGGTGATGCCGCCGACCGCGCTGTGCAGCAGCCGAACCTTGACCTCGTCTGTGGACAGCTTGTCGAAGGAAGCAGCGATTGCCTCGACGGACCCCTGCGCGTCGGCCTTGACCACCACCGGCAGTTCGCTGACCGTGCCTTCCTTGATCTGCGTGAACATCTGTTCCAGCGTGCCGCGCGCACCCGCCGCGCTACGCTTGTCGCGCTCCATGCGTTGCCGGTATTCGGTGACCTCGCGGGCCCGGGCCTCATCCTCGACGACGACGAAATCGTCGCCCGCGGACGGAGTTCCCTGGAAGCCGCCCACCTCGACCGGCATGGACGGGCCCGCGGTCTCGACGCTGTTGCCGTGATCGTCGGTCAGGGCGCGCACGCGGCCCCATTCGGTGCCGGCGATGAACACATCGCCCACATTCAGGCTGCCGCGCTGGACCAGCACGGTCGCGACTGAGCCGCGGCCACGCTCCTGGCGGGCTTCGACGACTGTACCCTGCGCCGTGCGGTTCGGATTGGCTTTCAGCTCCAGGATTTCAGACTGCAGCAGGATCGCCTCTTCCAGCTTGTCGAGGTTCATCTTCTTGGTCGCGGATACCTCAACTTCCTGCACCTCGCCGCCCATGCTTTCAACGACGACCTCATGCTGCAACAATTCGTTGCGCACCCGGTCGGGACTGGCATCGGGCTTGTCCATCTTGTTGATCGCGATGATCATCGGCACTTTGGCTGCCTGGGCATGGCGGATCGCCTCGATGGTTTGCGGTTGCACGCCATCGTCGGCCGCGACCACCAGCACCACGATGTCGGTGGCCTGGGCGCCGCGGGCACGCATGTTGGTGAAGGCTTCATGGCCCGGCGTGTCCAGGAAAGTGATCTGCTGGCCGTCCGACAGCGAGACGCGGTAGGCGCCGATATGCTGGGTGATACCGCCTGCCTCGCCGGAGACGACATCGGTCTCGCGCAACGCGTCGAGCAGCGAGGTCTTGCCGTGGTCGACATGGCCCATGACGGTGACGACCGGCGCACGCGACACCATGTCTTCCGCGTTGTCTTCGTTGCCTTCGATCCCGATTTCCACATCCGACTCCGACACGCGTTTCACCTTGTGGCCAAATTCAGCAACCACCAGTTCCGCCGTATCGGCGTCGATGGTCTCGTTGATGGTTGCCATTATATCCAGCTTCATCAAAGCCTTCACGACCTCCGCGCCGCGCGCGGCCATGCGGTTCGCCAGGTCGGACACGGTAATCGTTTCGGGCACGACCACCTCGCGCACGATTTTCTTGATGCTGTCGGGATCGGCCGCCCTCTGGCGCTGTTTCTCCTTTTCCCTCGCACGTCGCAGCGCGGCCATGCTGCGGCCGCGCTTTTCGTCGTCGCCGTCCAGCGCCCTGCTGATGGTCAGCTTGCCGGCGCGCCGGCGCGGTTCCTGGCGGCTTCGCGCGGGTGCGGGCTTCTCGGTCTTGGTCTTGACGCGATGCTTGGCCGGCGCCTCCGCCTCGATGACAGGCTCCACCACGAGCGCTGGTTCCGGCTGCGCTTTCTGATCGCTCGCTTCCGCAGCCCTGCGGCGGGCCTCTTCTTCCTCGGCCTTGCGGCGGGATTCCTCCTCGGCTGCCTTGCGGCGGGTTTCCTCTTCCTCCTGGGCGCGGCGCTGGGTTTCTTCCTGCGCGGCGCGCCGCGCGGCTTCCTCCGCCTCGTGCTTGGCCTGAATTTCAACAAGCCGCTGTTTTTCGTCGTCGGCGGCCGCGCCCTTCAGGGCACGGATGCGCGCCTCGCGCTCGCGATCCGTCAGGTCACGGGGCGGCGTCGCTTCCGGTTTCTCCGGCTCGACATGCGGGCTGACCGCGGCCATTTTACCGCCGGCGCCGCGTTCGAAGGTCCGCTTCCGCTTCACCTCGACGGCTACTTTCTTGGTGCGGCCGTGGCTGAAGCTCTGGCTCACCTGGCCTGCGTCGACTGTTTTCTTCAGTTCGAGCCGGCCCGGTTTGCGCAGCGTCAGCTTGCTTTCCGTTTCTTCTTTCTTGTCAGTCATTCCAGTCCTCATTCACGGCCATTACGCGCGAAAACCCTTCAGTTTCCGCCCTTCCAGTTCGAATTTCGTGGCCAGCGCCCCGGGCGCCAGCACGGCATGGACCGCATGATCGCGCCCAAAGGCGCGGCCCATCTCGTCGCTTGTCAGGCAATCCAGGACGCTCAGCCCGGGCGCCAGGCGCCGCAGCTTTTCCCGTCCATCCTCGGCGCCGTCAAGCGCCGCCATCAATATCGCTGCTTTCCCCTGCTTCAGCCGGGCGCGAACCTTCTCGAATCCGGCGACCGCCTGCCCGGCCCGACGGGCCAGCCCGATCAATTCGATGCAGCGGGCGACCAGAAGCGCCTCGACCATCCGGTCCAGTTCGGGATCGATTTCCACCGCCCGGCGCGCGGCCCGCGAAAACAGTTTGCGCGAAAGCGCCGTTTTCAGGCTCACGCGGTCGGGGCTCATCCAGAGTCCCCGGCCCGGCGCCCGTCCGGCTATGTCGGGGATCAGATGTCCCGAAGGATCGACGACGAAACGCAGAAGCTCTTCGCGCGCGCGAACCTCACCGGTGACGATACAGCGTCGCTGTGCCGTCCGGTTTTGCGCTGACGCCGCTGTACGCGGCGTTTCATGGCGAAGGCCTGCCTGCATATCCTGTGTTCTTCCTCCGGGTCATGGCTCAGGCGCTCACGCCGTCGCCCGCCGCAGCCGATTCCAGATCGGCTGCGTTTTTTTCCTCATCGGCGGCCTTGGCAGCGGCCAGTTCCTCGGCGCTGAACCAGCCTGCCTCGACGCGCGCCGCCATGATCATATCATTGGCCTCGTCTGTCGACAGGCCGAACTCGCCAAGGATCGCCTCCTCGCCCGATGTCAGTTCGTCCGACGCCAGGTCTGCGAAATCCTCCAGCGTTTTCACACCGGCCTCGCCCAGCGCCACCAGCATGCCGGCGGTCAGGCCCGGGACGGTGGACAGGCTGTCCTCGACACCCAGCTCGCGCCGCCGCGCCGTCAGCCGTTCGGCTTCCTCCTCCAGGAAGTTGCCGGCGCGGGCGCGCAGTTCGGCGGCGACTTCTTCGTCGAATCCTTCAATTTCGGCCAGATCCTCGACCGGCACATAGGCGATTTCCTCGATCGAGGTGAAGCCCTCGGTGACCAGCAGGTGGGCGATAACGTCATCCACATCCAGCGCTGCCATGAAGCGCTCGCTGCGCTCGTGGAACTCGGCCTGGCGGCGTTCGGACTCCTGCTCTTCGGTCAGGATGTCGATATCCCAGCCGGTCAGCATCGAGGCCAGGCGCACATTCTGGCCGCGCCGCCCGATCGCCAGGCTCAACTGGTCGTCGGGCACCACCACCTCGATCTTGCGGGCGTCCTCGTCCAGCACGACCTTGGCTACCTCGGCCGGTGCCAGCGCGTTGACCACGAATGTCGCGGGGTCCGGCGACCAGGGGATAATGTCGATCTTTTCGCCCTGCAGCTCCGCGACGACCGCCTGGACGCGGCTGCCGCGCATACCGACGCAGGCGCCGACCGGGTCGATGCTGCTGTCGTTCGAGATAACGGCGATCTTGGCGCGGCTGCCCGGGTCGCGGGCAACGGCACGGATTTCGATAATGCCGTCATAAATTTCGGGCACTTCCTGGGCGAACAGCTTGGCCAGGAATTCCGGGTGGCTGCGCGACAGGAAAATCTGCGGGCCGCGCTGTTCCCGGCGCACGTCATAGATATAGGCGCGGACGCGGTCGCCGCGGCGGAAACTTTCGCGCGGCAGCACTTCGTCACGGCGCAGCACCGCTTCGCCCCGGCCCAGATCGACAGTCACCGTGCCGAACTCGAACCGTTTGACCAGCCCGTTGACGATCTCGCCCGCGCGGTCCTTGAATTCCTCGTACTGGCGTTCGCGCTCGGCCTCGCGCACCTTCTGCACGATCACCTGCTTGGCCGTCTGGGCAGCGATACGGCCGAAATCGATCGGCGGCAACGGGTCGACAATGAACTCACCGGTCACGGCGCCCGGTTTCATCTTCTGGGCCTGTTCGACAGTGACCTGGGTGATATCGTTTTCTATCTCGTCGGCAACTTCCGTATAGCGGGCAAGTTCGATCGCGCCGGTGGCCCGGTCGATATGAGCCCGGATGTCATGCTCGTGCCCGTATTTCGACCGGCCGGCCTTCTGGATCGCCTGCTCCATGGCTTCGAGCACCTGTTCGCGCTCGATGCCCTTGTCCCGGGCAACGGTGTCGGCTACCGCCAACAGTTCCACGTGCATCTGTGTTTGCTGCGTCATCTTCAAATCTCTCGTTTCAACTCGCCGCGGCGGCCAGCAGTTCGTCTGTCAAAACCAGCTTTGCGTGCTGGATATCGTCGATCGGCAGTTCCACCTCGCCATCCTTCGTGTCCATGCGGACCATCCCGTCCGCAAATCCCAGAATGCGTCCCTGAAAACGGCGGCGGCCGCCTATCAGGCCATGCGTTTCGATCTTCGCGTCATAACCCGTGAAGCGCTCGTAGTCTCTTGGTCGCACCAGCGGCCGGTCGATGCCCGGCGAGCTGACCTCCAGAGTATAGGCCCCGCGAATCGGGTCCTCCACCTCCAGCATGGCCGACACGGCATGGCTGATCTCGGCGCAATTCTCCACGGTCATGGGCGCCTCGTCGGCCCGCTCCGCCATGATCTGCAGGGTCGGCCGCTTCGAGCCGAACATCTGCACGCGCACCAGCGCGAAACCCATGTCGGCCAGCGCAGGCTCAATCATTTTTTCGACCCGTCGGATCGGATCCATCAGTCTCGCCACCTTCCGTTTCCGGAACTAAAAAGGGCGGGCCCAAGGGCCCACCCACTTGCTATCGACCGTCTATGACGACCGTATGGGATTCATTGAGCGTCTATTTAGGGCAAATCGGCCGGGATTACAAGGAGAACCTAACGCTTACCGGCGCGGCCGGCGGCGAAAAGTGAGGTAGATGCATGTTATCCCCTGGCTTCGCGCCTTGGCCTCATAGCGGGTCGGCGGCCAATCGTCGGGGCGCTGCCGCCAGTCCTGCGGTCCACGCGCGGTCCACTCGAATGCAGGATGTCTGATCGCGTGGAAAAGCATCCACCGGATCAATGGCATCTGGTCGCTGGCCAGCCGCAATTCGGCGTCGTCCTGCATCACACGCGCCAGCCGATCGAGATTTTCCGGTCCGATGAAACGGCGCCGGTGGTGGCGGGATTTGGGCCATGGGTCGGCGAACAACACGAAAACCCGGCCAATCGAAGCGTCCGGCAGACAGTCGATCAGATCGCGCGCATCATCCGCGTGGACGCGGATATTTTCCAGGCCATCCTGGTCGATTTCGCTGAGCAGACGCCCCACGCCGTTGATGAAGGGTTCACAGCCGATTACCCCGACATCCGGGTGCATCCTGGCCTGTTCCGCCAGATGTTCGCCGCCGCCGAAGCCGACCTCCAGCCAGACATCGCGCGCCGGCGGTGCAAACAGTGCCGCCGGGTCTATCCGGTCTGCGGTCAGATCGACCCTTATCTTGGGAAGCAGTTCCTCGATCAGCCGTCGCCGGCCGGCCCGCAGGGACCGGCCTTTCCGTCGGCCATAAAATATGCGCTTCCGGTCTTCAGCCATTATGACCCACGCAAGTGGGTAAGTTCGTCAGCTCAGCGCCGACTTCAGCGAATCGGCGATGTCCGTCCGCTCCCAGGAAAATCCGCCGTCGGGCTCCGGCTCGCGGCCGAAATGCCCGTAAGCCGAAGTACGGGCATAGATCGGTTTGCTGAGTCCCAGATGCTCGCGGATGCCGCGCGGGCTCAGATCCATATGCTGCTGCAGCACGTCGGACAGCTTGTCCTCGTCCACATTGCCGCTGCCGTATGTGTCGACATAGACCGAAAGGGGCCGGGAAACGCCGATCGCGTAGGAAAGCTGGATGCAGCAGCGGCTGGCTAGGCCGGCGGCCACCACATTCTTCGCCAGATAGCGCGATGCATAGGCCGCCGAACGGTCGACCTTGGTCGGATCCTTGCCGGAAAAGGCTCCGCCGCCATGGGGGGCCGCGCCGCCATAGGTGTCGACGATGATCTTGCGTCCGGTCAGACCGCAATCGCCGTCCGGTCCGCCGATGACGAAGCGGCCGGTCGGATTGACGTAGAAAGTCTCTTCGCCGCACATCCAGCCCTCCGGCAAGACGTTGACGACGTGGGGCCGCACCAGTTCGCGCACCTCGTCCTGCTCCAGTTCCTCGCCATGCTGGGTCGATACGACCAGCGCGGTGGCACGCACCGGTTTGCCGTTTTCATACTGCAGGCTCACCTGGCTTTTCGAATCGGGGCCGAAGCCGGGCGCGGCGCCGGAATGGCGGGCTTCCGCCATGCTTTTCAGGATCGCGTGGCTGTAGTAGATCGGCGCCGGCATCAGGGCAGGCGTTTCGTCGCAGGCATAGCCGAACATGATGCCTTGGTCGCCCGCGCCCTCGTCCTTGTTGCCGGCGGCGTCGACGCCCTGGGCGATGTCGCTGGACTGTTCATGGACGTAGCATTCGAAGGCGATCTTCTCCCAGTGGAAGCCGCCCTGCTCGTAACCGATCTCCTTGACTGCCTTGCGCGTCACGTCTTCCAGATGCTCACGCGTGATCGAGCCCGGCCCGCGTACTTCGCCGGCCAAGACAACCCGGTTGGTGGTACTGAGCGTTTCCACGGCGACTCGCGACAGGGGGTCGGCCCCTAGATAGGTGTCGACGATGGCATCCGAAATGCGATCGCAGACCTTGTCGGGATGCCCCTCGGAAACCGATTCGCTGGTAAATATGAAGTTCTTTCTGGCCAACTTTGCCCCCTTTGATTTCCGTAACAGAGCATTCTCAGACGTCGTGGTGTCGGCCGAAATAGCCCCTGCGCCGGACAAATACGCATTACGGACGTACCGCATATCTACGGTACGTCCGTTAAAACCCGATTACCGGGCGCGACTATTGCCGCGCTTGGCCGGGGCCGTCAAGGAATTTGGCTGGCGCCGGGTTCAAATCGGCGCCGGCCGCGGTCCGGGTCAGGAATTGCTCGCGCTTGCCAGGCTCTTGGCCAGGTCGAACAGCCGTTTGCGAACGTTCGGTTCCTTGATCCGGTAATAGGCCCTGACGAGCTCCAGCGTTTCGCGCTTGGCCAGGGGGTCCTGAGAGAACTCCTCCTGGTATTTTTCCGCGAGGCCGGGAACCGGTTTGCCGCCCTTGCCGGAAATCTCCGGCGGCATATCCTCGAAGAAGAACGACACTGGTACGTCCAGGACTCGCGACAGCGCGTACATGCGGCTGGCGCCGATGCGGTTGGCGCCGCGCTCGTATTTCTGAATCTGCTGGAAGGTCAGACCCACGGCCTCGCCGAGTTTTTCCTGGCTGAGGCCAAGAAGCGTGCGGCGGAGGCGAACGCGGCTACCGACGTGAATATCAACCGGGTTAGGCTTGCCCGTCCGGCTTACAGGCTGTCTGGATGCTGGCATGGCGTTAAGTGCAGTTGCACACCTTGTCTGTTAATGTACGTGATGTTTGAATGTCCCAACTTCTTAAAGCATACAAACGTATCTGGTCAAGGCGGATGCGTGTAGTGTTAGTGCTTTTTGCGATATGCAAAATTATACGGGGCGCGTAATAAAGGGAGAACTAGAAGTAGAGTCAAACCCCAAAATGTCGTATCGCCGTAACGCCCGTATAGCGTGAGGGTTGCCGCCGGGCGAGGCAATCTTACGTCCATAACCCCCTGTTTATTCAGGCCAAGCCGTGAAATTTCGCGGCCATAGGCATCGTAGACCGCCGATATGCCGGTATTGGCCGAACGGACCAGCGGCAATCCCTCTTCAATCGCGCGCAGGCGCGTGGCGGCCAGATGCTGATGCGGTCCCGCCGTCTGCCCGTACCAAGCGTCATTGGTCAAATTCAGCATCCATTCCGGGCGGTTGGCCGGATCCACGACCTCACCCGGGAAAACCACTTCATAGCAGATTAACGGGCCGACGGGCGGAAGTTCCGCCAGTTGCAGGGTGCGCGGGCCCGGCCCGGCCGAGAAATCCAGCGAACCCGGCGTGATCTTGTCGAACGGCAGGATGGATCGCAACGGCATATATTCGCCGAACGGCACCAGGTGAAACTTATCGAAACTGCCCGTGATATTTCCTTGCCCGTCGACGGCAACCATCGAGTTCCATACCTGGGGAGGGTCGAGCGCGCGCCGCGGCGTTCCGGTCAGCAAAAGCCCGCCGGTTGGTACGATTCGCGCCGCGGCCTCGGCCCAGTCCGGATAGCGAGTCAGATCGATGACCGCCGCCGTTTCCGGCCAGATGACGTGAGTGATCCAGTCCGGACGGTCCTTTTCGCTCAGTTCCAGATGCAGCGAGAAATTGCGCTCGACCAGCCCGCCACTCCATTTTTCCTTCTGCGGGATGTTGGCCTGCACGACCCGCAGGCCGACTTCGGAAACCCATTCGGCACCCCGGTCCGGCACCCCGGCCAGCCTGATTGCCCCGCCTGCCCATGTCGCGAGCGGCAGCGCGACTGCCAGCCCCAATGCCGCCAGCCGCCGTCTCGGCGATTCTTCCGCCAGACCGGCCGCCAGCGTGGCGGATGCCACCGCCAGGACGGTTACGCCATACATGCCGAAGACCGATGCGCCCTGGGCCATTGCGTCGGATCCAGTCCAGCCATAGCCGGCCAGGTTCCAGGGCAGGCCCGTGAAGAGTTGGCCGCGCAGCCACTCGGTGATACCCCAGGCCACGGTCAGCATCAGCGCGCGGCGCAGATGGCCGCCGCCCCAGCGGCTGGCCGCCAGGGTCGCGACTCCGTGAAAAATCGCCAGGACCATGGGCAGTCCGACCATCGCAAAAGGCATCACCCACCAGAGGGTTGCCGAAAAGGTGACGGGAGCGAAGCCGATCCAGTAGAGGCTGGTCACGAAAAAGCCCATGCCGAACCACCAACCGGTGAAAAAGGCGCAGCGCCGGCCGGCCCCCTCGGGCAGCAGCCAAACCAGCCCGGCGAAGGCCGGATATAGCATCGGCAACAGGTAGACCGGGGGCAAGGCCAGGGTCGCGACCGCGCCGAGCGCCGCAGCTGCGGCATACCGCCGCCAGCCGACGAGGACTGCCAGCCGGTCGGCCAGTGCGCCGACCCGCCCCCGAATTGCGCCCGGCGGGCTCGCCGGATCAGTCCCCATCGACGCCTGGATAGGCCGGTATGTTGCGTACGCGCAGCCGTTTCACGCGGCGCGGATCCGCATCCATGATCTCGAACTCCAGCCCGGACTCCTCGTGGACGATCAATTCGCCGCGCACCGGCACCCGGCCCGCCAGAACCGACACGAACCCGCCCAGCGTATCCACGTCGCCCTCATCCTCGGTTCCCGCCACAAGCGGCCCGGCCCGCTCCTCCAGCTCCCCGATCGGCAGACGGGCATCGGCCACGACGGTGCCGTCGGGACGGTCTTCCATGCGCGGCGCGGTCGCCGCCTCGTGTTCTTCCTCGATTTCGCCGACGATTTCCTCGACCAGATCCTCAATCGTGACCAGCCCGTCGATACCGCCATATTCGTCGACTACCAGGGCCATGTGGTTGCGGCTCTTGCGCATCTGCAGCAGCAAATCCAGCACCCGCATGCTCGGTGCGACGAACAGCACTTCGCGGACCAGGCTGCGCAGGTTGGGCCGCTTCATGCTGCCATTGGTGCGCTCCACCGCGCCCAGCACGTCGCGGATATGGATCATACCGATGACGTCGTCCAGCGTGCCCTGATAGACCGGGATGCGCGAATGGCCCTTCTTGATCATCGCCGCGACGACCTCGTCCAGCGGGGTCGTGTCCTCGACCGCATCGATATCGGCGCGCGGCACCATGGCGTCCTCGATCGTCACCGTGCCCAGCTTCAGCACATTGGCGATCAGCGTATGTTCCTCGGGGTCGATCGGCTCGGCCCGCTCCTCGCGCTCGTCGATCAGCGCCTCGACGCGGTCGCGCAGCGAGGTATCCCCGTTGCGGCCGCCACGCAGCCCTTTGAGCCAGGCCACGATACCGGTCGTCTTGCGGGACTCGTCGTCTGCCGACCCGTTGTCGTCGCTCACTCGTCCGCTGGATGGAGGTTCTTCGGACATTCCTGTTCACGCTCGATCGGCGGCGTCACTGCCCGCGACGTATGGGTTCGTGACGCCCAGCCCGGCGAGGATTGCGATCTCCAGCGCCTCCATGGCGGCCGCCTGCCGCCGGGTTTCATGATCGCGTCCCAAGAGGTGCAGCATGCCATGCACCACGAGGTGGCTGACGTGATCGGCCAACGGCTTCGATTGTTCCGCGGCTTCACGCTGTAAGGTCTCAATTGCCAGCACCACATCGCCCAGCAGGCACGCACGTCCAGCCGCACCGCAATCCGCGGCGGGGAAGGCCAGAACGTTCGTCGGCATGTCCTTGCCACGGTACTGCCGGTTAAGCCCGCGCACCGTCGCGTCATCGGCAAGCGCCACGCTGATTTCCGCCCCGTCGTCCGTGGCGTTGGCGTTCTCCGCCCTCCAGGTCGACTCGGCGGCCCGCCGGATTACAGCCTCCGCCTCGGGCAGCGCCGATTCCCAGCTCCCGGAAACAACGGACACCTCGATGGTCAGGATGCCCGTCAATCATCGTCCTCCGGTTTGACGATCCGCGCGCGTTCCCGGTCGTCGTAGGCCTGGATAATGCGGGTGACCAGCTCGTGCCGGACCACATCGGCCTGGGTGAACCGGATGAAATCAATTCCAGGCACACCCGACAGGGTTTCGATCGCGTCCACAAGGCCAGA
>CAJHYK010000024.1_pt1 | contig 12373 bp, 8 predicted proteins | sample 9198691 | NCBI WGS metagenome assembly CAJHYK01 (sample SAMEA7708355, study PRJEB35096) | sediment metagenome | biome: marine neritic benthic zone biome [ENVO:01000025]; feature: sediment [ENVO:00002007]; material: shallow marine sediment [ENVO:03000034] sea grass bed [ENVO_01000059] ...
CTGCCCTCAATTTTTTCTGGAAGCGCATCATGTTCGGGCTCCTGCTGAGGGAAGCGTATGCCGACCACGAGGCGCAGGAAGCCTTGGTAAATCAGAGTGACCTTGACTGGATCATCGTCCGTCCCGCGGCTTTCACCGACGGGCCGGCCACCAGCGCCTGCAAGCACGGCTTTCCGCCAACGGAAAAGAACCTCAAACTGAAAATTTCACGCGCCGATGTCGCCGGCTTCATGCTGCGGCAACTGACCGACGACACCTATCTGCGCCAGTCACCCGGCCTGTCCTATTGACCCTAGAAAATCAGTAATCATATCACGTGACGGAAAATTGAAATCCGTACATGGGGCCATACAGGAGTCAGAGTGCGCTAACCACGCCGCTGGCAGCCCGCTTACGGCAGTTCTCCGGTCGCCAGCCAAGCCGCGCATTCCGGCCCGAGTTCGGCAAGCGCTTTGCGCTCGTAGGCCGCAATTTTTTCCGCGCTCAGCCTGTCGCGCCAGCGCCCGTTCGTGCCCTTGTGCAAAAAGGTCCCGGCGCCGCCTTCCCAGAACGCGCCACCCAGTGGCACGCAGCTTGCCGCGGTGGCCTTCATATAGTCGAAGCCGCAATGCTCGACGATGGCGTCCCAGTTGGCCGGCTCAATCGGGATATCGAGGAAAGCCGCAATCCGCCGAATCTCGCCGGGCATATCCTCTTTAAGCTTTGCGAAATGGACCGGCAGCACGTTGGGCAGATTACGGACCGCCCACCAAGTTCTGACATTGTCCCAAAATGGCCAGAACGGATGGCCATCGCGGTCCAGCCAATCGTCGAAATACTGCTCGATGGAGTCTGGGGGCGGCGCGATCGGCGGCCCGACCCGCCCAGGAGTCTCGTTGAGGGCTTCGTACCAGAGGTCGTTGGCGTTGGCATGATGATTGTACATGCTCCACACCACATCGCGCCCGTCCCTGCCAATGTAGATGTATTTGGCCTCCGGCGAAAAAACCAGCGCGTCAACGGGCAGATGGGTCTTGAGGAAACGCCTGTGGTCCTGCTGCTCGACTTCGGCCAGTTTGATTTCCTTTGGCGGCACCCGCAAATCCATCCACGGCGACATGTCAGCGACCGACAACCCTTCCTGGCCGTTGAAGATCAGCTGGCTGACGATTTGCTGGAGCCATGTCGTGCCGGATTTTGCGTATGTCGCGATGACGATGTCGTCATCGCGGAATTCGAAATCGTTCCAGATCGTCGAATCGAAATGATGGTTATGAAATTCCCGGGTTTTTTTCTGTAAACCTGATGCTGTGGATGCCATGTTGCCCTCCCAATCGCTGGCGAACGATCCGCGTGTCGATTGCACACGAATCCGCTTGTTTTACACAAATTCTGTTTTATCAACATAATCTAACACAGCCTGTCAGCGCTGTGCGATATATCACACAGCACGAAGTTTGGTTCACGACAAATAACTTCATTGGCCGCAAAGTCCCTCCTTGGATCCGTAACGGCAACGGATTCGCACGCCTAACCGAATCCAGGGTGGAAACATTCACTATGAGCCAGTCCACCCTTTCCGCGGCAATACCGACCGGCTGCTGGAACTCGCCCATCGCGAAGCCGCGCTAGCGGATATTTCGCGGGGATGCCCGCGAACCGACGGGACAATTGGCATCCATTTGACAATCCAGACTTCATAAACACTCCAGTTGTTCCTCGGACTCACTCTGCCACCGTCCCGGACATAACCCAGTGAGAAAAAGGGTGGCCGGAAGCGGGCTGAACGCCATATACAGTCACGCCAACTAATGATGCGAGTGCGATGAACCAGGCTCTGACCATGAAGGCTGACGCGTTGACTCTGGACCACGGCCTCTCCTTCGGCGATCTGTATGATCGGGCGGGGCTGGTCCGGCTGGACGGATTGTTCGTGGACGCCCTGGGGGCGGCCGACGGGGAATTGCGCCGGCGGCTGCAATCGGCACGCGCCGAACCGGATGGGCTGACGCGGCTGGAGGAATCCGAGCTCATCATGGAGGTCGCGCCGCATCTGGAAGTCTTCCTCGGGAAACTGTTCGGCATCGGCGACATGCTGGCGGCGCTCGGCGGCGAACATGACGCGTTGGCGCCGATCTACGAAGTCAGGCGCAAATTCGTGCAGCGCCGGGCGGTCAAGAAGATCAAGGCGGACGAGGCCGCCGCACTGGACGGCGAGGCGCTGGGGCGCGAGTTGGAAACACTGCTGGGCGGGCCGCTGACGGCGCTTGCCTTCGCGCGTAAGGTCGCCGAATGGGAGACCGATGAGGCGGCACATGCCGAGGCGCTGGCCACCGCCGAATGCTATGCTGCCTGGGCGACGCTTTCGCCCGCAGGCCGGAAAAAACATGCAGGCAGCGTACTGTTCAAGGAACCCGGGAAACTGGATTTCGACCATCTGGTCCGTCATATGGTGAGCGAGGAGAGTGGCGGCTTCACCAGGCACAGGCTGGAGAAAGGCCAACTGCGCCGGCGCGAGGGATTCGCGCTGACCGACCCGGGCACGGATCTGGCCGGCGCCCTGGGCGAGGCCAATTACTGCATCTGGTGCCACAAGCAGGGCCGCGACTCCTGCTCGACGGGCCTGCGCGAGAAGCCGGGCAAGGACACGCCGGGCCCTGCACACTTCCGGGAAAACCCCTTCGGGATCACGCTGGCCGGCTGCCCGCTGGAAGAAAAGATTTCCGAGTTCCAGAAACTGAAGGCCGACGGTTTCCCGATCGGCGCCTTCGCGATGATGACCGTCGACAATCCGATGGTGGCGGCCACCGGGCATCGCATCTGCAACGACTGCATGAAGTCCTGCGTCTATCAGAAGCAGGATCCGGTCGACATCCCGCAGGCCGAGACCCGAACGCTGAAGGATGTGCTCGCGCTGCCCTGGGGATTCGAGATCTACTCCCTGCTGACCCGCTGGAACCCGCTGAATCTGCGCCGTCCCTACCCGAAAGCGGAAAGCGGCAGGAAGGTTCTGGTGGTCGGTATGGGGCCGGCGGGATTCACGCTGGCGCATCACTTGATGAACGACGGCCATACCGTCGTTGGCATCGACGGGCTGAAGGTCGAGCCGCTGCCCGGCGGTATATCCGGTGTGGGCGCGACCGGCGAGCGGGTTCCCTTCGAGCCGGTGCGCGATGTGGAGCGCCTGTACGAAAATCTTGACGACCGCGTCATGGCCGGTTTCGGCGGCGTCGCGGAATACGGCATCACCGTGCGCTGGGACAAGAACTTCCTCAAATTGATCCGCCTGCTGCTGGAGCGGCGTTCGCAGTTCGCGCTGTTCGGCGGTGTGCGCTTCGGCGGAACCATCACGCCGGACGATGCCTGGGATATGGGTTTCGACCATATCGCCCTGGCGGCCGGCGCCGGCAAGCCGACCATCATCGACATGCCGAACAACCTGGCGCGCGGCGTGCGCACGGCGTCCGACTTCCTGATGGCGTTGCAGCTGACCGGCGCGGCGCGCAGGGACACCGTCGCCAATATGCAGCTGCGCCTGCCCGCGGTGGTGATCGGCGGCGGCCTGACCGCGATCGACACGGCGACCGAGGCGCTGGCCTATTATCCCCGGCAGGTCGAAAAGTTCCTCGGCCGCTACGAGACGCTGGCCGCGGAAGAGGGCGAAGAGGCGGTCCGCGCCGTCTGGGACGAGGAAGAGGCGGCGATCGCCGACACCTTCCTGTCGCACGGCAGGGCCATTCGCGAGGAACGCAGGGCCGCGGCGGCGGCCGGCCGCGCGCCGGACATCCTGCCGCTGCTCGACAGCTGGGGCGGCGTGACCATCGCCTACCGCAAGCGGCTGGTCGACAGCCCCTCCTACAGGCTGAACCACGAGGAAGTGGAAAAAGCCCTCGAGGAAGGCATCAGCTTTTCCGAATGCCTTTCGCCGATGGCGGTGGAAGTCGACCGATACGGCCATGCAAGCGCGCTGAGGCTGGCGAAGCAGATCCGGGGCGAAGACGGCAAATGGAGCGCCGGCGGCGACGTCGCCTTGCCCGCGCGCAGCATCTTCATGGCTGCCGGCACGCAGCCGAACACGATCCTCGCGCGCGAGGATCCGGAAGGTTTCCATCTGGACGGCCGCTATTTCCAGGCCATCGACGAGAACGGCACGCCGGTCACGCCGGAGAAGTCCGCCGCCAAGCCGGACGCGGTGCGCGTGCTGATGTCGAAGACCGCAAAGGGCCGCTTCATGAGCTTCTTCGGCGACCTGCATCCCAGCTACTTCGGCAATGTCGTCAAGGCCATGGGCAGTGCCAAGCAGGGTTACCCGGTGGTCAGCCGCGTTCTGGAGGCCGTCGAGCCCGCGGCCGGCGACAGCCGCGAGGCTTTCATCGCGGCGCTCAACCGCGAACTCCGCCCGACGGTGGAGCGGGTCGAGCGGCTGACCCCGACCATTGTCGAGGTCGTGCTGCGTGCGCCGCAAGCAGCGGCCAAGTTCCAGCCGGGCCAGTTCTACCGGCTGCAGAATTACGAGACCCACGCGCCGACGGCGGACGGCACGACGCTGGCCATGGAGGGCGTGGCGCTGACCGGCGCCTGGGTCGACAAGGCAGCGGGGCTGATTTCCGTCATCGTGCTGGAGATGGGCGGGTCGAGCAGCCTGTGCCGGTTCCTGAAACCCGGCGAGCCGGTGGTCCTGATGGGCCCGACCGGCATGCCGACGGAGATTCCGGCGGGCGAAACGGTGCTACTGGCCGGCGGCGGGCTGGGCAACGCGGTGCTGTTCTCGATCGGCCAGGCGATGCGTGCGGCGGGCAGCAGGGTGCTGTATTTCGCCGGCTACAAGGCGATGCAGGACCGTTATAAGATCGAGGAGATCGAACGCGCCGCCGACACCATCGTCTGGTGCGGCGACGAGGCGCCCGGCTTCGAGGCGACCCGGCCACAGGACCGCAGCTTCGTCGGCAATATAGTCGAGGCGATGCGCGCTTACGCGTCCGGGGAACTGGGCGAGCAGGCGATCCCCTTAACCGACGTCGACCGCATCGTCGCGATCGGCTCCGACCGCATGATGGCCGCCGTCGCGCTGGCGCGCCACGATGTGCTGAAACCCTTCCTGAAGGAGCATCACTTCGCCATCGGCTCGATCAATTCGCCGATGCAATGCATGATGAAGGAAATCTGCGCCCAGTGCCTGCAGCCGCATATCGACCCGAAGACCGGCGAGCGCTCCTATGTTTTCTCCTGCTTCAATCAGGATCAGCCGCTCGACGAGGTGGATTGGGCCGGCCTGAGCGCGCGCCTGCGGCAGAATTCGGTGCAGGAAAAGCTGAAGGCGCAGTGGATCGCGCGGTGCATCGAGAAGATCGAGAACGGCCAGGCATTGCGACCGGCAGGCTGAGGCCGGCGGATCAAGACCGGCCGGACGGAAGATCGGATACCGCGAGGCCGGCGCCGGCGAATATGTAGAAACCGCCGACCGTCCTGTTAAATGCCAGGCGCCGCCGGGCGGAGCGCAGCAAGCGGCCCACGCCGAGTCCCGCGGCGCAGTATCCCATGTAAACGATCACGACAACTGTCAGCGCGGTTGGAACAAGGACCACGAGGCGTTCGGGCAGCGGCGCATCCAGCGATATGAACTGCGGGAAAACCGAGAGATAGGCGAGGATCGACTTGGGATTACTCATAGAAATCAGAAAGGCGCGCCGCACTATATGAAGTCGGGACAGGGAAACCGGCCTATCCGGCGCGGGCAGTCCATTCCTCTTCCGCCACATGGAGATGCCCATCCAGATCAGATAGGCGGCACCGCACAGCTTGAGAACCTGAAACAGCATGGCATTGGCCAGCAGGATCGCGGCAACGCCCAGAACCGTCACCGCCATGTGGCAGAGGGCCGCGACGAGCAGTCCGGCAACCGCCCACAGCGACCGCCGGAATCCGGCGCTGGCCGACAGGGCGATGCAGTTGAGCGCGTTCGGACCCAGCGGAATGGATGCGGCGATCCAGACCACGACGAAAATCCACCACTGATCCAGAGTCATCGGAGAGTCCCGTTCCGTGAAGTTCGGTCCACACCGGACTATAACCGAGCGGTCGTCCAGATGCGATAACTGCCGAGGTTTCGCGTCCGTCCCGGCGTCGCGGTCCGGCGTTTCGAAAGTCTGAGCGAGGCGGCGTTATTTGCGGATCAGGTAACCGATCAGGCCGGCGGCGCTGGCCGAGAGCACGGACATGGCCCACTTCTTCTCTTCGGCGGATGCGGTAACATCGATAACCGTACTGTAGCAAAGGTAGACAATCGCCATGACGAAGCCGATCGCCACGAAAAACAAGGACATATCCTTTGTCAGCCGAACCGCCTGTTCGCCCTTGGTTTCCTCGCGGTCAACCGCCACCGACAAGGTATGATTCGGCGGCGGGTTGTTGAGGTCGATCGTGCTCACAATCCGACGATCTCAGTCGTCGCCTTGCTGTTTTCGTCGACGAGCGTCAGCTTCTTGCCTTCCCGCTTGCCCTGGCGCGCGACCTCGAACAGGTAAAGCGCCTTTCGCAGTATTTCACTCTTGGTCTGATGGTCCTGCTCCGAGATCGTATCCAGCTTCTCGTACAGATCCTCGGACATCGTCACGTTCAGTCTAACCATTGCGCGCTCCAAGTTATGCGTCATTTATACACATATATAACACACTCGCGGCATGGTTTCAATAACTCGCCGTCGGGAGCCGGCATTAGCGGTAGGCGCCGCGATCAGGACGAGGGACGCCACGCGCGTCCGGTGACAGGAACCGCGGCAGGAAGGCGACGAAAAAGGCGGTATACTTGAGGTTGGGCGGGTCAGCGTGCTTCGGCGCGCTGCCCTTCAGTAGGGATGTCCGCGACTTCCGCGCGCGCCAGATAGATACGCAGGCCCCCATAGTCGCTGTCGGCCGAGGCCAGCACGGGGACCGACGGCAAACCCTTGGCCGGGCTGGCGAACCACAGGGTCAGGACCATATTGTCGTCGGCCGGCGCGCCGCGCTCGCGCGGGTTGCCCTTGAGTTCGTCATCGTCGTCGAACCCGTCGATCGCCGTGAGGATCAGGTCGCAGCGCTCGGCCTCACCCTTGTACATCATGTATTTGTTGCCTTTCAGACGGCGCGGCTCGCCGGTCTCCGCCGTAGCATCGTAGCGCAGCTTGCCGTCGAAGACCTGGAATTGGCCGGCGCAGGCCTGGCCGGCCGCCATCTGGTCGACGATCGCGGTCACCGCGCTCATCGGATCGACCGTGCCCTTGCGGTCTTCGGCCTCGGCAAACTCGGCCTCGTCACCCTCGCGCAACCGGGCTACCAGCGGTACGCCATCGTCGCGATACTCGATCTGCAATATCTTGGCAGGCTTGTTGCCGCGAATCATGTCGCGGCGATGGCGCAGCGGCCGCAGACTGCCGTCATCGCCGACCACGCCTTCGGTTACGGCCATGCTCTGCCAGTCTAGAACCCAGCCGATGAGCCCGCGCCCCTCGGCATTGGTCTCCATTCTGTAACTCTCATCGTTGCGGGCCAGTTCGACCTCGGCCGTCATCAAATGGAGACCGCCGAGATATCCCTCATAGCCGAGCGCCACTCCCTCCGCCGATGCAGCCGGCCGCGGCCCCGCAATCGCCAGAAGAACGACAAAAATCGCCATCACCAGGCCTGTGATCAAGGCCTGCCGGATTTTTCTGGCCGGATGTTCAACCGCCAGCGCGGTCCCGCCCTTGCGCCGTCGCTTCATCGTCATTGCATGCAATCCCCTGAAAAATAACGATTTGATATGCAGATGCTGAAACTCCAATCCTAAAGATATGCTGGCGGAGTCGAACAGGCCAGTAACATTCTGTTTCAATTGGTATCGGCAGAAATCCGGCGGTAAACCCGGGCCACGCCACAGTGGCCTGTTGGGCGGCCGTCTCCCGGCCCGGCACGAAAAAGGGGGGCGTTCGTTGCGTGCCCCCCTCCCCGTTCGCCTAAATCCGGCGTCCTGTGAAATGCCGGGGATTTATTATTTGGCGACCACCCCGCAGGCCAGCCGGTCACCCCCGCCGCCATTCGGCTTCGGTTCGTCGGCATAGTTGTCGCCATCCTTATGGATCATCAGCGCCCGGCCGCGCATGTCCGATACTTTCAGATGCGGGGCAACCAATGTGCCATTGTAGGGCACACCCCCATCCTCGTCGGTCTGGATGAAGATAACGGGCAGGTCGCCGAGATGGCCGCGCGCCGACGGCCCCATGTGGCGGCCCGTATTGTCGGGATCGTAATGGCCGCCGGCCGCCATGCCAGCCGCCACGCCACTGGCCGTCGAGCCCGGTCGGCAATTGCCGTTTTCGTGGAGATGGAAGCCGTGGGCCCCGCCCGGCAAGTCGGTCAGTGCGATTGTAAGAACCAGGCCATCGGCAGTATCCGTTGCTTTGACGCTGCCGACGACGTCCCACACGCCCCGGGCATTGATTTCCCGCATTTCAACATTGACCTCGTCGGCCCTGGCGACCGAGGCGAACGCAAGCAGAGACCCGCTGACGACCGCGATCACGAATTTATCCCTACTCATCCTTGAAATCCTCCTGAGTATGGCGTGCTGTTCCAGACCATCTGGCGCCGCACTGAGAGTAATTATGTACGGTTTCGCGGGAAGTTAAGTAGGCAGCTAGAATAATATTGACGGCGCGGCGGCCGCGCCCGCCGGCTGGGCGGCGACGGCCGGGTTGACACGCCGGGAGGCCAGTCGTAAATGTGCCGGAATTCCGGTTTGTCCGGGCGCGTAGCTCAGCGGGAGAGCACCGTCTTCACACGGCGGGGGTCGCTGGTTCAATCCCAGCCGCGCCCACCATCGAAACCCCAAGGGAAACCTTGGGGTTTCGCCGTCTTCAATTTCCGCTCGCTGTCATTTCCCCTCGAGTTCGTAAAGCGCATTGGCGCCGGTGCCTGCCACCTTGTGGCGCGGGTAGTAGATGGCGCTTCCCGCTTTGCGGCGGCGGCGACCCTTGCGGACCTCCTCCGAATTCCCGATTCCGTTGTCCGCCAGCGCTTTTTCATATTCCTCGACGGCGCGGGCGCGGGCCTTGAACAGGGCCATCTGCACGCGGCTGTAAACCCCGACGGCGCCGTCGCCGGAGGTTTCGATGGCGCAGAAATTCGCCTCGGGATATTTCGCCGTTACCAGCGACTGGACACCGTCGGACACGCCGGAGGACGGCATGCAGCCGAACGGTTTCACGCTGATTATCATATGCGCCTTGTTCCGTGAGACCACCTCGATGACCTTGCCCACCTCCAGATGTCCCTCGCCGCCACGCAGTTCGTTCGGGTACATCCGCTTGGCGATGCGGGCGAGATCATCCATGTCGGGCAGACGGTAGTGCGTCAGGCCGGCGGCGCGGGCATAAGCCGCGAAGGTGGTCCTCGCGACCAGATCAATCAGCCGGCAGGCGGCCAGGGTGAGCAGCGGCGAATCGGTCTCGGAATCGTGCTTTCGGCCGTCACGGCGCCGCAGCATCATACGTTCGCGGGTATCGTGGCGGACTTCCCATATTTCGTACAGGAAATGGTTGGTTACCGGCTGGATTTCACATTCGGCGCCCTCACTTTCCAGGAAGCGCTGGAGCTGGTAGTTGCCGTCGCCTTCGGTTGTCATCGCCCAGAACTCGCCGATGATCGCTACTTTGGGCTTGGGCCTGAGGCGGTCGACCTCGACCCGGTCGAGCGCCTTGCGGCAGCAGCGAAGGGCACGCAGCACGCTCCTTCTGTTGCGAAGCGCGCCGCAGAGAATTTCCCTGCACTCCGCGACCGCCGCGTCGGTGGCGCCGGGAACGATCTCGTAGGGCCGGATACGGCAGGCAATCGCATTGATGACGTCGCCGGCAATAATACTCTTGTAGCCCATGAAATTGGTGGCCAGATCCAGCTTCAGCCCGGCAACGTTCGGATTGCGCTTGTACTCGCCGAATTTCCTGACATCGAGGATGCGGAAGCCACCGAATCCCGCGTCTTGCAGCACCTTGCGGTATTCGGTGATATAGCTGCCGAAACGGCACGGACCGCAACCGCCACCGGTGACGAAAACATGCCGGTTGATGATGTCGGCGGGGTTCATGCCCTCGACGTCGCGCAGATGCACCAGATATTTCAGCAAATTGCCGACCGTGAAATAGGTCGGGTTGCACTGTCCGCGGTTACCGAATTCCTTGCCCCATTGCAGCGCGGCCGTGTCCGGACAGTCGAGCGCTCTGACGGTATAGCCGAGCCGTTGAAAAACCGCCTCCAGAAGCGCATCGTGCAGGCGGGTCAGCCCGCCAAAGAGAATCGTCGTGGTGGCGCGCTGTTCTTCGGTGAAGGGTATGACGTCGGGGTTGCGCCATTGCTCAGCGCCGTCTTCCAGCCCCAGCCGCCGCCGTTCTTCTGCCTCGAAGGTTCGCAGATCGGCCTCGATCTCGGTGGCAGCGCAGGCCGCTACCGTGCATCCGTTCATATTCGGGGTCCTGGAATTCTGCATTTCGCTTCACTCCTCTATTCGGCTGGCTCGGTGACGTCTATTGGCCGGTCGTTCCCGGCTGTCTCGGTGGCCTGGCCGGAGGCCGGCCCGTCGGCCCGGCCCACCTCGTCGATGCCGATACCGTCTTCTTCTTTCCCGCAGTCCGGCTCCAGATAGTTTTCGAAAGCCTCCTCCATTGCCCGCCAGGCGCCGGCGCCGGCGATTCGGATGCCTTTCTCAAGCTCCACACGGTACGCCGCAAGCAGTTCCCGCCGCCGGGCCATCAGGGATTGTTCCAGCGCCGAGCGCTTTACCGCAAGATCCTCCAGACGCTCCTTGTACAGGTCAAGAGCATAGGCATAGGTCTTGACCCTGAGGCGAATGGAGCCGCCGGGCTTGTTGGCGTCCAGATCGTGCAGCGCCAGATAGGGCGTATCGCCGGCGCCGATTATGCCGTCGATGATCCCGTAGGTCGGCGAATCGTTCCCGCATTTGAAACTGGAAAGATCGAGAACCGCCACATTGGGGTGCCGCGCGGCGAACTTGGCGGCCCAGACCTTCTGGGCGCTGTTGGCGGAATAGTTCTCGGGCCAGACATCGTCGATATCGAAGACGTCTCTCATGCGGCCGCCGTCCAGATCGTCCCTGAAGAAGCGCGCCAGCCAGGCGGGGTCCTTCGGGATGGAGCGGATCGACAGGATCGGATAGCCCAGTGCCTGGAATTCCTCCAGCACGTCGTGGTTGAGGCCCGGGTCGTTATGATAGGGCCGGCCCAGCATCAGCAAAACCACCGCGTTTTCCCGTTCCGCCCTGGTCAGCAATTCCAGGCCGCGGCGCTGCAGTTCGCTGTCGCAGAGCCGCATCGCTTCCCAGCCCTGCAGGCAGGCCCAGTCGTTTTCGTCCCGGGAGATGCCCAACCGCTCGCCCCACGTATCGAACAGCTGCTGGCGGGTCAGGTTCTCGATCTCGAAGTTCAACGGGTCATAAATAAATTCCACGCCGGCGGCGGCGAAGAAGTCCTTCTCTTTGGTGAAGGCCGCGGCGGCGACCGCCGGCGAGCCGGCAACGATCGGACAGGCGGACGAACCCTGGATATGGCTGACGAAGGATGGCATCGCCGTTATCCCGGGGAACCAGATACAGTCGAGCGGTTTGCGGGCCTGCTTGCGGTGCAGCAGGTTGTGAATATGCGCGAGACTGACTTTCGACGGATAGCAGGGGTCGATCGAGCCGTACCTGCCTCCCTCCTGCCAGAGATGTTCGGAGGTCTCGTCGGAAAACACCACATTGCGCGGCGCGATTCCGAGCGCCGCCAGGTAGGTGCGCAGGAACGGCCCGAAGGCGTAAATATTGAGAACCCGGGGAATGCCGATGCGGATCTCCCTGCGGCGTTCGCGCGCCGCCTCGGAACTCGCCCGGAAGCCGCGCTTTACCGGCCGGCGCCGGACGGGACCGCGACCGAACCACGCCCTGCTGACCCGCTCGTCGACAATCGGCGTCCCCTCGGCCGGCGAAGGCGCGACGTCGTGGAAGTCCTTGAAGGCCAGAACCGCTTCATATTCCGCCAGATTGGGAAATTCAGCCTTCAGGCGCTTGCGTTCCTGATTGAGGCGGACCACGTCCTCTTTTGATTCAACGGTGCCCTTCTCGCAGGAGAACCCGGCGATATAGCGGCTCCTGCCGCCGTCGGGCGTCACCGTATCGATAAAGGTGCGCGAACAGTTGTTGGTGCAGAAGTCGCACCGCGTTTCCTCGTCGGTGCGTGCGGTAAAGGCCAGGTCGACGATCGCGTCGAGGCCGATACAGCGGCTGTATCCTCGCCGCTCGACCGCCCGGCGCGCCTCCAGCGCGGCGCCGATGGCGCCGGCCTCGCCGCAATGGGGATGCACCACGATCTCGCTGCCGGGAACGCGTTCGGCGA
>CAJHYK010000041.1_pt1 | contig 12371 bp, 10 predicted proteins | sample 9198691 | NCBI WGS metagenome assembly CAJHYK01 (sample SAMEA7708355, study PRJEB35096) | sediment metagenome | biome: marine neritic benthic zone biome [ENVO:01000025]; feature: sediment [ENVO:00002007]; material: shallow marine sediment [ENVO:03000034] sea grass bed [ENVO_01000059] ...
ATCGGCGAGGATTTCCGGTCGATCATCCCGTATAGCAGGGCCACACCCAGAAACAGTCTTGGCGCACGCGCCCAGAGCAGTGCGGAGTCGAGGACGGCACCGTATTTTCGCCGCTGGTTCCAGAAGAACGGCCGCAGATACCAAGGGTAGCGAGCGAGCGCTCGGGGTTCAATTCGCATGTTCAGTCACCGGTCTGCAGTGGTGCGCATGAACCATTCTCAAGGGCATCCCGTGGTCCTGCAATGAGGTAGCGCAATCGGCATCACGAGCGGTTCGGCTGTTTGGCGCGGCCTGTTCTGCTATAATAGCGCGCCTGGCCGAACGAGGATCCCGATATGCGCGTTGCGACCTCGACCCTGTTATTCGTTATCGCCGTTACGGCCCTGATGCTGCCGGCCGCGCCGGCGCTGGCGGACCGGATCGACGGCAACTGGTGCTTCAGGGATGGCCGCAGCATGTCGATCGATGGCCCGGCCATCGTCACGCCGGGCGGCACCAGGATGACCGGCGACTATCACCGCCACGGCTTCCGCTATGTCGTGCCCGCGGGCGAGGCGGATGGCGGCGCCGAGGTCGATATGGTTCAGTTCGACGACAACACCATCCAGGTCACCACGACACCGGTCGGCGGCCCCACGCGGACGGAAACCTGGAACCGCTGCGACCTGACGACCTGATCCCCTTGATGCCCTATTTCAGCGTCTCGCTAAACAGCCGCAGCATCGCGGCCCAGGACCGTTTGTCGGCGGTCTCGTTGTAGGCCAGGTTGTCCATGCCGTATGCGCCGGCGCCCGGATTGGTGAAGCCGTGCCGCGTGCCGGAATAGATGGTCATTTCCCAATCCGCCCCGGTGCGGTCGAGGCCCGCCTTGAAGGCGGCGATGCGCTCGGCCGGGATGAACGCGTCGTCGCGCCCATGCGCCACCAGCACCCTCGGTTCGATCGATTTCACCGCCTCGCCCGGTGGTGGCAGCGAGCCGTGGAAGCTGACCACTGCCTTCACGTCCGAGCCCGCATAGGCCATCTGCATGACGGTGGCGCCGCCAAAGCAATAGCCGATGGCCGCGATACTCGCGCCATCCACCTGGGGCTGCGCCTTCAGGACGTCGAGTCCTGCCTGCGCGCGTGCCCGCCAGCCCTCGACATTGCCGGTGATCTGCTTCATCCAGGCGCCGGCATCCTCGGCATGGCTGGTCACCTTGTCGTCGCCATACATATCCAGCGCGAAGGCGACATAGCCTTCCGCGGCCAGTTGTCTGGCGCGGCTCATGGCGTAGTCGTTCAGGCCCCACCATTCATGGATCACCAGCACGCCCGGGCGCTTGGCCGACACCGCGTCGTCCCAGGCCAGCACGCCCTTCAGCGTGACGCCGCCGTCCTTGTATTCGATCGTCTTGGTCTTGACTGCGGCCGGCGCCTGGCCGGCTGCGACCGTCATCCCGAAGGCCAGCGCCAGAAGGGGGTAGTAAATCATGCGTCTCATATCGTTGCTCCCTGAGTCCTCGGCGGGTTGTTTCTTCGCAACGATATTAGCGACAACCGCGAGTCACTGAAAAGGGTTATTCGCGCCGGTTCCGGAGTGAGATCGTATTAACTATTTGAGATCGTATTAACTATTCATGCCGCAGCGCGTCGATCGGGTTCAGGCGGGCGGCACGGCGGGCCGGGAAATAACCGAACAGAACGCCGACCAGCGCGGAAAAGGCGAAAGCGAAAAGCACGATCGCCGGGTCCAGAATGAACGGGATCTGGATGGCCCGGGTCACCAGCGCGGCAATGCCGAGCCCGGCCAGGATGCCGATAACGCCGCCGAACAGCGACAGCACGATCGCTTCCACCAGGAACTGCTGCAACACCTGCGATTCCCGGGCGCCGATTGCCAGCCGGATGCCGATCTCGCGGGTCCGCTCGGTAACCGACACGAGCATGATATTCATGATCCCGATGCCGCCGACCAGCAGGCTCACGCCGGCCACGGCGGCCAGCAGGCCCGTCAGGACCGTCGTCGTCGCCGTCAGGGTCTGTGCGACCTCCTTCATGTCGCGCACGCTGAAATCGTCTTCCGCACCCGGGCCGATATTGCGGCGCTCGCGCAGCAGCCGCTCGATGTCGGCCTGAACTCTTGCCGTCTGAACGCCGTCGCGGCCCGAAATATAGATCGCCGTGATGTTCGTGTTGCCGGCAATGCGCCGCTGGAACGTCCGCAAAGGCATTACGATGATGTCGTCCCGGTCGGTACCGAAGCTGGACTGACCCTTCGCCGCGAGCAGGCCGATCACCTCGCAGGAAACCTTGTTGACACGAATTCGTTGCCCCAGGGCATTGGCGTTTCCGAACAGCTCGTCGCGGACGGTTTCTCCGATGATACAGGCGGCACGGCCGCTGCGGATCTCGCCTTCCAGGAAGCTGCGGCCCTGGGCCAATTGCCAGTCCAGGGCAATGAAGAAGTCGTTGTCGGTGCCGCTGACCGTCGTGTTGCGGCTCTCGGTCCCGTAGATGGCCGTCACTATCGTCTGCGCCGTTGGCGCCACCGCGCGGGCGCTGTGGAGCTGGGTCTTGAGTGCCCCTACGTCGCGGGCGTTGAACGGTTTGGCGTCGGCGCTGGACCGCCCCGGTCCGAACTGCCCCGGCCGCACGAACAGCAGGTTGCTGCCGAGTTTGGCTATATCGGCGGCCACCCTGGCGGTCGTGCCGTTGCCGATCGTCACCATCGCGATGACCGCGCCCACGCCGATCACGATGCCGAGCACCGTCAGGAACGAGCGCAGCGGGTTGCGCGCTATTGCCTGTATCGCCAGTTTAACGGTTTCGAAGAACATCAGGCCGCGTCCCGGTTCGTCGCGTCGTGGTCGATCCTGCCGTCCAGAAAGCGGATGATGCGGCCGGCATAAGCAGCCATCTCGGCCTCGTGCGTGACCATGATGACGGTGAGGCCTTCATCCCGATTCAGATACTCGAGAAGTTCCATGATCTCGAGGCTCGTCTTCGTGTCGAGATTGCCCGTGGGCTCGTCCGCCAGCAGGACGGCCGGCCGGGTGGCGATGGCCCTGGCGATGGCGACCCGCTGCTGCTGGCCGCCCGACAACTCGCCCGGGGAATGATGCTCGCGCCCGGCGAGGCCGACATGGGCAAGCGCTTTCATCGCCTGGCGGCGGCGCCGCGCGGCCGCCATGCCGCGATAGATGAGCGGCAGTTCGACGTTCTCGACCGCCGAGTTGCGGGCAAGCAGGTTGAAGCCCTGGAACACGAAACCGAGATAATGCCGCCGCAGCAAGGCGCGCTGGTCGCGCGACAGGGCGCCGACATCCACCCCCTTGAACAGGTACCGCCCGCTGTTCGGCGTATCGAGACAACCCAGCATGTTCATGGCGGTCGACTTGCCCGAGCCGGACGGCCCCATGATGGCGACGAACTCTCCATCGTCGATGCTGAGGTCGACCGAGTCGAGCGCGCGAACTTCGGCCATGCCCGCACCGTATATCTTCGAGACTGCCTTGAGTTCGATCAGGGCCGGTGATTTGTCGCCGGGTCTCTGCATCGCATCCGGCCCGTCAGTTCGCGGGCGTCAGGATATCGACGATGATTTCCTGGCCAGCCTCGACGGGACCGTCGACAATCTGCGTCCGGCTGCCGTCCGTGGCCCCGACGGTCACCCGGAGCGGGACGGCGGCGCCGTCGCGCGGCACCCAGAGCTCGCGGTCCGGTCCGGTAAGCTGCGGGCGGCTGGGCGGACGGAACTGCGGCATGCCGGGGATCAGCCTCCTCAGGAAACTCTGGTCGCCGGCCTCCGCGTCGGCCGCCGGCGGCGAGAAACGAAGCGCCTCATTCGAGACCGTCAGGACGTCCCTTTCTTCCTGCACCGTGATCTCGGCGGTCGCCGTCATGCCCGGCCTGAGCAAAAGCTCGGCATTGTCGGCCGTCAGCAGGGCCTTGTAGGTCACGACCCCCTGCACCACCTCCGACCCGAACCGCAGTTCCTTGATCCGGGCCTCGAATTTCCTGTCGGGATGGGCATCCACGGTGAAGGTCGCAAACTGGCCCTCCTGGACCTTGCCGACGTCGGCTTCGTCGACATCCACCTGGACCTCCATCTCGCGCAAATCTTCCGCGATGGTGAACAGGACAGGCGCCTGCAGCGACGAGGCGACCACCTGACCGGGATCGACGTTGCGATTCAGGACGACTCCGTTGATGGGCGAACAGATGCAGGTCTTGGCCAGATTGGTCTCGTTGAGCTTCAGTTCCGCACTGGCGGCGTCGACATCGGCCTTCGCGCTGGCGAGCGAGGCAACCGCCCGATTATAGGCGGCCCGGGCAGCATCTAGATCCTGCAGCGAGCCGGTCTGGCGGTCGGCAAGGGTCTGCTTGCGGAGCAGTTCATGCTGTTTCTCGACCACTGTGGCCTCTATCTCCGCGACGCGGGCCTTGGCGGCGTTCACGCGGGCCCGGGAACTCTCGACCGTGGCGTTCAGCTTGTCCGTATCCAGTTCGGCCAGAACCTGACCGACCTTGACCGTCGAGTTGAAGTCGACGGCAACGGTCCGGATTATGCCGGACAGTTCGCTCGAAATATCGACCTTGTTGGTCGGCTCCACCGAACCCGTCGCCGTGACGATGACCTTGATGTCGCCAAGGCTTACGGGATCGGTCCGGTATTGCACGCCGCCGGACGATCCACCCATGCCGAACAGGTAGTAGGCCGCCGCGGCGGCCAGTAGAACCAGCAACAGGAAGATCGGCCATTTTCCCCGGCGCAGCATTCCTGCCGCCCCGTTCCCGTCAATGCCGAGAACGGCTTCGATATCGTCCCGCGGGTCTGCATCTCGATGATTGCCGGACATGGGTCAATTCCAGACTCTATACCAGGGCTCGTTGATAGCGACCCATCTGATGGCGCGCGGCGGCCTCAGGGCCACTTGACCACCCAGCGGTTGGAGCAGCGCCGGTCGATGCGGCGCAGGCCGGCCTTGCGGGCGGCCTCCAGGGCAGCCTCATATTCCGCCGCCGTGATCATGCGGTCGAGTTCGGGATATTCGCCGGCGCGGTAGGCGGGGCGGTATTGGTCCATGACATTGACATAGGTGTCGGGCGAGATTTCGCGGGCCAGGAATTGCATGACCTGTTCGGTCCCGGCAATGCCGTTGGGCAGCACGAGATGGCGCACGAGCAATCCGCGCTCGGCGATGCCGTCGGCATTCAGCTTCAGGTCGCCGACCTGGGCGTGCATCTCGCGCACCGCCGCCTGGTTGACCCGCACGTAGTCCGGGGTGTGCGAGTATTTTTTCGCCAGGTCCGGATCGCCATATTTCGTGTCGGGCATGTAGATATCGACAACCCCGTCCAGCAGCCTGAGCGCCTCCGGGCTGTCGTATCCGCCGCTGTTGTAGACCAGCGGCAGGCGCAGCCCCTCATCGGCGGCGATGACAAGCGCCGCCAGGATTTGCGCCACCACATGGCTGGGGCTGACAAGATTGATATTGTGGCAGCCCACCGCCTGCAGATTCAGCATGATTTCCGCCAGTTCCGCGGCGGTCCTTTCCTCACCCCGGCCCTTCCAGCTGATGTCCCAGTTCTGGCAGAACACGCAGCGCATGTTGCACCAGGCGAAAAAGATCGCGCCGGACCCGCGCCAGCCGCGCAGGCAGTCCTCCTCGCCGTGATGGGGGCCGGCGCTGTTGACCACGGCCAGTTCGCCGGTGCGGCAGACCACGCCGTTCAGCGTCTGCTTGCGGTTCACATGGCAATAGCGGGCGCAGAGATCGCAGTCTTCCAGATGCCGGTCGGCTACGCGGGCGCGCTCGACCAGCTCGCCCGACCGGTGCAGCGCCAGATAGGCCGGCTCGAACCCGGTCCCCGGCAGGCGGCGAACGGTCCTGCTGACCTTCATTTCGATATGGAACTGATCGCGACGGATCGGCATCGACCCCTCCACGCACCGCTGGCCGGCGCAAGCTGGAAGCACGCAAAAGTATGCGCAGCGCCGTTCCGGGCGTCATTGACCTGCGTCAACGCAGGCGGCGGAAAATTAAAACCGCCCGCCGGTTGAAGCCGGCGGGCGGAGGTCGTGGTTGGTCCGTTATTCGACCGGTCAGGGCTTGGCGAAGATCCACAAGCCGTTGTCGCGGTCGCTGCCCAGGATATAGCTGTTGCCGTCCGGATGGTCGTGCAGATAGACGCCCCAGAAATTGGATCCCGCCGCATCGACATAATGCGCGGTCTCCGTCAGCAGGTCACTGTCGAAACTGACCACCCGCATGCCTTCGGCATACCAGGAGATATAGGCGTTGGTGCCGTCGTCCGTGACCACGTTGTGCATCGTGCGGTCGCCGGGCAATGGCGGGTTGACGAATACGCCCTCGGTCGCGAACTGGTCGAGCTCGGTTATATTGGTCGGATCGGCGACGTCCATCAGACGCAGATAGCCATAGCCGTCGAAGATGCCCGTGGCCGCCATCGTGCCGCCCTCGGTCGCCTTAAAGATCTCGCCGGTGGAATTGCCCACGAAATATCCGGGGATGGTGATGACGTCGTCCGTTCCCGCCGACATGGTGATCAGGGCGTCGCCGCCCGCTGTACTGTTGGCGACGATGAAGCCGGCATAGCCCAGGGCCTGGGCGTTCGCCGCCTTGGTGGAAAAGAAGCAGGCGCCGCGCTGGATCAGCGCGACCTCGCCCGGATTGGCCGCGCGGTCGAACTCACCCGTGTTGCATCCCAGGCCTCCGGTCCAGTGCACGGGCCCGCTGAAGGTGCCGCCGGGCAGCGAATAGGTCGGCGGCGTGAAACCGCCCTCGGCCACCGGATAGCTGGTGCCTTCAAACGTAAAGGAGTTCAGCGACCCGGCCGCGAAATCCTCGTCGCCGAAAAGAGCCCGGGTGCCGTCGGCGGATGGCGCCACGACATGTCCATCGCCGGCGGGGAACTCGCCGGACAGCGGATCGGGGTTGGCATAGGTGCTATCGCCCAGGAAGACCGGATCATAGGGGTTGGTGATGTCCAGCAACACGAGCCCGGCATCCCAGTAGGCCAGATAGGCGATCACCTGCCCGTCATTTTCCTGCACCCACACATCATGCAGGAAGGTGCCCGCGCCGGCGCCGAATTCGGCCGCGATATCGGCTGGCCAGTCAGGTGCGCCGACCGCCGCGATTTCCCGCGGATCCTGCGGTTTGGTGATATCGACCACATGCAGGTCGCGCACATTGTCGTCGTCGACCAGCAGCATGTAGGCATTCGAACCCTGCTGATAGATGAAGGTGTTATGGACGCCGAAATCCAGGTAGTTCTGCCGGAAATTCTTGGGATTCGTCGGGTCGGTCACGTCCCAGATGGCAACGCCGCCCTGGCCGGGGATGCTGGCCACGCCGTTTGCGTGCAGCCGCGGCAGGAAGGGGGCGTTGCAGGGCTCGTTCGAGGCGACCAGGATTTCACCCGAAAAATACGGCGTGTCGATATGCTCGACCTTCACGTCGTTGTTCCGCGTTCCCGGCTTTGCCGGAATGAACGCGACCTGCGCCGGGCTGGCCGGGTCGGCGATATCGATGACCCGCACGCCGGTCAGATCCAGCGAACAGACAGGCTGGTTGAAACTGCCGATATAGGCATAGTTGCCATAGGCCCACACGTCGGTGGTCAAACCCTCCACCGGTACGTCGAAGCGGCCGACGACATCAAGTTCGGGCGAGGCCGATCCACCATGGCCGGCCCATGCGACGGTCGCGCCGCCGCCCATGGCCATCAGCGCCGCGCAGGCAAAAGCCGTGCGCCGCACGATTGTGCTACGTTCTGTATTCATTGAATTTTCCCTGTCTTGGTTGTCCCGCTCGTCACTTCGATTGCAGCTTGATGTGCTGCAACCTTGACTGGCATAAAACCAGCTTTTGGATCCGTCAGTCAATAGTGTAGAAAAAAAATTCATTAGAAGAAAAACTTTTCACAGAGAGTCGGCGCCGTTCCATGCCGAACCGGATTCTTGTTCCAGCTGCCCACTGGCGGGCGCGCCATATGGCATTGACCTGCGTCAACGCATGGTGAATGGCAATGCCGTATCCTTGCCTCAAGTCACCTCGATCCTGCTCGACCTGCTGCTCACGCTGATCCTGAGGCTGATCGACCGATGACGGATATGCGAAAGGCGGCCGGCGCCTGTCTCGCGCGCGGCTGGGCCGTCGTGCCGATCGCCGCCGGCGGCAAGCATCCGTTGTTGCGCTGGCAGACCTTCCAGGAACGGTTGCCGACCGAAGGGGAACTGGATGAATGGTATGGCCGCTGGCCCGATGCCGGCGTCGGGATCGTGACCGGGGCGGTCTCCAACCTCGTTGTGCTGGATGTCGACCCGCGCCATGGCGGCGACGACAGCCTGGCCGAACTTGAACGCGAACACGGGGCCCTGCCCCTTACGATCGAGGCGATCACCGGCGGCGGCGGCCGTCACGTCTATTTCACTTATCCGGCGGGGGAATTGCGCAACAGGGCGGCGCTGGCGCCCGGCATCGATCTGCGGGCCGAGGGCGGGCTGGTCGTCGCCCCGCCGTCATTGCATGCCTCGGGCAAGCGCTACGAATGGGAGGTTTCGCATCATCCCGACGAGACCGGCCTCGCGGCGATGCCGGGCTGGCTGCTGCAACGTGCGCGCGGCGAGGCGCCCGGCCGCGGCCATCCCGTCGCATATTGGCGAGACCTCGTCGAAAGGGGGGTGGGGGAGGGCGAACGGAATTCCACCATCGCCTCGCTGACCGGCCATCTGCTGTGGCACGGCGTCGACAAACAGGTCGCGCTGGAATTGCTGCTCGCGTGGAACCGGCTGCGGTGCCGCCCGCCGCTGGAGGACGAAGAGGTCGCCGCCACGGTCGACAGCATCGCCCGCACCCATGCGCGCCACCGCGACGGCGGCAGCGCGCAAGAATAACGCTCAGGCGGTTTTCAGGCGGCCCGCTTGCTGGCGGCCTTGCTCGCCTTCTTAACGGCCTTCGGCTTGCGCAAATGCCCCAGCCCCATGTCGCGGGCCATGCGGACGCGCTTTTCGCGGTATTTGGGAGCGACCATCGGATAGTCCGCGGGCAGGCCCCATTTCTCGCGGTATTCCTCGGGGCTCATGCCATAGGCGGCGCGCAGATGGCCCTTCAGCATCTTGAACCGCTGGCCGTCTTCCAGGCAGACGATATAGTCCGGGGTCACCGACATTTCGATCGGCACCGCCGGCTGCTGGCCGGTGGCGGGCACCAGCGGGCGCACCGGCGCTTCCCGTCCGGTCAGCGAACGGTAGGCGGCGCGCAGGGACCCCAGCGCCCGCTCCGTCGTCCGGATCGCAATGCCCAGTCCGTTTGCGGCGAAGTTCCAAGGAAAGTTTGTTTTCTGTCTTGTCATGATTTCTTACCTGTCTCCCTCATCTTCAGGAACGTTACAGGAACGTGAATCACAGATAGCGAAGAAATTCGGCATTTCAAGGGGCGCCATGGCGCCAGGACGCCAAATTTCTTCCGGCGCCATGGCGCCAGGGCGCCGCCGCTCGGCGGTTTGGTTAACCCGGATTAACCAAACGGTAGCATATTCGGGTCTATGAATTACCAGCGGTGGCCAGCACCGACGAGGAAGGTTGATGACCCTGATCCGTTTGATGATCGCTCTGGTGATAACGCTCGTGGTCCCCGCGGCGGGTTTCCTGATGAGCGACCGGATACTCTGGGAAATCAACGTCACCACGCGCGAAGCGGGTTTCCCGAGCTTCGAGGAACTTTGCGCGAGTCCGGACGGGCAGGTCGGCGGCATCTACCTGCTCGACTGTCTGGCCTTTGGCAGCATCGGGTTGCTTAGAAAGTTGAGCATAATCGCGGCCCTGTTCGGGCTCAGCATCCCGGCTGTCCTGATGACGGCTTCACTGATCGCCGGAACCAACCGGCAGTCCCTGGCCACGATCTTCCCGCTGGCGGTCCAGGCCACGCTGGTTCTGATCACCATCAGTGTGGCCTTGCAGGGCGCCGTCCTGACCTTCGGATTCTATGTCGGCGAGGAATACTACTATGGGCGGGTGCATCGCCCGATACTGATTGGCATCGGCGGCGTGGCGGCGACAGTGGCCTACAAGCTGTTCATGGAATGCCTGAATTACGGCGGCAAGCTGAAAACGGACATAAACGCCATCCTGGTCGGCAAGGACAAGGCACCGGGCCTGCATGCCTTCGTCAAGGGGCTGGCCGAAAAGCTGGGGGCGCAGGCGCCCGACAACATCGTCGTCGGCATCGAGCCGAATTTCTTCGTGACCAGCGCGGAAGTCCGCCTTCCGGATTCGGCGAAGCCGCTGGAAGGGGAAACCCTCTTTGTGTCGCTGCCGCTGGCCCGCTTGATGACGGTGACGGAATTCGCCGCGGTGGTCGGCCACGAGCTGGGCCATTTCCGCGGCAAGGATACCATCTACAGCATGAAATTCGCGCCTGCCTATGCGGGCCTGGCGGAGGCGCTGGAGGCCACGCGATACGAGAAGGGCGAAAAGCTGTTCTGGATTGCCAAGCTGCCCGCCCGCGCCATGCTGTCGCTGACCATGAATGTCTTCGCCATGAACCGGGGCGCGCTGAGCCGCGAGCGCGAACTGCTGGCCGACAAGGCGGGCGCCGAGGCCGCGTCGCCGAAGGCGCTGGTGACCTCGCTGGTCAAGATTTCGGCCTACTCGATGCTGTGGGATGCAATCTACCGGGAAAATATCGACCGGCTGAACGACGGCCGGACCACCCGCAATCTCAGCAGCCTGCTGGAAAGCCGGGGGCGGCACGATATTGAAACCCACACGCTGGACGAAATCATCGACCTGGTGGCGAAGCACAGCATCGCGCATCCCTTCGATTCCCACCCCACGGTGAGCCAGCGCATGAAGGCATTGGGCGTCGAACGCGACCAGTTGGACAAGGCCGACATCGCGGTCCCGGAAAACAGCGCTGTCCTGCTGTTCCGCAATTCGCTGGCGTTCGAGGAAAGGCTCACGGTGATGGAGCACAAGCTCATGGAAACCATGGGCTATGTGGACACCACCGGGAAGGGCCGCCAGGACAAGACCCGCTATCTGGCGCCGATCTACCGGGTCGCCGCGGCCGTCGTCATGATGGATGGCGAGATCAAGACCGAGGAGATCCACAAGGCGGAGGTCGCCGGCGCGGAAGCCTTCCCCGGCTTCGATTCGACCGATTTCCGCCAGGCCTGCGACTATGTCGACGACAACCCCAACCCGGTTACGCTGGCAATGGACGTCAACGACCGGCTGAACCCGGAACAGAAGACGGCGCTGATCGGCTATCTGAACGCCATCGCCGAATCCGACGGCGAAGTCGACTGGGCCGAACGGGACTTTATCGATTCCGTGGCCGCCGAGTTGGGCGTCGCGGCGGCCTGACCGGACCCGTCTGTCGGCGCCGCCGCCTGCTGGAAGGAAAGCGGGCCGGGGCGATTCCACGCAAGCCGGAAATGTTTTATGATCGCCGCCATGACGCGGGCAAGCATTCTCGACGCGGCCGCGCGCCGGCGCCACCGGTTGCGCAATCTCGTGCAGTCAGTGCTGTTGCTGGGCGGCATGCTCGGGCTGCTGGCGCTTTGCGCCTGGGTGCTGTTCGGCGGGGCGGCGGCGTTCTGGGCGCTGGCCGGCTGGGGACTGGCACTGCTGATCGGCCCGCGCGCCTCGCCGCTGTTCGTCCTGCGGCTTTACGGCGCGTCGCCGCTGACCCCGCAAAGCTTTCCGCAAGGTTTCGCCATCCTGAAGCAGCTGGCGCGGCGCGCCGAACTCGATCACATGCCGTCCTTCTGGTACGTGCCCAGCCCGATCATGAATGCCTTCACCATGGGCCGCGGCGAGCGCGTGGCGGTGGCGGTGACCGACGGCATGATAAGCGCGCTCAACGCGCGCGAGTTTGCCGGCGTGCTGGCCCACGAACTCAGCCATATCCGCAACGGCGATCTGTGGGTGATGATGCTGGCCGACAGTATCGGCCGGCTGACCAATCTGATGACCATTGCGGGCGGCTTGCTGCTGATCGTCAATTTGCCGCTGCTGCTGCTGGGCCGGGCGCAGATATCCTGGATTTTCATTCTGCTGCTGCTGGTCGCACCGACCGCCGCCAACCTGCTGCAGATGGGCCTGTCACGCGCCCGTGAATACGATGCCGACCTGGAGGCCGCGGCGCTGACCGGCGATCCGGCGGGTCTGGCCTCGGCGCTCAACAAGCTGGAACATCAGGGCGCCGGCCTGTGGGAGCGGATCCTGATGCCAGGCCGGCGCCTGCCGGAACCCTCGCTGCTGCGCTCGCACCCGCCGACAGAGGAACGCATCCGGCGCCTGCTGTCGCTCTACCCGCCCGAATCCATCGACCGTTTCGGCGAGGCGGAGCCTTTCGA
>CAJHYK010000226.1_pt1 | contig 12322 bp, 11 predicted proteins | sample 9198691 | NCBI WGS metagenome assembly CAJHYK01 (sample SAMEA7708355, study PRJEB35096) | sediment metagenome | biome: marine neritic benthic zone biome [ENVO:01000025]; feature: sediment [ENVO:00002007]; material: shallow marine sediment [ENVO:03000034] sea grass bed [ENVO_01000059] ...
CGAAGGGATAGAGGTTCACGACCAGCAGGTCGATCGGCGTTATGTCGTGGGCCGACATGGCCTGTTGGTGCTGCTTGTCGTCGCGCCGCCCCAGCAGCCCGCCATGGATAACCGGATGCAGCGTCTTGACGCGACCGTCCATGATCTCCGGGAAACCGGTATGGTCGGAGACCTCGGTTACGGCGATGTTCGCCTCCCTCAGCATCTTCGCCGAGCCGCCGGTAGACAGAATCGCTACACCGCTGTCGGCCAGGAATTGCGCAAACTCCACGAGCCCGGATTTGTCGGACACCGAGATCAGTGCGCAGGCGATTTTCTGGTCGGACATGATTGAATCCCCGGTTGTGCCAGTCGGAAACATGGACGATGGGCGGTTTCATAAAGGCCGGTCCTGCGCGTGGCAAGAGGTCGCGCCGCGTCGATCAGTCGCGCCCGCCCTCTCGGCGCAGCGCCCATTTGACCGTGGTCGCGCCCTCGCCGGTTACGCCGGAGACGACGATCTGGCTGGTCCGCCTGGGCTCAGGCGCATCCTCGAAATAGATGCTGTCGGCGAGCGTCAACGATTCGCTGCAGCGCAAACGCCAGCCGCCGTCGCGCGGCAAACGCAACAGCGCGTCGTGGCCGCTCTGCAACAGGGTTGCATCGACGGCGGGATGCAGGTGGAAGCGCAGGGCGAAAGGTGCGCCGCCGCGCCCCGTCAGCGTATCCTCGCCGCGCAGGTCGGCCCCGTCCCTCGACAGGAAAATCCTGCGCCGATGGGTGATGCCGTCGGAGCGCAGATAGCCGTTATGGCTCATATCCAGCAGGGTCGCGCCGTCGGCGCATTCCGCCTCAGCCGTGACCCGGGCAGCGCGAGCGCCGATATGGCCATTGACCAGTAGTTCGCTGGAATTCCGATCGCTGACGGTGACGGTGGAGTGGGCGGCGGTGGCGCGCTCGGCCATTCGCCAGTGCTCGCCGTCGCAGGGCGCCGCGCCGCAATTGACGATCAGGCGCTCGCGCCCGACCGTCACCTCCAGGCTCAGCGCTCCGGCATGGGCGTCCTCGTCGAAGGGCGGTTGGGCCGGCGCCCCCGCATCGACCAGGACCGTCAGCTTGCCGGCGGTTATTCTTCCGAAGCCGGTGGCCGGCGCGCGTGCCGCTGGCTTGCCGCGCGGGCTGGCCTGCTCCAGCACGGCGCTGAGGGTCAGCGGATCCTCGCCGCCAGCGCCGTTGAAGCGCCCCAGCGCGCCGTCGCCGCCGCGCAGATAGCGTAGCATCGGCGCCATACGGTCGATGGCCTGTTGGACAGACTCGGGAATCTCATACTGGGCCGCCCCCACGGCCGCCCTGGTCTCCAGCAGGTCGCGCAGGACTGCCAGCAGCTTGGCCGGATTGCGCTCCACATGGCCACCATCGGCCAGCACCTGGCGCTCCAGTTCCCGCTCGAGGGCTGCCAGCCGCCGCTCGACCTGTTCGCGGCCGCCCAGGCAAAGGGCTCCGTATATCAGGCCCTTCAGCGCGGCGATGCGGCCTGCGCCCGCCGTCTCCAACTGCCAGGCGCGGTCGAGATGACGAAGCTGGACGGCGGTCGACGATACGATCGCCTCGCGAAAATCATCCTCGCCGCTGGCGAAAAAGGTGTCATAACTGGAGAGCCAGGCGACAATCCGGGCTGCGGTGACGTCGCTGCGCCAGGCCGGCAGCGACCATCGGTAATTGCGTTCGATCCAGTCCGCGGTCAAGCGGCGCGCCGATTGGCGCGCTTCTTCCCCGCCCAGCATTGTCAGGTCCCTGAGCCAGGAGAAGCCATGCATCGCCGCCAACCATTCCGGCGGCGCGCCCGGCGGATTCCATATATCGTCCGCGGCGGCCAGTTCGCAGGCGGCGAATCGGAATCGGCCGGCCAGCATTGCCGCGGCCCGGTCGGCGCGCCCGGGCCACGGGTCCGCCGGCGCCATGCGCAGAGTCGCGGGGGTTCGGCCGATCAGCGTCAGACGGTAGCCGGGTAGCGAGAACAGCCTCTGCGCCGCCCGGCGCAGCAGGTCCGACAGGTCCGTGCGGACGCGTGCCGGAAACCCGGCCATCGATTCAGCCGTTGCCGCGCAGCCGGCGGATATTGGCCTCGTACTCGCCGGGGCCGCCGGTGAAGGTCGCAGTACCCGCCACCAGGACGTCCGCGCCGGCCGCGATCGCACGCGGCGCGGTTTCGAAATTGATGCCGCCGTCGATTTCCAGGTCGATGGCGCGGCCCGATTCGTCGATGCGGCGGCGCAGTTCAGCTACCTTTTCGAGTTGCGACTCGATGAAGGACTGCCCGCCGAAACCGGGATTGACGCTCATCACCAATACGAGGTCGAGGTCGTCGAGCAGATAGTCCACGGCGGAGGCCGGGGTTGAGGGGTTGAGGGATATTCCCGCCTTCTTGCCCTGGCTCTTGATCAACTGGATCGTGCGGTGCACATGCGGCGTGGCCTCCACATGCACCGTGATGATGTCGGCGCCGGCCTTGGCGAAATCCTCGATGAAGGGATCGACGGGCGCGATCATCAGATGCACGTCGAAGACCTTGTCGCTATGCGGGCGCAGCGCCCTGGTGACGCCGGGGCCGATGGTAATGTTCGGCACGAAATGGCCGTCCATCACGTCAACATGGATATAGTCGGCGCCGGCGTGGTCTATGGCGCGGACTTCCTCACCCAGCTTGGCGAAGTCGGCAGAGAGGATCGAGGGGGCGATTCGGATCGGCTGTTGCATGCTATTTTCCTAGAGGCTTTCCCCCGCTCGCGCAAGCGGCGAACCGGGACGTTGCGGTGTCATGACACGCGGTGCAGCCGGGCGACGAAAAAACCGTCCATGCCGCCGCGCGCCGCCCAGTGGCAGGGCAATGTCCGCAAGTCCCCCGTGGGCGTAATCGCCTCGGCCAGGCCGGGCAGTTCGTCATCCGTTACAGGCAGGCGTTCCGCAGCGGCGCCCGACGCCAGCAGCGCGTCGATGCGTTCCCCGCCCTCGGGCGGTTGCAGCGAGCAGGTGGCATAGACCAGCAAGCCGCCCGGCCTCACCAGCATCAACGCGGCCGCCAGCAGCCGGTCCTGCACGGCGATCAGCCTGGCGACATCCTCCGGCGTCTTGTTCCAGGCGATATCGGGATGGCGGCGCAGCGTGCCTGTCGCCGAACAGGGGGCGTCGAGCAGCACCGCGTCGAACGGTGCGTCCGGCTTCCATTTGCCCACATCGACGGGGACGGTATCGGCGGCGAGGTCAAGGCGCTCAAGATTTTCCGACAGGCGTTGCAAGCGCTTGCTGGAGATATCGACGGCGGTGACTTGCGCGCCGGCGGCCGCCAGTTGCGCGGTCTTGCCCCCGGGCGCGGCGCAGAGGTCGGCAACATGCAGCCCGGATACGTCGCCCAGCAGGCGGGCGGGCAGGGCGGCGGCGGCATCCTGCACCCACCAGGCACCGTTGGCAAAGCCGGGCAGAGCGGTTATGTCACCGCCCGCCATGCGGCGCAGCGTGCCGGTGGGCAGGATTTCCGCCGCCAGCCGTTCGGCCCAGAGTCTGGCCTCGCCGGGTGACTTCAGGGTGATGTCGAGCGGCGCCTCGGCGAGATGGGCCGTGGCTATGGCGGCGGCGGTCTCCGGCCCGTATGAATTTTCCCAGTCCCGCCACAGCCAGGCCGGGACGTTCAGATGTTCGGGATCGTCGGACGGGATCGGGCCGGCCTCGGCGATGCGCCGCAGTACAGCATTGACTAGACCTTTCATGCCGGCCTGCCCGCCATGGCCGACCAACTCGACAGAGGTGTTCACAGCGGCGTGGGGGGCGAGGTCCAGCAGGGCGATCTGCGCCACGCCCAGCCGCAATATGTCGCGCACGGCGGCGCGCTTGGCGGTCAGCGGGCGCTCCAGCCGCTCGTCAATGGCCGCGTCGATCTGGCCCAGGCGGCGCAGCACGGTCGCGGTCAGCAGCCGGGCGAAGGCGCGGTCACGCGCTTCTAGCCCGGGCAGATCCGGGTTCCCAGCCAACGCTTCGTCAAGCGGCCGGCCGCGCCGCAGGACATCCTGCAGCAGGTCGAGGGCGATAGCGCGGGCGTCTTTCATCGGGCGGGTTTAGGGGAAACTGCGCCGCACGCCAAGCGTTGAGACGGCTGGTGCGGCAATCAACCCCACGGGCCGCCGCTCGGGGGTGCGCTCTGGCCGGCCATTTCGCGCAGGCGCTGGATGCGTTCGCCGATCGGCGGATGGGTCGAGAACAGGCCGTCGACGGCGTGGGCGTGCAGTGGGTTGACGATGAACATATGCGCGGTGGCCGGGTTGTCCTCGGCTTGCGGGTTGTCGATGGCTTGGGCGCCGGTGGCCATCTTGTACAGCGCGTCCGCCAGCCACTCGGGATGGCCGCAGATTTCGGCGCCGATACGGTCGGCCTCGTATTCGCGCGAGCGGCTGATCGCCATCTGGACCAGCATGGCTGCCATGGGAGCAAGGAACATCACCAGAAGCGTGCCGATGATGCCCAACGGGCTTTCGCGACGACCGCCAAAGAAAAACGCGAAGTTCGCCAGCATCCCGATGGCGCCGGCGATGGTCGCGGTGATGGTCATGGTCAGGGTGTCGCGGTTGCCGACATGGGCCAGTTCATGCGCCATCACGCCGGCAACTTCGGTGGCGGTCAGATTGCGCAGAAGCCCTGTCGTCGCCGCGACCGAGGCGTTCTCGGGATTACGACCGGTGGCGAAGGCGTTCGGCTGGTCGTTTTCTATGATATAGACCTTCGGCATCGGCAGGTCGGCATTGCGGGCCAGTTGCGAGACCATGGCATGCAACGAATGGCCGGCCGGATGATCGGGACCCACTTCCTGCGCGCGATACATGCGCAGCACGATCTTGTCGGAATTCCACCAGGCGAACAGGTTCATAACCGCGGCAATGGCCAGCGCCACGATCATGCCGCCCTCGCCGCCCAGCAGCCAGCCGCAGGCCATGAAAAGCGCGGTCATCGCGGCCAGCAGAATTCCGGTCCTGAAGAAGTTCACGGCTGTAATCTCCGTTCGGTCATGCGACAGTTGGTAAATAAGGTTACGCCGGGGGCCTTTAAAGACTTGGCGATGCGCGGCGGATGCTGCATATCTCAGGCATGGCGAAGAAGCAAAACCAGGTCGAACCCGAGGTCAAGGGCATCGATTCGCGCCGCAAGGCCGATATGGTCGCCGAGGAAGCTGGCCGCAAGGCCCGCGCAGAAGCCGCCGCCCGCGGCGAGAAGCCGGCCGAAACCGGGGGACCGGAAGGGCTGGAGCCGACCCGCTACGGCGACTGGGAAAAGGCCGGCCGCTGCAGCGATTTCTAACGTACCACCTCTAGCCGTCGTGAATTTCCGGCCGGAAGGGCCGGGCAAGCAGCTCGGCGATGGTATTGCCGACATCGGCGCCGTGATTGACGATCAGGTCGACAGACCGGGCGATCGGCATGTCCACCCGGTGGCGTGCCGCAAGCGCCATCACCGACTCTGCCGTGGCGACGCCTTCGGTGACCGCGCGCCGTTCGCCTAGAATGTCCTGCAGTGACCGGCCCTCGCCAAGCGCCACCCCCAGGGTCAGGTTGCGCGACAGCATCCCGTTGCAGGTCAACGACAAATCGCCGACGCCGGACAGGCCCATCAGCGTTTCGCCCCTCGCACCCAGCCTGTGGCCGAGCCGCAGGATCTCGGCCAGGCCCCTCGTCATGGTGGCGGCGCGCGCATTGTCGCCCAGGCCACGCCCGACCATGATGCCGCAGGCGATGGCGATTACGTTCTTGACCGCGCCGCCAATCTCTGCGCCGACGGGGTCGTCCGAAAGATAGGGCCGAAAGGCGGCGGAACCGATCAACTCGACCAGCCGCGCGCCCAGCGCGGCGTCGGCGCTGGCGAGCGTAATCGCGGTCGGCAGGCCGGCCGCCACTTCCCTGGCGAAGGTCGGGCCGGACAGCACCGCGACCGGCGCGTCGGCCAAGGTTTCGGCCACCACCTCGGTCATCAGGGCACAACTTCCGCGCTCGATTCCCTTTGCGCAGAGCACCACTGGAAGGCCTGCGGGCAGCAAGGGCGCCAGCTTTTCAGCGACAGCGCGCAGGAACTGGGATGGCACCACCAGTAACACCGCATCCGCGCCGTCCAGTGCCTGCGTCAGGTCGGTGGTGGCCGCGATGCCGGCCTCCAGCGGGATATCTGGCAGATAGACCGCGTTGCCCTTGCCCGACGCGATCGCGTCGGCGATTGCCGGGTCGCGCGCCCAGATGATGGCCTGCGGCCCGGCGCGGCGTACAACGCAAGCCAGGGCCGTCCCGAAAGCGCCTGCGCCGATGATGGCCACGCGGCTCATCGCGCCTGCCCCAACACGACGCGCCCGGAGGGGTTGGCGCTCTCGTCCAGCGGCCAGCGGGGCCGCGCGGCGAAGGTCATGTCGTCGGTCATGCCAAGGCGCAGCCGTTCCAGCCCGGCCCAGGCGATCATCGCTGCATTGTCAGTGCAGAGCGTGAGCGGCGGCGCGGTGAAACGCATGCCTTCCTCCTCGACGGTCTTCGACAGGGTTTCGCGGATCCGGCGGTTGGCGGCGACCCCGCCGGCGACCACGAAATGCCGCGCCCCCGGAAACTCGGACTGAAACCGGCGGATCGCATGGCGCGAGCGGTCGGCAAGCACATCCGCAACCGCCTGCTGAAAGCCTGCGGCGATGTCGGCGGCGTCCTCGCCGCTCGCCTCTCCGCCGGGCAGGGCCGCGACGGTATGGCGAACCGCGGTCTTCAGGCCCGAGAAGGAAAAGTCGCAGCCGGGCCGTCCGGCCATCGGGCGGGGCAGGACGAAGCGGCCGGCGTCGCCCCGTTTCGCGGCCTCCTCGACGGCGGGACCGCCCGGATAGCCCAGGCTCAGCAAGGCGGCGGTCTTGTCGAAGGCTTCGCCGGCGGCATCGTCCACCGTACCGCCGTAGCGGCTGTATTGTCCGACGCCCTCCACGGCGAGCAACTGGCAATGCCCGCCGGAAATCAGCAGCAGCAGATAGGGGAAATCGAGCCCGTCTGACAGCCGGGCGGTCAGCGCGTGGCCTTCGAGATGATTGATCGCGAGCAGCGGCAGGCCGCGCACCATGGCAATGGCCTTGGCCGTGGTCAGGCCGACCAGCACGCCGCCGATCAGCCCCGGACCCGCCGTCGCCGCCACGCCGTCCAGACCGTCCCAATCGATCCCTGCCGCCGCCATCGCCTCGCCGATCAGCCGGTCGGTATGGTCCAGGTGGCTGCGCGCCGCGATCTCCGGCACCACGCCGGCATAGGGGCGGTGTTCCTCGACCTGCGACAGCACGATATCAGACAATATGCGGCGGTCGCCCGTCACCACGGCGGCGGCCGTTTCATCGCAGGAAGTCTCTATGCCCAGCACATTCATGGGCTTGGATGTACCCTTTGCGCACGAGACTTTCAATGAGCGCATGTGCCGCTTGCGCAAAACCGCCCTCTGCGGGTACACACTGACCCCCATGACCGTATCTTCTTCAGAACTGAAAATCGGCACGCGCGGCTCGCCGCTGGCGCTGGCCCAGGCAAATGAGGTCCGCGACCGCCTGCTGGCCGCCCATGACGGGCTGGCCGTGGAAATCGTCATCATCAGCACCACCGGCGACCAAGTGCAGGACCGGCGGCTTTCCGAGGTCGGCGGCAAGGGCCTGTTCACCAAGGAAATCCAGGAGGCGCTGATCGACGGGCGGATCGACGTTGCCGTCCATTCCATGAAGGATGTCGAGACCTGGCTACCCGACGAAACCGCGATCGCGGTGGTGCTGGAGCGCGAGGACCCGCGCGACGTCTTCCTGTCGCCGCGCGCCGGGACGCTCGACGAATTGCCGGCCGGTGCCGCGATCGGCACCTCGTCGCTGCGGCGCCAGGCGCAGATCCTGCACCGGCGGCCCGAGCTCAGGGTGGAAACCCTGCGCGGCAATGTGCAAACCCGCTTGCGGAAACTGGAGGAAGGCGTTGTCGATGCGACGCTTCTGGCGCTTGCCGGGCTGAAGCGCCTGGGCAATGAGGGGTTGGCGCAAAGCTATATCGCGACCGATGTGATTCTGCCGGCAGTGGCGCAGGGCGTCGTCGGGCTGGAGACAAGGCACGCCGACGGCGCGGTGCGCGACCTAGTCGCGCCGCTGAATCACGCGCCGACCTGGACGCGGGTCACGGCTGAGCGCGCCATGCTGGCGGCACTCGACGGGTCCTGCCATACGCCGATTGCCGGGCTGGCGGAACTGTTGCCGGATGGCCGGCTGACACTGACCGGCCTGGTCGCCATGCCGGACGGCAGCCAGCTGCACCGGATGAGCGCGGAGGGGTCCGCTGGCGACGCGGAGGCGCTGGGAACCGCCCTGGGGCAGGCACTGCGCACGCGGATGCCGGCAGACTTCTTCACCTGAAGGCAAGAATTTCGGATGCACCCTCCCCCGCAATCGAGGAGAAGGGAACGGTAATGCGAGTCCTGGTAACCAGGCCGAAGGAAGATTCCGCCGCGCTTCAGCGGGAACTGCGAAGGCGCGGGATCGAGGTGTTGCTCGACCCGATGCTGGTCATCCGGCGCATGGAGGATGCCGCCATCGACCTGGACGGCGCACAGGGTCTGCTTTTTACTTCCAGCAACGGCGCAAGGGCTTTCGAGAATACCAGCGGCGAGCGTGGCCTAACCGTCTGGTGCGTCGGCGACGAGACGGCGCGGACCGCCCGGGCTGCCGGCTTCACGAACGTTCACAGTGCGGCGGGAAATGTCGATACGCTGGCAAATTATGTCATCGCCCACGCCCGGCCGGAGAACGGACGGCTGATCCATATCGCGGGCAGCGTCAACGCCGGCGACTTGGCGGGCGCGTTGCGCGCCGCAGGATTTTCCGTCGATCGCATACCGCTCTATGAGGCTGTTTCCGCGACCGCGCTGGGGGAGGACACGAAAAACGCCTTCAAGCGGGGACTTTTGGGCGCGGTGTTGTTTTTCTCTCCCCGTACCGCAGCGACCTTTGTTAGTCTGGCAAAATCGGCCGGGCTGGAAAACGGCTGCCGAACCGTGAACGCCTATTGCCTCAGCCCGGCCGTAGCCCGCCCGGTCGGCGAACTGCCCTGGCGGCGCGTCGTTGTTGCGGCCGACCCGACCCGGGCCGCACTGCTTGCCGCGCTCGACCAGGGATAGAACAGTAGCTTAAGAACGGACAAAGATGACAAGCGAAGCAGAATCCTTGAAAGGCAGACCCCCCATTCCGGACGGCGAAATCATCGAGCGCTTCGGGGGCATTCGCCCCATGGCCTCGAAACTGGGCGTTGCCGTCACCACGGTCCAGGGATGGAAGGAGCGCAGCCATATCCCGGAAGGCCGCTTTCCGCAGATTATCGCGGCGGCGGCCGAGCACGGGGTCGATATCGGCATGGCAGCGATGGCCGCGCCCGAACCGGTGAAGGCTGCGCCGGAGAAACAACCGGAACCGAAGCCGGCAACGGAGGAAAAGCCCGAGGAGAGGAAGCCGAAAACGGCGCCTGAGCCCGAACCGGAACCGACGCCCACGCAGACGGACGCAACTCAGCCGACCGAGGCGGAGGCCGCTGCTGCCCCACCAAGTCCTGCGGGCGGCGTGTCCTGGCTGGCGCTGATCGTCGTTATCTTACTGCTGGGTGGCGCGATTTTGACGCGTCCCCTGTGGGAATCGAAACTCTATCCCGGCGTTGCGGGCGGCCCCGCGACAATCGACAGCGCCCGGCTTGACGAGATCGTTGCCAGCCTGGCCGCGATCGAGGAGGCGACGAATGCACTGGCGCGCGAACTGGATGCCGGAGACCGGGACCTTTCCGACCGCATCGGCGCACTTGAGGCCGGCGGCGGCGAAACCGGCGCCGCCTTCGCCGAGCAGCTTTCGGCGATCGAGCAAGGCGTGAACGATCTCGCCGGCAATCTGAACAGGCTGGATGCGGGGCTTTCCGGCATCGAGTCGCGGATCGCCAGGCTGGAGGCCAGCGAAGGACAGGTGCCGGAAAGCGTGAAAGCCGGCTTGGACGCGGTGAATGCTGCGATTGGCGAACTGGGCCAAACGGCTGGCGCGCTGAAGGATGGGCTGGCGTCGATCGGTGGCAATATCGGCGATCTGGAAGGTCGGGTAACGGCGCTTGAAACCCGCCCGGTGCAGACCGGCGAGAAGATCGCCGCCATGGTGCTGGCGCTGGGACAGGTTGAGGCCGCCATGAATGCAGGCAAGCCTTATCGCGCGGCTCTCGACCGGCTGGAAATTCTGGGGCGGGACGATCCTGTCATATCGGGGGGCGAGGCAGTGGAAACCCTGTCGCCCTGGGCGGATTACGGCATTCCCCGCCGCCTGACGCTGGGCCGCGATTTCGCCGTACTGGCGCCAGACATAGACCGTGCGCTTTCAGGTGCGGAGGAGCGAAGCTGGCTGGATAGCGTGTGGAACAGCGTCGCCGGGCTCGTGACCATTCGCAGGATCGACGGCAGCGACCTGACGCCCATCGGGCAGGCGGAAAAGGCGCTGGAGGATGGCGACCTTGCCGCGGTCGTGGCTGCCTTTGAAGGCAAGGGGTCCCTTGGGCCGGAGGGCGATGCCTGGCTGAACCGTGTCAAGGCCCGCATCAATGCCGAGCGGGAGATCGAGGCCCTGTATGGACAGATTATTCTGCCCCTCGCCGGCCACGTCGGCAATGACGGGGCGGCGGAACAATGATCCGTTCCTTCTTCCTGTTCGCCCTGATCGCGCTGGCGGTTGTCGTCGCGGTCACGCTGGCCGATTATCCGGGCCGGGTCTCGGTCGACTGGCGGGGCTGGCGCATCGACATGTCGACCGGGGTCCTGGTCCTGCTGGTGGCGCTGGTGGTGGTCGTTGCCGTCGTGATCGCCCGCTTCTGGGGCGCCATTCGCCGCGCACCCGGCCGTTTCCTGGACATGCGGCGAAGCAGCCGGCGCGACCGGGGATACAAGGCGCTTACGCAAGGCATGGTGGCCGTCGCTGCCGGCGATGTGGGCGAAGCCCGGCGCTGGGCGCGCAAGGCCGACGCCCTGCTGGACGATCCGCCGCTGACCATGCTGCTGTCGGCCCAGGCCGCCCAGCTGGGCGGCGAGGAAGCCGCCGCCCGGCGGTATTTCGAGGCGATGCTGGACCATCCGGACACCGCTTTCCTGGGCCTGCGCGGGCTGTTGATGCAGTCGATCAAGGCCGGCGATAAGGTCGAGGCGTTGCGCCTTGCCGAGCGCGCCTACAAGCTGCGCCCCGAAACCGGCTGGGTGGTCGACCAGCTGTTCGAGCTGCAGGTCGAATCGGGGCTATGGAGCGAGGCGAACGAATTGATCGCCTCGGCCATCCGCCGCAAGACCCTGCCGGCGGCGGGCGCACGCCGCCGCCGCGCCGCCGTGCTGGTCGAGCACAGTCGTGCCGCCGAGGCGGAGGGGGATGCGGATACCGCATTCGCCCGGGCCGGCGAAGCGCATAACCTGGATCCGACGCTGGTGCCCGCGACCTTGGCGCTGGCGCGACTCTATAAGGCGCGCGACCGCGCCGCCAAAGCCGAGCGGCTGATAGAGGAAGCCTGGGCGCGCGCGCCGAATCCGGAACTGGCTACGATGTACGGGAAGGTTATCTCCGCTACCGAGCCGCTGGCCCGGGTCAAAAGATTCCAGCGGCTTTTCAGTTTCCGGCCCGACCATCCGGAAAGCCATATTGCGTTGGCCGAAGCGGCGCTGGCGGCCCGCCTGTGGGGCGAGGCGCGCAAACATCTGAATGCAGCGGCCGGGCAGTCGCCGACCGCCAGGGTCTGCCGGCTGATGGCCGAACTCGAGGAAAGCGAGAACGGCGATATGGAATCGTCGCGCAAATGGCTGGCCAGGGCGACGACTGCGGCGCCGGACGAAGCTTGGGTGTGCAACGATTGCGGCGCGGTCGCCGGTGTCTGGACGGCACTGTGCGGCAATTGCGCCTCGTTCGGTTCGCTTGCCTGGCAGGCGCCGCCGCGCGCCGTCAGGCTGACGGCACCCGGCGCGGTGGCCAGGCCCAGGACTGCAGCGCTGCCCGCAAAAGCGAAGTCCAGGGCGCCCGCCCCTGCCAGAAAGAATACCGGATAGGCCGTTCGCCGGGGACCGACGCAAAGCCGGTCCCGCCAAGTCGGTTGGGAAAAGCCGGAGCGCCGACGAAGGGCGTCGGGCGGTTCCGGAGGTCGTCGATAACGACCCCTTGCACTCCGCCGCGCTTGGCCTTATGTTCCCGGCGCCTCGTGCCGACGTAGCTCAGTGGTAGAGCAACTGATTCGTAATCAGTAGGTCCGCGGTTCAAATCCGCGCGTCGGCACCA
>CAJHYK010000005.1_pt1 | contig 12117 bp, 11 predicted proteins | sample 9198691 | NCBI WGS metagenome assembly CAJHYK01 (sample SAMEA7708355, study PRJEB35096) | sediment metagenome | biome: marine neritic benthic zone biome [ENVO:01000025]; feature: sediment [ENVO:00002007]; material: shallow marine sediment [ENVO:03000034] sea grass bed [ENVO_01000059] ...
GCGCATGAACTGCGCGGTCCGCTGGGGGCGATGTTGACCTCGCTTCACCTGGTGCAAAACAAGGTGGGCGACGCGGAGCCGTCGGCGCAGAAGGGGCTGGAGCGAATTCGACGCAGCGTTCGGCGTTGCGACGATATTCTGACTGGACTGCTGGATTATTCGCAATACCAGGCCCTTGCGCCGGAACCGACGCGCATCGACTTGTGGCTGCGCGCCCTGCTCAACGTCCAGACCCTGCCGGAGGGTGTCTCGCTGACTTTCGAGCCGGGCCTCGGAGAACGCCGGATCACGGTCGACTGCGACAGGCTGCAGCAGGCGGTTGCCCAGGTGGTCGAAAACGCAGCGCAGGCAATCGTTGACGGCGGGACGCCCGGTCAGGTTACCGTAAGCACCCTGACGGATGGCAAACGTTTTTCAATTCGCGTTGCCGATAGCGGGCCGGGTATACCCGAAGAAATTGGCGAAGCCATCTTCACGCCATTTTTCAGCACCAGGAAGCTCGGCATCGGCCTCGGCCTTGCAATCGCCAGACGCATTGTCGAACAGCATGGCGGAACCCTTTCCTTCGAAAGCGGGCCAACCTGCTTCAATATGACCTTGCCGGCATACCCCGAGGACAGCGCGGCGGACTGACGTTTCCGTCGCACGGAAGGCACGATGCGGGATTGCGGGGCCAGTCCGCTGACACTTGCATAATTGCGCGCCGCGCCGTGTTATAGAGCCTGAAACCTGCCAGGGGAGAAACAGGCCGTGCCCGACATCATCCTGCATCACTATCCGCAGTCGCCGGTTTCGGAAAAGATCCGCGTCGTACTGGGCATCAAGGGGCTGGATTGGCGGTCCGTGGAAATCCCGCGCCTGCCGCCCAAGCCCGACCTGATGCCGCTGACCGGCGGCTATCGGCTGACTCCGGTGATGCAGATCGGCGCGGATGTTTTCTGCGACAGCCTGTGCATCGCCCGCGCGGTCCAGGAACGGTTTCCCGAGCCGACGCTTTATCCCGGCGACGGCGACGGCATGGTCTGGGGCGTCTCGCGCTGGACCGACGGCCCCTTCTTCCAAACGGCGCTGGAGGTGGTGTTCGGCGCACAGCATCAGAAAATGCCGCCCGACTTCGTTCGCGACCGCGGGCAGATCTATTTCGGGTCGGACTGGAATATGGAAAAGCTTCAGGCAGAGCTGGCCAACAGCACCGCAAATCTGCGGGTACAGTTCGGCTGGGTCGAGGAACGGCTGGCGACCGGCCGCGCCTTCATGCTGGGCGACGCGCCGGGGCTGCCCGATGCGCTGGCCTACTATCTGACCTGGTTTATCCGCGGGCGGTGGGACGACGGACCGGCGTTTCTGTCTCAGTTCCCCAATCTCTGCGCCTGGGAGGAGCGGGTCAGGGCCATCGGCCACGGCAACCCCGAAGACATGACGTCAGGCGAGGCACTGAAAATCGCCCGCGTGCACGAATCTGAAACCGCGGAAGCGCCGGACTCCGGCGACCCGCGCGGCCTGAAGCCCGGCGACGCGGTAACGGTAACGCCCGACAACGGCAGCGCCACCGTCAAGGGCAAGGTTCTCAGCCTGCGCCGCCACGAGATTGCCGTTATCCACGAAGACGAGCGCGTCGGCCGCGTCGCCATCCATTTCCCGACGCTGGGATACAGGGTCCAGAAGTGGATGGCTTGACGATCGACGACGAACGCCCGGTCCAGGGCATCGTCCCCGACTGCCCGGATTGTCCGCTTGCCCGCGGCCGGTTTACAGAGTCGACAATCGTTGACTTAGCGCAGTCGGGTCTATGGGTTTGGTAAGGATTTCGATGGCACCCGCCTTGATGCCCTGGTCGGCGACTTCACTTCCGCTGTAGCCCGTTAACAGGAAACAGGGCAGACCCGGCGTGATTGCCCTGAGTGCGCCCAGGCACGCGGCACCATCCATGTCGGGCAATCCGATATCGATCAGCGCAACATCGAAAGCCCCGCGCCGGACCGCTGCTATCGCGTCCCGGCAGCTATGCACCATGGTGGGTTCGTGGCCGTCCAGCTCGAAGATCTCCATCAGCCCGTCTGCGAAGTCCTCGTCGTCGTCGACGATCAGGATCCTAAGGCTCGTCATGCGCGGGCTCTTCCGGCGGGTCTGTGTCGAGCGGCAGCCATAAACGCACCAGGGCGCCGTTGTCCGGTTCGCTCTCGATCTGGATGCCGCCGCAATGCTCCTCCATTATTCGTTGTACGGTCGGCAGGCCCAGTCCGGTGCCGAAGCTCTTCGTGCTGAACAGCGGCTCCATGACCTGTTCCAGGCAATCGGCCGGTATGCCGGGCCCGTTATCGCGAACGTCGCAAACCAGGCGGTTGCCGTCCAAGCGGCAGGCGATCTCGACGCGGCCCTCGCCCGATTCGCCGGGGCCGTGCTTGCCGACAACCGCCTGCCAGGCATTATCCACGACATTGATGATTGCACGGCGGAAATCCTCGCGGTCGATCATAACCTCGGTGCCGCCCGTTTCGAGATCCAGCGACAGGGTAACGCTCTCGGGAATGTTCTGGTCCGCGAGGACGGCCGGAAGCCAGCGATCGAAACGGGTCGGCTCGCGCTGCAAACCCTTCGCGCGGGCGAAATCCAGCAGCTCGGTGATGATCCGGTCACTGCGGCCGATCCCGCGCTCGGCCCGCGCCAGCGACCGCTCCAGGTCGAGCCCGGCTTCTCCACTCAAACGGCGGACCGCGGCAATCGAGGTCGCGACGGCACCGAGCGGGTTTCGCAGTTCGTGCGCGACGGTGCCGGTCAATTGCCCCATGGCGGCCAGCCGCTCCTTGCGCAGGAGGTCCGCCTCCAGCCGTTTGCGTTCGGTAATATCCAGGCCTAGCGCGAACCATCCACAGATATCGCCATTCTCGTCGCGGTCGGCGATCCATCGCTGGCTGACGGTGCGGGTGACGTTGTCGGGGTACAAGAAAGTTTCCTCGAAGCGGACCTGCTGGCCGGCCAGCAGGTCGTCGATCCTCGGGCGCAGCTTCTCATACGCATCAGGCGCGATAATCTCCGATATCCGCCGGCCGACGATTTCGGATGCGGGACGGTCGTACCACTCTTCCGCGACCCGGTTGGCAAAGCGAAAGCGCCGGTCCTTGTCGGCATGGATGATAAAGGCCGGAAGATTGTCGACGATGGCCTTGAGCCGCGCCTCGCTATCTCTCAGCCTGCTTTCCGCCGCCTTGCGTTCCGTTATGTTCTGGACCAGCGCAATACAGCCGCGAACTTCGCCTTCCGGCGAAACATCCGGGATATAGGCGATATCCACGTCGCGGTACGTGCCGTCCGGATAGCGCATCCTTTCCTCGAAGCGGACCCGCTCTCCCTTTAGCGCCCGTTTGATCCAGGGTTCTACCTTGGCACTGTTTTCAGGACTGAATATCTCGGGGATCTTCTTGCCGACGATCTCATCGGGCGGAAGGCCGTACCATTCCTCGCCGGCCCTGTTCATGAATTCGAACCGGCCTTCCCTGTCGAACCGGGTGATAAGCACGGGCAGATTATCGGCGATGGTGCGCAGCTGCTGTTCGTTCTTTCGCAGCGCCTCGGCTGATTTCTGTCGCTCGGTCAGATCCTGGGCCAGGGCGAACCAACCCTGGACATCGCCATCGGGCGTTCGGTTCGGAGCGAAGGTGATCTCGACAGTGCGAACCTGGCCATCGGGATATTCAATCGTCCCGCCAAAGCGCACGATTTCGCCCCGCAGTACGGCTTCGATGCTGGGGCGGATGTCCTCGACGGTTTTCCGGGGAAAGAGGTCCGATATCGTTTTACCGACGATCTCGCTGGTCGGCATGCCATACCAGTTGGCGCCTTCCCGGTTGATGAACCGGTATCGCGAGTCCCGATCGAAGCGGGCCATCAGCACGGGCAGATTATCGGCGATGGTGCCCAGTTCTTCCTCGCGCTCGAGCAAGGCCCTTTCCGCCTTCTTTCGCGCCGTAATATCCATGGCGATAAGGCCGAGTCCGGCGGTCATCGACCGATCAGCGGGCGCCAGCGGAAAACGGATGGCAAGATAATCATGGACGGTACCGTCGGGATGAGGTGCCGGTTCTTCCGTCTCAAAGATCCGGCCTCCCTTGAGAACGGCCCGGTCCCGCTCAGCGAAAACATCCGCGATCTGGGAAGGCAAGACCTCATGACAGTGGCGGCCAACGACTTCGTCGCCGGTCCAGCCATGGTTGCGCTCCCAGGCCCGGTTGACCTGCAGGTATTTTCCCTGCCTGTCCTTGAACACGATCTCAAAGGGCGCGGCCCGCATCAGCGCGTTGAACAGTTCCCGGGCATCTTTCAACTCCTGCTCTACACGCCTTTGAGCGGTGATATCGCTAGTTGCACCGCGATATCCCAGGAACCGGCCCGCCTCATCCAGGCGCGGTTCGCCACTGGTGGAGAGATGCGCAAGCGAGCCATCGGCAATCCTGACCGAGTATTCGAACCCCCAGAAGGGCCGACGCGCTTTCAGGTCGGCCAGATGCTGGTCCCACTTCGGATCGTCCCGGTCGGCGGCGACATCCTGGCGCCTTTTCCCAATAATGTCCGACGACGCGAGTCCTGTGGCGGCCATGCCTTCGTTCGAGAAATAGCTGAATCGGTGGTCCGGACCGGTTTCCCAGAACCACTCGGTGACTTTTTCCTTGCGCGAATCGTTGCCGGGGTCTCCAGCGTCGACCGGCTTCACCATTTCAGCACTCTTGCGCTCGCTCACTTCCCTAGCCTCTCGGCCGGCCGTACAGAGCCAGCAATATTGACTTGCACAATGCTACTCTACCTCGAAATTGACGATGGATAAGCAATTTTCGCACCATCCCTCGTCGTCCGATCAAGGTAGTAATAGGTAGGATGCTGCAGGGATTCTTCCAAGGGTGAATCACAACCCGTGTGACCGGGCGATAAAACGAACCTGCTCCGGCCCTGAACGAATCCGGCCCCCGTGCCGTTTTGAGCGCGGGGGCCGGACCGTTCCGTCGAACCGTCAGGAAACATAGGTCAACGCAGCAGTTTGCTTTCCCACTTGCCGTCGGCGCTGACAGTGCTGACGCTGTAAATCCCGCCGACATCGCCATTGGCGTCGAAGTCGACGTTGCCCGAGGCGCCTTCATAGTTGATGTCCTTGCCGGCAGCGATCAGCTCCTTGGCCTTCTTCCATTCGCCCGGCCGGATCACCTCGCCCGGCGCGCTGGCGACGGCCCGCAGCGCCGCACCGATCCTGCCGCGGTCGGCGGCGCCGGCCTTCTCGATCGCCAGCGCCATCAGGAAGGCCGCATCATAGCCGTGCGCCACATAGGGTCCCTGGGGATTGCCCCCGGTGGCCTTGAAGGCATCGGCGAAGATCTTGTACGAGACATCGTCGAAGTCGGAGGCCGACTGGGTGATCGAAATCTTGCCACGCAAGTTGTCGGCCCCGATCTGGTCGATCACGGACTGGTCGAACATGCCGTCTGCAGCGTAGAACTTGCCGAACAGGCCGTTTTCCAGGCTGTTCCGGATAATGGCGATGCCGCTGGAGCCGTAATAGGCGAACAGGACCAGCACCTCGGCCCCGCCCTTGGCCAGCGTCGACAGTTCCGATCGGTAGGACGCCTTGTCGGGCTCATGCGCCTGGTTGCCGGCGACGGTTCCGCCCATGGCCGCATACTCACGAGCGAACACGGCGGCGAGGCCGGCATTGTAATCGTCGTTGGCATAGGTCATGGCAACCTTGCTGATGCCCGCCTTCTTGATCAGCTCGGCAAGCGCCCTGCCCTGATAAGCATCGGAGGGCGCCACGCGGAACACCAGGTCGTTGTCCTTGAGGTCTGTGATGGAAGGCGCAGTCGCCGAATCGGACAGGCTCACCACGCCGGCCGGGATGGTAACCGCCTGGACCATACCGTTGGTGGCGCCGGAACAGCTGGCGCCAACCACGGCGACGACCTGCTCGACATTGACGATTTTGTTGCCGGCGTCGACCCCGGCCTTCGGATCGCAAGCCGAATCGCCGAGCACCAGCCTGTAGGTGTCGCCCTTGAGCAGGCCGCCCTGTTCGTTGATATGCTTGGCGGCGAGGTTACGCCCGTCGATGATGGCGGCGACCAGTTCGGCGATGGGGCCGGTCACACCGCCGACCGAGCCGACCTTGACCTCGCCGGCCTGGGCGGCCGGCGCGGCAAGCGCGATGGCGGCTGCGGCAAGCGTCGTTTTGCTTATGAAGCGCATGGATTTACTCCCTGTTGACGAAAATTTCCCAACTTTTTGGACTGCGAAAGGGCCATCTTGACCGGCGGTGGTGGAAAGTCAACAGAATGGCTGCCCAAGCCGATTCAGTCGCCCGAGCGATGGCTGCTGGCGGCGGACTTGCCGGGCGATTTCGGGCGCTGTTCGGGGAAGATTCCCTGGGGGAATTTCTGCAGCACGATCTGCAGCACCAGACCGATCAGGAATATCCGCACATAGGCGGTGCGGATCGCCAGATCGTCGGGCAGGCGGCTGGTCAGGATCTCGGTCGCCGACCAGACGGTCCACATCAGGAAAGCGCCCAGGATGGCGCCTTTATTGTTGGCGCTGCCGCCGACCACCAGCATCACCCAGACCAGGAAAGTGGCGGTCAGGGGATCGGAAACGTTGGGGTCGATGATTCTGAGATTCTGTGAGGTAAGAGCCCCGGCCAGCGCCATCAGCATGCAGCCGAAGACGAAGCCTTCCATGCGGAACCGGGCGACGTTCTTGCCGGCCGCGCGGGCTGCCGGCTCGTTCTCGCGGATCGCCGTCATGACCCGGCCCCAAGGGGATTTGCGCGCGGTTTCCAGCACCAGATAGATTACCGCCACGGCCGCCAGCACCAGGCCCATAAATGCCAGCTCGCCCCAAGGCTGAAGCAGGGACTCGAAGGGTCTGGGCACCATCGATATGCCCCTTGGGCCGTTGGTCGCCCAGGTCTCGTTCTTCAGCACCAGGCGGAAAATTTCGGCGATGCCTATCGTGGCGATCGCCAGATAGTCGCTGCGCAGCCTGAGGCAAATCCGGCCTACCGCCCAGGCGAGGATGCCGGCGACCAGCATGGCGGCGATGTAGGCCACCCAGTAGGGCATCTCGTAGCCGCCGAGATGGCGTGCTGATGGCGCGGTGGTAAGAATCGCGCTGACATAGGCGCCGACCGCGAAGAAGCCGGCGATGCCTGCATTGAAGAGCCCGGCGAAACCCCACTGGATGTTCAGTCCCAGCGCCAGGATCGCGTAAATTCCGCCCGCGGTGAGCAGGGAAACGACATAGAGGAAGATGCCGTACGATTGGTCCATCTCAGTACACCTTGCCCCGGAACAGACCGCTGGGCCGCCAGATCAGCATGGCGACCATGATCGCGAAAGCGACTCCCGCCTTGTAACCGGGGTTCAGCAACGGTTCCGTGCCGATCCAGTTATAGGACGACAGTTCCTCGGCCAGGCCGATCACCAGGCCGCCCGCCACCGCCCCGTATGGCCGGCCGATTCCACCCAGGATGGTCGCGGCGAAAACCGGCAACAGCAGCCTGAAGCCCATCATCGTATGCACATGGCTGTCCAGCGCCAGCAGCACCCCGGCGGCCGCGGCAAGCGCGGCGCCAATGATCCAGGTCGCCCGGATCACCATTTCGGTATCGATGCCGGTCAGTCTGGCCAGTTCCGGCGAGTCTGACATCGCCCGCATGGCCTTGCCGATTTTCGTGTAGGTCAGCAGGTAGTGGACCGCGAGCATCAACAGCAGGGCGGAACTAACAATAAGAATATGCTTTGGCGAAATTCGCAGCCAGTCGAACAGCACCACCGGCAGTTGGATGCCGGGCATGACCGACTTGATCTGCACGCCCCATGCGAACTGCACGACCGAGCGCACCATCAGCATCATGCCGAAGGATGCGATCACCAGCATGATCGTCGGGCTGGCCCGGAACGGCCTGTAAAATCCCCGGTCTATGCCCAGCGCCACCAGCACCGTCAGCCCCATGGCGATCGGCAACACGGCGACGGGATGCCAGCCGGTGAGTTGCACCAGCGTCCAGGCGAAATAGGCCCCCAGCGTCATGGTCTCGCCATGCGCGAAATTGGCGAACCGCAGGATGCCGAAGGTCAGCGTCAGGCCGATCGCGCCCAAGGCATAGATGCTGCCAAGAACCAAGCCCGGAATCAGGTGGAAATTGACCAGGTCGCTCATGGCGCGCCGTTCCCCGCCCGGTCCGTCGCCGCGCCGGCGGCGCCGCCGAGGAACATGGCTGCGACCTCCCGGTCTTCCAGCAGTTCCCGTCCGGTGCCGGTATATTTGTTGCGGCCGTCCACCAGCACATAGCCGCGGTCGGCGATTCTCAACGCCTGCTTGGCGTTCTGTTCGACCATCAGGATCGGCGTACCGGCGGCATGCACGGTCTTGATGATCGAAAATATCTCGCCACGGTATTTCGGCGACAGCCCGGCCGTTGGCTCGTCGAGCAGCAGGATTCGCGGCTCCAGCATCAGCGCCTTGCCCATCGCCACCATCTGCCGCTGGCCGCCCGAGAGCGTGCCGGCGGCCTGGCGGCGCCTTTCCCTGAGCGGCGGGAACAGGTCGTAGATATCCTCAAGCCGCGGCGCGAAATCGTCCTCACGGACATAGGCGCCCATCTCCAGGTTTTCCTCGACGCTGAGGCTGGGAAAGATATTGGCGGTCTGCGGCACATAGCATACGCCCTTGCGCACGACCCTTTCCGGCGGCGTGTTGGTAATGTCTTCACCATCCAGAAACACCTGGCCGCCGGTCAGCTTCAGCAGGCCGAACACCGCCTTGATGGCGGTCGATTTGCCGGCGCCGTTGGGGCCGATGATGACCACGATCTCGCCGGGATCGACGGTGATCGAGACGCCGTGCAAAATCTGCGTGTCGCCATAGCCTCCCACGACGTTCCTGAGTTCGAGGGTCGGCATCATTCGTCCTCCCCGCCGCCCAGATAGGCGTCCAGAACCGCCTGGTTCCGCCGTATGTCTTCCATCTTGCCCTGGGTCAGCACGGTCCCCTCGGCCAGCACGATGACCGGGTCGCAGAGGCTGGAAATCAGGTCCATGTCATGTTCGATCAGGCAGAAGGTATAGCCGCGCTCACGGTGCAGTTCGGCAATCATGTCGCGGATCTTCAGCATCAGCGTCGGGTTGACGCCGGCGCCGGGCTCGTCCAGCAGCACCAGCCTGGCGTCGGTCATCATGGTGCGGCCGAGTTCCAGCAGCTTTTTCTGCCCGCCCGACAAATTGCCGGCCAGTTCGCCGCGCAGATGCGAGATCGCGAGGAATTCGAGAACGTCCTCGGCGCGCTGGCGGACTTCGCTCTCGCGGGCCGCAACCCTGGCCCTGGCGATCCAGTTCACCAGCAGATGCTCACCCGGCTGGTCGGGCGGCACCACCATCAGGCTTTCCAGCACCGTCATCTGCGCGAATTCATGGGGGATCTGGAAGGTGCGGACGATGCCCTTGTGGAACAGCTTGTACGCGGGAAGGCCGGCGATATCCTCGCCCTCGAAGATGATGCGGCCCGAGGTTGGCTTCAGCTCGCCGACGATCATATTGAAAGTGGTGGTCTTGCCGGCGCCGTTCGGGCCGATCAGGCCGGTAATGGTACCCGCCTCGATCTCGAAGCTGCAATCGCGCACGGCATGCACGCCACCGAAGCGCATGTCCAGGTTTTCAACCTTGAGCACGGTGGCCCGAACTCCCCGTCATATTCCCGGCTTCGCCGGTTATTTATGAGCCGCCGGGGCGGCCCCTCTGCCGTTTTCACCATGCGGAAAATTGGTGCCCCCAGGGAGACTCGAACTCCCACGTCCGTAAGGACAACAGATTTTGAGTCTGCCGCGTCTACCAGTTCCGCCACAGGGGCACGGGGCCGGTGATGAGGCGCATCATAGTCAACGGAAACGCCGGGTCAATGATCGTTGCGCACGGGGTGACGGGGGCCGATGCAGCCGCTATGCTCGCGCCCGCCGACCAACCAATTCGAGAACGGGATGAAATCACCGCTGCGGCCGCTTTACGACTGGACCATGGCGAAGGCAGCCGACCGCCGGGCGCTGTCCTGGCTGGCCGGAGTTTCCTTCGTGGAGAGCTCGTTCTTCCCGATCCCGCCCGATATCATGGTGATCCCCATGGTGCTGGCCGAACGCAGCCGGGCCTGGCTGATCGCCGGGGTTTGCACGGCGGCATCGGTGGCCGGGGGGTTCCTGGGGTACGCCATCGGCTATTTCCTGTTCGAGACGATCGGCCAGCCGATTATCGATTTCTATGGGCTGCAGGACGCCTTCGCGAAATTCCAGGGCGCCTATGCGGAATACGGCGCCTGGATCGTCTTCGGCTTCGGGCTGACGCCGCTGCCCTACAAGGTGATCACCATCGCCAGCGGCGTCGCCATGCTGAACCCGGTCGTTTTCGGGCTGGCCTCATTGGCCAGCCGGGGTCTGCGGTTCTTCCTCGAGGCCGCACTCCTGTATTGGGCCGGACCGCCGGTGCGCAGCTTTATCGAGACCAAGCTGGAATTGGTCACGCTGGCCGCCTTCGTGCTATTGTTCGGCGGATTTATCGCCTTGAAATATTTGTTTTAGGATTCAGGAACGACTTGCATGCGTACTTCCCCCAACACCATTCCCGGTTTCATCCTGCTGGTGACGGTGGCGATCCTGTCTTCGGCCTACAGCGCACAATATATCGGGGGCCTGCGCCCCTGCATCCTGTGCCTCTATGAGCGCATTCCCTGGTTCATTGCCGGCACGCTGATGCTGGTGACCATATTGATGCAGTTTTCCGGCCCGGCCCGGCGCATGATATTGCTTACCGCCGCCCTGGTCTTGCTGGCCGGCGCGGGGTTGGGCGGCTATCACGTTGGCGTCGAGCAGGGGATATTCCAGCCGCCGACGACCTGCAGCGCGACGGCCACGCCGGGGACGCTTGAGGAATTGAAGGCATTGCTGCAGACGGCCGCCCCGCCCCGCTGCGACGAAATCCCGTGGGAGATGTTCGGCATTTCGCTGGCCGGCTATAACGCGATCGCCAGCCTCGCCATGGGTCTGGCGGCCCTGGTCGGCAGAAGGTCCAGCCGGTGACTCGGACGCCCGGCAAAGGCGGCCCGCGCCCCGGCCCACGCTGGATTCCCGGGGATCCGCAGGGCAAGGCGCTGGTCGACCGGATCGTCCGGGTCGACCATGCCGGGGAATATGGCGCGACGCGCATCTATGCGGGGCAGATCGCAATACTGGGCGACCGCCACGCGGCGGCCCCGGAACTGCGCCATATGCTGGAGCAGGAACAGGAGCATCTGGCGGCCTTCGAGAAGATGATCGTCGAGCGCCGGGTGCGCCCCACCGCGCTGACCCCGCTATGGCATGTGGTGGGATTTGCGCTGGGCGCGACGACCGCGCTGATGGGGAGCAAGGCAGCGATGGCCTGCACCGTCGCAATCGAGGAGGCCATCGACGAGCACTACGCCGGCCAGGCCCGCGCGCTGGAAGGGTTGCCTGAGGAAGCAGAGCTCAAATCTGTGGTCGAGAAATTCCGCGAGGACGAACTGGAGCATCGCGAGACCGCGCTGGCCCACGGCGCCGAACAGGCCCCGGCCTATCCCGTCCTGTCGGCCGCCATAAAGGGCGGCTCGCGGCTGGCGATCTGGCTGTCGGAGAGGTTCTAGAATCAGCCGGTTTCGAGTTCGGTATCCCAGTACAGGAAATCGTTCCAGGATTCGTGCAGGAAGTTCGGCGGGAAGCCGCGGCCATGCTCCTGCAACTCCCAGGTCGAGGGCCGGTGCGGCAAGCGGCGCAATACCATGCCCGAATGCTTCAGCAGCCGGCTGCCCTTGCGCAGGTTGCACGGGCTGCAGGCGGCGACGACGTTTTCCCAGTTCGTGCGGCCGCCACGCGAACGCGGCACCACATGATCGAAGGTCAGGTCGTGGGCCAGCGAGGGCTGGCTGCAATACTGGCAGGTAAAGCGGTCGCGCAGGAATACGTTGAACCTTGTGAAGGCTGCCGTGCGCTTGGTCGGCACATATTCCTTCAGCGCGATCACGCTGGGCAGGCGCATTTCCATCGAAGGCGAATGCACATGCGTTTCATATTCCGAGACGATA
>CAJHYK010000398.1_pt1 | contig 11777 bp, 9 predicted proteins | sample 9198691 | NCBI WGS metagenome assembly CAJHYK01 (sample SAMEA7708355, study PRJEB35096) | sediment metagenome | biome: marine neritic benthic zone biome [ENVO:01000025]; feature: sediment [ENVO:00002007]; material: shallow marine sediment [ENVO:03000034] sea grass bed [ENVO_01000059] ...
CCCCCGGTCACGCTCATATGGCGGCTGACGGCGGGTTTGCTGCTGCGGCGGTCGATGATGAAGTCGTGGCCCTTGGGCTTGCGGTCGATGGCCTCGAGAATCGCCTGCTGCACCAGCTCGTCGGATTCGCTGGCGCGCAGCGGCGCGCGCAGGTCGGCCGCGTCCTCCTGACCCAGGCACATATAGAGCGTGCCCGTACAGGTCAGCCGCACCCGGTTGCAGGATTCGCAGAAATTGTGGGTCATCGGCGTGATGAAGCCGATGCGGTGTCCGGTCTCCCTGACCCGCACGTAACGGGCCGGACCGCCGGTGTTGTAGTCGATATCCTCCAGCGTCCAGCGCTTTTGCAGGTCCGCGCGGACCATGGAGAGCGGCAGATACTGGTCGACCCGCTGATGTTCGCCCATGTCGCCCATCGGCATGACCTCGATGAAGGTCAGGTCGTAGCCGCGCTCGCCGCACCATCCGACCATATGGTCGAACTCGGTGTCGTTGACGCCCTTCAGCGCCACCGCGTTGATCTTGACCTTCAGACCCGCCCGGTCGGCGGCGTCGAGGCCCGCCATCACCTTGTCGAACTTGCCCCAGCGGGTGATGGCGACGAATTTCTCCGGGTCCAGCGTATCCAGTGAGACATTGATGCGGCGCATCCCTGCCTGGTAGAGCTGGTCCGCCATCTTCTCGAGCTGGCTGCCGTTGGTGGTGACCGTCAATTCGTCCAGGTCGCCGGTTTTCAGGTGTTCGCCCAGCCGGTTGATCAGCCACATGATGTTGCGGCGCACCAGCGGCTCGCCGCCGGTCAGCCGCAGCTTGCGCACGCCGAGGCGCACGAAGGCGCTGCACAGCCGGTCCAACTCCTCCAGCGACAGCACGTCCTTCTTGGGCAGGAAGGTCATGTCCTCGGCCATGCAATAGACACAGCGGAAGTCGCAGCGGTCGGTGACCGACACGCGCAGATAGGTGACGTCCCTGCCGAACGGGTCTTGCATCGGGGTATTCTCCTTCGAAACAGCGCCCCATCCTATAGAAGGCGCGCGCGACAATCCACCCATCGTTCAATACGGTTTTTAGGGCGCGACTTGCCGCGGACGTGCCCCGCGCGCATATTGCTGGGCATGGATGATTTTGTCGTAAAACCGGACCCGGAAGACGCACGGCTGACCGAGGCGGTGGCCGGCATCGATCAGGATGGGAAGCCGATCGAGACCCGGGTGGTGGTCGAGCGGCCCCTGACCCTCTTCCTCAACGGCCAGGAGATCGTCACCATGATGACGATCGGTGACCATCCGGAATATCTCGGCGTCGGCTACCTGATAAACCAGAACATGCTGAACCCCGGCGACGAAATCACGGGCGTCGACTATGACGACGATATCGAAACCGTCGTGGTGCGCACGAAGAAGAAGACCAATTTCGAGGAGAAGCTCAAGAAGAAGACCCTGACCTCGGGCTGCGCCCAGGGCACGATTTTCGGCGATTTGATGGAGCGGTTCGACGAGGTCCGCCTGCCGCAGGATGCCGTCCTCAAGACCTCGTGGCTATACGGCCTGACCAGGAAGATCAACACGGCGCCCAGCCTGTACCTCACGGCCGGCGCGATCCATGGCTGCGTGCTGTGCCAGGAGGACCGCCCGCTGATCTATATGGAGGATGTCGGCCGCCACAACGCGATCGACAAGATCGCCGGCTATATGGCGATGGAGGGGGTCTCCGCCGCAGGCAAGATCTTCTACACCACCGGCCGGCTGACCTCGGAGATGGTCATCAAGACGGTGCAGATGGGCGTTCCCATCCTGATATCGCGCTCCGGCTTCACCGCCTGGGGGGTAGAGCTAGCGCGCAAGGCCGGACTTACCCTGATCGGCCGCGCCCGGGGCAAGCGCTTCATCGCGCTGTCCGGCGAGGATCGCATCCTGTTCGACGCCGATGGGGCGGCGGTCGAGGACGAACCGAAGTCCGCCGCGCGCAAGGGTGCGATTGAAAAGGAGGCATTTTAGTAATTTTTTTAGATTTTTGCCCGGATTATGGCTGTCGTTAATTTTCTAAAATACCTTTCTTTCAAAGGAACTGGGATTATGTCCGGACCGAAATTCCTTAATCGCGGATTGCGCCCAACTTTGCCTGAAACGGCCGACGGCGAAAGGCAAGCACCGCCGCCGCTTCCAATCGTGCGCAACGAATCCGAAATGATGCGGGCGCTGCAAGCGGAGTTTGCCGCGGTCGAGCGAGGTGAGCAAACCTGCTGCATTGTGGTGGCGAAGCCGCGTTCCGCCGAGGGCGTATCGGAAGCCGAGATTCTGGCGGTTGCGGGCGATCGGTTTTCCCGAAGTCTGCGGCCCTATGACGGCCTTTTTGCCTTCGGCGTGAACCGGTACCTGATATCACTGGCGTATATCAAGCCTGAAGATACGCTGTCGGTAATGAATCGCCTGCGTATGCGGATCGCCGACGAACCGCTGGTCGTCGCGGGCGGCGGATCGACCAGAGTGGCGGTGTCGATCGGAGGCGCCATGATCGATCCGACCATGTCGCTGAGGAACAATATCGACCGTGCGGACCAGGCGCGTATCCAGGCCTGGCACGATGGCGGGGAAAGCGTCCGCCTCTGGTCCCCCGATATCGACGCCACCTGAGCGAGGGCCGCCAGGATCGGTTCCCCCAGGCCGCAGACCGGGAATTAAACAAAATTTTAGCCAATGACGGAATAAATTGCATCCTTGGCCGTTTTCCAATCAATGAAAGGCGCGAAAAACAGTCAAGGAAACGGACTCATGCGGGCTTTTGGCGAAAGAACGGAAAATGTCGCGGCTGCGAGCGGCGCATCATACGGATTGGTCCGCGACGACACTGGGCCAGTGATGGTCGACAACGATCCGGTGGCGATCGTGACGGGGCTGAGAGGAGAGCTGGACCGGATTCGCCAGACCTACGAATCCAGTTGTATCTGCGTGGTCAGCCCGGACGGCGACAGCGCAATCAAGGTGATGGACGCCTTCGGCAGGCGGTTTGCGGCAAAGCTGCGATCCTACGACGCGATTTACCGCTTCGCCGACGACAAGTATCTCGTGATGCTGCCGCGTGTCGGCCGTGAAAACGCGGTCGCTGTCATAAAGCGCCTCCGCACCCAGGTCATAGGAGAACCGTTTCCCGTCGGCGGTGACGCCAAAGCAATGGTCACGGCCTCGTTCGGTGCAACAATAGTGGACTCGACGGCGCCGTTGCATGAGCATATGGATCGCGCGTCCGAGGCACATGACTGGGCGCTGAAGGGCAGGGGCGACAGCATTTGCATGTGGACCCCGCAACTCTGACCTGGAGCGACCTGTAGGGGCGATGACTGGCAAGGGCGATATGCAATCCGCGGATATCATCTCGCGCGGCATACCGGCGGCGATCGCCGATGCCATCCTGGAACATGAAAGCTGGCTTGCCGCTTGGCGACGGGCGGCCCTGTGCGCCTTGCCGCCGGCCGACAATGTGACCGGCGAGGATGCCCACCTGACCTGCCGTTTCGGCCGCTGGTTCCGACATCACAGCGCTACCGGGATGCTGGACGGGAAACTGTTCGCCGATCTCGGCCGCATGCATCGCGAGGTCCACGAGGCCGCGCGCAATCTGATGGGCAAGCTGACGGCGGGCGAACCGCTGCCGCCGGACGAATACGATGCGATGATGGATGTGGCCGACAAGTTCCGCAAGATCGCGATCCGCATTCAGGAGCTTCACGGCAAGCCCGAAGACGGAGCCGTGGTCGCCGACGACGATCTGGCGGAGTTGCAGAGCCGCCTCACCATGCTGTCGGAGCTCGAGCGCGAATGGGAGCGCGCGGTACGAACCGGCAGTCCCATGAGCCTGATTATGGTTCGGCCGGATGGGCTGGACGCAGTCTCGCAGACCTATGGCCAGATCGGCATCGACCGCGTTATCGCCAGCCTGGCGGCGCGGCTGTTTTCCCACCTGCGGCCCTATGATTCGGTATTCCGCTACGGACGCACAGGGTTCCTGATCTGTGCACCGGGCACCGACAGCGACCGAGCCCAGACCGTCGCCAAGCGGCTGGACGAACTGCTGGGAGAGAACCCCGTCGGCCTGTCGGACGACGACGAAGCGACCGTTGCGGCCCGTTTCGGCATTTCGCTGTCGGGTTCGAAATGCCCCGTCCAGGAAGTGCTGGACCGGGCGTCTCGCGCTGCCAATATGGCCGGCAGCGCAAAAGGCGAGCGAATCGTCGTCTGGTCGGCGGCGCTGGAAAACTAGAGCCTTTTCCAACCATATGGAACTGCTCTGTTGCCCTCCGGCGGCCAGACCGTCAGGCATCCCGCGCAGCGCGATGCTGGCGCATCGGGCAAGCGGGATAACGCAGCGGCTGGCCACCGGAGGGCAACCCGAAGGGACGCGGCGCTTTCGGTCCGGGGCTGCGTCGCGGCCCTTGACCGTAGCCCCGCTACGCTCTGCGGACCGCTCCTGTCCCCGGTTCGAAATCGCCATGTCAGAGCGGTTCCATATGGTCGGAAAAGGCTCTAGCGAAGGATACGAAAAAGAAAAGGGGTGCGTTGCCCCCAATTTCGCCCCGACACCTTAAATGTTCATCTTCTTGAAGATGAACTCCGGGATGTGGCGGATGATGGTCATGATGCCCCACCAGAAGAACGGGACGTAGACCACGTGGCGGCGCTTCCTCGCGGCCCTCAGGCAGGCACGGGCGGCCTTGTCGGGGGAGGCAACCAGGAACATGCCCTCGATGCCCCAGGTCATGTCGGTGTCCATGAAGCCGGGCTTGACCGTGGTGACGCTGACGCCCTTGCGGAACAGCCGGGCGCGCAAGCCCTGCAGATAGGCGTTCAGACCTGCCTTGGCCGAACCGTAGACGTAATTCTTCAGCCGCCCGCGGTCGCCGGCGACCGAGCTCAGCGCCACCACATGACCGTCGCCCTGTTCCTCCAGATACGGGGCCAGGCGGTGCAGCACGGAAACCGCGCCGGTGTAATTCACCGCGATGGCGCGTTCGGCCAGGGCGAAATCGGCGTCGATCTCCTCCTGCTCCGGCATCGCGCCGAAGGCGAGGAATATGTTGAGGAAGCCGGCACGCTTGGCCACATCCTCGACGAAGACGGCATGGCCCGAAACATCTTCCGCATCGAAAGCGACGACGTCCACCTCGCGGCCGGTGCGGATCGAGACGTCCTCGGCCGTGCATGCCATATCGTCCATGTCGCGACCGGCGAGGATGACATCGGCGCCATCCTCCGCCGCGGCGCGCGCGAAGGCCCGCGCCACCGACGACGAGGCCCCGAGGATCAGCCATGACTCCTTGCGTTTCACGTTTGTTGCCATGGCCTTATCCTCTTATCTTCAAGCGCCGGGACATATCGGAATCCATCACCCGATCGGGGTCGATTCGGTCCAGCACGGCGCGGAATTCGTCCAGCTTCGGGTACATTTGCGCGAAGGATTCGGCCTTCATGGCGCCGTCCTTGGCAAGATAGATGCGTCCGCCATGGTCCAGCGTGATCCGCTCCAGCCGGTCCAGCAGTTCGATGACTCCCGGCTTGGCCGGGAAATCCAGGGCCAGCGTAAAGCCCGGCATCGGGAAGGACAGATGGCCGCAGCCCCACATGCCCATGCTTTTCAGCACGGCGAGGAACGAGCCGGTGCCGGCGTGCGAGATCGCCTCCATAAGCTTGCGCATGCCGACCGGCGATTCCGCTTCCGGCAGCGCGCACTGGAACTGGTAGAAGCCGCGCTTGCCGTAGAGCCGGTTCCAGTCCTCGATAAAATCCAGCGGATAGAGGAACTGGGTCACCGGGGCCTGGCGCTCGCGACCGCCGAAGGGCAGCCGGTGGTAATAGAGCGCGTTGAACAGGCTGATCGATACGCGGTTCATGGCGAAGCCCGGCATCTCGACCGGCATGCGCTTGCGGCCGCCCGGCGGCGCGTCGGTCTCGCCCTGCGAATCGTCGGCCGACTCCATGATGCCGCGGCCCAGCGATCGACCGCGCGCCGTGGCGTCGATCCAGCCAACCACATAGCTGTGCTTGCTGCGCGCCTCCGCCTGCATGGCGAGGAATTCCTCTAGGTCTCGTGCCTTCTTTTCTCGCATTAGTACCGCGTTTGATTTGACCCGCCGCAGCTTGATGTTTATGGCCAGTATTATGCCGGTAAGCCCTATCCCGCCGACTGTTGCGTTAAAAAGCTCAGACTCTTCTTCAGGGGTTATCCGCTTGACCTCACCGCTCGGCAGCATCAGGTCGAACCACTGCACATGGTCGCCGAAACTGCCGTGGCGGTGCTGGTTCTTGCCATGCACATCGTTGGCAAGCCCGCCGCCGACCGTCGCGAAGCCGGTGCCGGGGCTGACCGGCACGATGAATTTGTGCCTGAGCGCGACACGCATCAGATCGCCGATGGTGACGCCCGGCTCACAGACCACGTCGCCGGTTTCCCAGTCGGCGGAAAGGATACGGTCCAGCCGCTCGGTCATGATGACGTCACCGCCGCCGTTCAGCGGCGCATCGCCGTAGGACCGTCCGCCGGCATAGGCGATCACGCCATCCTCGCGCTGGGCGTGGAAGGCCTCGACCAGGCCCGGCGTGCGCTCCGGCCGCCAGGCCCGCACCTCCGCGATAAGCGCACGGCCCCAGCCGCTGAGTTCCATGTGTTTGGCGCGCAAGATATTCCCCTACAGGTAAAGCAGCCAGACGAAGGTGGCCAACCAGCCGGCGACGCTGAGCTGCAGCCCGGGGTCGCGATAGACGAGATCGGTCGGCGAGCCCGAACGTTCATAGACCACGGTGAGTTGGAGATAGCGCAGCACGCCGGCGATCACGAAAGGACCGGTGAAATAGAGCTGCTCGCTGCCCAGACGGGCCATCACCGCCTGGTCTGTGGTGAAAATCAGATATGACACCAGCAGCGTCGACAGCACCGCCATCAGGCTGCCGTCCAGGAAGGGCAGGCTGTAGCCGTCGAGGCTCTTGCGGTGCTCGGCGTCGAGGTCGCGCACGATGTCGTCGCGCCGCTTGGCCAGCGCGATGAACAGCGCCAGAAGCCCGGTGACGATCAGGATCCAGGCGCTCGGCACGATATCGATGATCAGCGCTCCGGCCTCGACCCGCAGCACGAAGCCGAAGGCGACGACCAGCACATCGAGGATGGCGATTTGTTTCAGGCGCAGCGTATAGGCGATGTTGATGGCGAAATAGACACCAACCACCCACAGGATCGACGGCACGCGCCAAGCCCCCAGCGCGACGCCGCCGGCCAGCAGCAGCACCATCAGGACCATTGCGGCGGAAGGCGAAACCGCGCCCGAGGCGATCGGCCTGTCCTTCTTGACCGGATGATTGCGATCCCCCTCGGCATCGCGCAGATCGTTCAGGCAATAGACCGCGCTGGCCGCCATGCAGAACACGGCGAAGCCGGCCAATACGTCCAGCAAGCTGGCCACATTCACCTTGTCCGGCGTAAAAAACAGCGGTGCGGCGACAAAGCCATTCTTGATCCACTGTTTCGGCCGAAGAAGCCTGATGATCGGTGACACGGCTATATCAATCCTGTCCCGGAGTTCCCCGCAAGGCCACCGAACGACCGGCAGCAGTTGCATCAAATACCGCCAAAACGCTTAGGCATCGTTAATAACACGGAGCAAAAAGACAAAAATCAAATTGCACCGGGCCGAAAAAACGAGGAAAACGCTTTTTCCTTCAAAGATTTCGTCTTATAGATTACATCTGGTCGCTTGGCATATGAACAGTATTTCGAAGTATATTTTCAGGCAAACGGCATTCGTCATGATATTCTTGACGGTGGTGCTGAGTTTTGTCATCTGGCTGACCCAGTCCCTGCGGTTCGTCGACATGGTCGTCAATCGCGGACTGCCGGTCACGGATTTCCTGTGGCTGGCGATGTTGATCACACCACGATTCGTGACCCTCATCCTGCCCTTCGCCTGCGTTATCGCGACGGTTTACGTATACAATCGGCTGATCACCGACCGCGAACTGATCGTGCTGCGCGCCGCCGGGTTCAGCAATTTCAGGCTGGCGCGCCCGGCGATCAGGCTGGCGCTGGTAACCGCGCTGGTCGCCTACGTCCTGAATATCTATTTGCTGCCGGTGTCTTTTCGGGAATTTTCGAATTTGCGCTATACTATTACTTCGGACTATTCCGCCGTGTTGCTGCAGGAGGGCGCCTTCAACACCTTGCCCTCAAAAATCACGATCTTCGTGCGAGAACGGCGCGGAGCGGGCGTGTTGAACGGTATCCTGGTCCATGACGGGCGCGATCCGGACGAGCCGATTACCTATATGGCGCATGAAGGCAGGCTGGTCGGCACTGAAAATGGCCCGCGCCTCGTGCTGATCGAAGGAAACCGGCAGCAGATCAACCGCAAGGACGGCAGCATTTCATTTCTTGACTTCAAAAAACAGACGCTGGATGTGAATATCGCCAGCGGAGCCGTGCCGGCGGGGCGCAAGCACAAGCCGGAAGAGATGTTTCTGTGGGAGCTTTTCGAGCCCGGGCTGCGCAACGATGAATTTTACGGGAAGCGTATTGAGGAATATCTGGCGGAAGGGCACAGCCGCGTTGTATCGCCCGTGCTTTCGCTTGGCTTCGTGCTGATGGCGCTGGCCATACTACTGTCCGGGGATTTCAGCCGCCGCGGCCAGAATCGGCGAATCCTGGCCGCCGCGCTGCTGGTCGTGGTTTTCTACAGTACCAGCATCACCGCATTTAACGTTTCCAGCGACAATATCAAGCTGGTCCCCTTGCTTTATGCCACTGTCGCCTTGCCTGTGCTGTTCGGCTTTGTTGTCCTCGGCCCGATGGCGCGGCGCAAGCGGGTGCGCAATGGCAGGACCGCACCGGGCGCCGGTCTGGGCGCGGCGGTGGGCGGGTAGCCATGCGACTGTCGCCCACCCTTTCCGTCTATATCGCGCGCCAGCTCATCATGTGGTTCCTGATCATGCTGGTCGGGCTGGGCAGCCTGGTGTTCCTGCTGAACTTCGTGGAACAGCTACGCCGGGCTTCGGGCCAGGCGGGACTGGCCCTGGAGCTGGCGGTGCTGCAAATGCCGTTCCTGCTCCAGAAAACGCTGCCCTTCGTTATCCTGTTCAGTTCCATGATGGCCTTCTGGCGGCTGTCGCGCTCCAACGAGTTGGTGGTGGCGCGCGCGGCCGGCGTCTCCGCCTGGCAGTTTCTGTTGCCCGCCGTGTTCCTGGGGGCGGTTATCGGCGGCATCCAGACCACCGTTTTCAACCCGCTCGCTTCGTCGATGCTGGCGCGCTACGAGCAGGTCGACGCCGAATATCTGCGCAATACGACCAGCCGGCTGTCGGTTTCGCCAACGGGGGTCTGGCTGCGCCAGGGCAACGAGGATGGACAAACCGTCATAAACGCCCAACGGATCGCACAGGACGGCGCGAAATTGCTGACCGTGATTTTTTTCGTATTCGAGAATCCTGACCGTTTCATCAGGCGGATCGATGCGGAAAGCGCGGTGCTGAGAAACGGTTATTGGCAAATTCGCGATGCCAATGTGGGCACGCTGGAGATTCCGCGCCGCCATGTCGAGGAATACAGGATCGATACCGACCTCACCCCCGACAAGATAGCCAACAGTTTTGCATCACCGGAAACACTGTCGTTCTGGGCTATTCCCGGCTTCCTGGAAACCCTGGAAGCGGCGGGATTTTCCGGCCACCGGCACCGGCTGTACTGGCACAGCCTGCTGGCGATGCCGCTGCTGCTGGGGGCGATGGTCCTGTTCGCCGCCATTTTCACCCTTAAGACCGGTACGCGCACCAGCCCAACGCGCGCGATCGGCGCCGGCGTAATCTGCGGTTTTCTGCTCTATTTCCTGTCGGATGTGATCCAGGCGATGGGACTTTCCGGCAATCTGCCTGCAATCATGGCAGCCTGGAGCCCCGCCGCCCTGGCGACGATGCTGGCAATGGCCATGGTCTTCCATCTGGAGGACGGTTGATGACCGGCTTCGCCCGCTGCCTGGCGACGCTGATCGTCGCGACCCTCGTGGCCGCGGCCTGCGTGCCAGCCGCCGTCGCGGCGCGCACAGACGGTCGGGAGGTGACCACAGAGGCCGAAAACCACGAACAGGCGGTAATATCGGCCGACGAGATATCTTATGACGAGTCGCTGAATTCGGTCTTTGCGACGGGCAATGTGGAAGTCGCTTATGGCGAACGCATCATGCTGGCCGACAGCGTACGCTATGACCGCAACGAGAACAGCGTGGTCGCGTCAGGCAATATTGTGCTGCTGGAGCCCTCCGGCGAAGTGATGTTCGCCGAATATGTCGATCTGAAAGACGAGTTGCGCAACGGCATCATCGAGAATATCCGCATCCTGCTGGCTGACGACAGCCGCTTCGCCGCCAATGGCGCGCGCCGGGTCGACGGCCGGAAAACCATCATGCGCAAGGCGGTCTTCTCGCCCTGCAAGGTATGCGAGGACGAACCGGCCCGGCCGCCATTGTGGCAATTGAAAGCCAGCACCATCATCCACGATCAGGACGACCGGGACATCACATATTACAACGCCTGGCTGGAGCTGTTCGGGGTTCCGGTATTCTATACCCCCTATCTCACGCACCCCGATCCAACGGCGGAGCGCCGCTCCGGCCTGCTGACGCCGAGGGCGGGAAGCAGCACGATATTCGGCGGCTACATAAGAGCCCCCCTGTTTCTTGCCTTCACCGAAAGCATCGACATGACGGTCGAGCCGATCGTAACGGCCAAGGAACCGCCGATCCTCGGCCTGGAATACAGGCAGCGTTTCAACCACGGCCAGATCAAGTTTTCGGGAAGCGGTACCAGGGCAGACCGGGAAACGGGAGATGAACTGAACCCGACCATAGAACAGGACGTGACACGCGGACATTTGTTTGCCGAGGGAGGATTTGACCTCGACGAGAATTGGCGCACGGGCTTCGATTACCGCCGGGCTTCCGATCCTACCTATCTGGATCGCTACGATTTCTTTGGCGACTATGGGGAAACCCTGGAAAGCAAGGCTTTCGTCGAGGGTTTCCATGGCCGCACCTACAGCACCGGCAATATCTTCGGCTATCAGGATCTGCGACTCACCGACGCGGAAGAAGAACCGGTCATATTACCTTCTTTCGACCACAACTACCTCTCGGAAGCCGACAGCCGGGGCGGACGTTGGAGCGTCGACGCCAATTTCCGCTCGACCCTGCGCGACGAAGGGCCGGATACGAGACGACTGTCCGTCAAGGGAGGCTACGCGATGCCCCTTATCTCGGACTACGGGCTCGCGACCACGGTATCCGCGTCGGTACAAGCCGACGGCTACCACATGGACCAGGTCGAGGTCGAAGGCGAGATTGAAAACAATGTAGTGGCCGGGCGCGTGATACCGCGCGCCGCCATCGAAATGCGTTATCCCTTCGTGCGGGGCGGGCACGGCATCCGGCAGGTGATAGAACCGGTGGCGGCTTTCATCGCGGCGCCCAACAACGGCAATCCGGCGGAAATTCCCGAAGAAGACAGCGTCGTCGTGGAACTGGACGACACCAACCTGTTCAGCGAAGACCAGATTCCCGGGCTGGACAGGGTGGATACCGGCCAGCGCGCGGTTTACGGGCTGAAAGCGGGGCTCTACGGCGAGCGCGGCGGCCGCATGACCGGTTTCGTCGGTCAAAGCTACCGCCTGGACAACGATAACCGCGACGGCGATACCAGCGATTTGCACAACGGCAAGTCGGATTATGTGGGCAGGCTGTTGATTTCGCCGGA
>CAJHYK010000295.1_pt1 | contig 11747 bp, 10 predicted proteins | sample 9198691 | NCBI WGS metagenome assembly CAJHYK01 (sample SAMEA7708355, study PRJEB35096) | sediment metagenome | biome: marine neritic benthic zone biome [ENVO:01000025]; feature: sediment [ENVO:00002007]; material: shallow marine sediment [ENVO:03000034] sea grass bed [ENVO_01000059] ...
GGGAAGCTGTCGAGTCCGGATCCGAAGCTCGCCCTCTTTCCGTGCGGCGCTCCGCCGGATCTTCGGGTTCAGTTGAATGCCAAGGGAGCTGAGTTTGTCTGCGCAACGGTCGACATGGGCGGCGACGCCAATCCGATCGCCCGCGCCTTGCCGGAACTGGTGATGATTCCCCTGGCCGAGGCGGAGTCGCTCAGCGCGGTTGCGGACATGCTGCTCGAAGAGGCGCTTTTGCCACGCTGCGGCGGTCGCGCCGTAATCGATCGGCTTTGCGAAGTGTTGGTCATCAGGCTGCTGCGTCACGCGATTGAAGCCGGGCAAGCGAAGCCCGGGCTGCTGGCCGGCCTGGCCCATCCGAATCTTTGCCTCGCCATCGTGGCGGTCCATGACGAACCTGGCAGGAACTGGCGGTTGGAGGATTTGGCTGATGTGGCGGGGATGTCCCGCACCCACTTCGCAAACTCGTTCCGCAAGGTTGTGGGGATGACGCCGGGCGAATATCTCTCCGGCTGGCGACTTACGCTGGCCCATGCCGAGATCGCGAAGGGCGCGCCCTTGAAGGTGGTCGCCGGCAAGATCGGTTTTTCCAGCTCGGCGGCCTTGTCGCGCGCCTTTTCGCGCCACTATGGATTTTCCCCCAGGGAGGGGCAAGCCCGCGCACGCCAACGGGCCGCGGCGTCCTGACTCTCAGGAAAACAGTCCGCTGGCGGCCAGGCCGTCGAATATGAACTGCACGGCGAGCGCGGCCAGAAGCACGCCGACGATGCGCGAAACCACATGGACGCCGGTCACCCCCAGCAGCCTCTGAAGCTGGACCGCCATCAGCATCAGCAGGAAGGTCAGCAGCAGGATCGCGCCCAGCGCGACCAGCACCGCGAGATATTGCAGGCGGTCGCCCTCGGTATTGGCGATCAACAGGACGATGGCGCCGATCGAGCCCGGCCCGGCAATCAGCTGGTCGCCAGCGGGAAAACGGAAATGTCCGGCCGGCTGGCCGCTTCCTCGTTCTCCTCCCGGGTCGTCGAGGTGCCGCCGGAATCGCGCGCGAAGACCAGGTCGATGGCGATCAGCAACAGCAGGATGCCGCCGGCCGTGCGCAGGGCGGGCAGGCTGATGCCGAACAGGCCAAGCAGGGTGTCCCCGAAGAAGGCGAAGAAGAACAGAATGCCGGCCGCGATCAGCGTGCTTTTCAGCGCAATCGCCCGCCGCTCGGCGGCCGTATTGCGCGAGGTCAGCGCGGCGAACAGCGCCGCCACGTCCTGCGGCCCAACCGTGGCGAACAGGGTGGTGAAGGCGATCAGGCCGATTTCGATCACGATTCCACCGGATCGATCGGCACCGGCGCATCGCCCTTGACCGCGGCGATGCGCTGGACGACACGCGGCTTGGGGTCGCGGCGCAGGCCGTGTTCATAAGCGACGACCTGCAGCGCCTTGCCGAACGCCTCCAGCAGTTCGCCGGCGCGCAGCAGGTGGTCCGGCTTGCGCGGGCGGCTGTATTGCTCGTTGCCCCGACCGAAAGTTTCGTAGATCAACAGGCCGCCCTCGGCCACGGCGTCGGCGAGGCGGGGCAGGATCGGCCGCCACAGATAGTTGGCCACCACGATGGCGGCGAATTGCCGGCCGGCGAAGGGCAGGGCGTCCCCGCGCTCAAGGTCGGCCTCGACAATCTCCACATTCGCCCGCCCGGCCAGGTCCCGTACGTCGGAGACGTCCCGGTCCAGCAGCACCACCGGGTGGCCGCGCTCCAGGAAATGGCGCCCGTGCCGGCCGCCACCGCAGGCCAGGTCCAGCACCGGGCCGCCCACCGGCGCCAGCGGCGCGAAGCGGGTTACCCAGGGCGAAGGAGTCGTCGGGCCCAGATGGCGGCCCTTGTCGTAGATCGGTTCGCTTTTCATGCCCCCTCATAGCGCGTCCTGCGGCGGAACGCACCCTTGTATTCGCGCGGGTTTTGGATCAAATATGGGACCCTATGGCGAATACAGGCGCGATAAATCGATGATTCTATATAACCTTTGCTGCTCCGCCGATCATGTCTTCGAGGCGTGGTTCAGGGACAGCGCGGCATATGACGAACAGGTGGCAGCCGGTGAGGTGCTCTGCCCGGTCTGCGCCAACGCGTCCGTCGCCAAGGCACCGATGGCCCCGCGCATTGCCAGGGGCGGCGACGCAGGCGAGGAGGCCGACCCCGGCCCGCAGACCTACACCAATTCCAAAGCCGCCGAGATGCGACGGATGCTGACGGAACTGCGCCGCCATGTCGAGGACAACAGCGACTATGTCGGCGACAACTTCGCCGAGGAAGCCCGCAAGATCCACTACGGCGAAACGGAAGAACACAACATCTACGGCGAGGCCACCGAAGACCAGGCCGAGGAACTCACCGAGGAAGGCATCAAGGTCGGCCGCATCCCCTGGCTGCCCCGCACGGATTCGTAAGTCATAATCTCTGCGAAGCGGGCTGCAGTAAGCGAGCCGGCGGCGCCGTTGCCATTACTTCAACCCCTCGGCCGCGCCAGCTTCGCGCCGGGCCAGTTGGGGGCGTGGCCGCGCAGATATTGGGGCGGGACGGTCATTTCCGCACCCAGCGCCTTGGCTGCATGCCAAGGCCAACGGGGATTGTCGATCAGGCCACGGGCCAGCGCGACCATGTCTGCCTGGCTGGCGGCGATGATCTCCTCGGCCTGATGCGGGTCGGCGATCATGCCGACGGCGCGGGTCGCAATGCCTGTGCGTTTTTTGATGCCGGCGGCGAAAGGCACCTGGTAGCCGGGCTCCACGGGGATCTTCAGGCCGGGAACCAGGCCGCCGCTGGAGGCGCAGATATAGTCCAGTCCCGCAGCCTTCAGCGCGCCAGCGAAAGTCGCCGCTTCGTCCAGGTCGATTCCGTCCTCATGCCAGTCGGTGCCGGTGATGCGCGCGCCGAAGACCAGCCTCTCGGGCACAACATCGCGCACCGCCCGCGCGACCTCAAGCGGGAAGCGCATGCGGTTCTTCGCCGAGCCGCCGTAATCGTCACCGCGCGCATTGGACAGCGGCGACAGGAATTCATGCAGCAGATAGCCGTGCGCGCAATGCAGTTCGACGACCTCGAACCCCAGCGCGACGGCCCGCCCGGCCGCCGCCACGAAGGCATCGCGGATGCGCGCCATGTCATCGTCGGTCACCTCGCGCGGCGTATGCCAGTCGCCGAAGGGCAGGGCCGAGGCGCTGACCGTCTTCCAAGGGTCTTCGCCGGCCCGCAGCGCCGCACCGCCCTCCCAAGGCCGCTGCTGCGATCCCTTGCGGCCCGAATGGGCGATCTGTATGCCCCACTTCGTGCCCGGCGGCGAGACCCGGCGCGCCGCCTTCAAAACGCGGTCCAGCGCCGCTTCGTTGCTGTCCGAATAGAGCCCCAGGCAGCCATGGGTGATGCGGCCCGGCCGCTCCACCGCCGTGGCTTCCACCATCACCAGCCCGGCGCCCGAGATGCCCAGGTTCATCAGGTTCTGCAGATGCCACTCGTTGGCGCTGCCGTCATCCGCGCTGTACTGGCACATCGGCGCCGCGACGATACGGTTCGAAAAATCCTGTCCGGCCAGCCGGATGGGGGAAAACAGTTTCGACATCAACCCTTATCCCTGTTGCCTGCGCTAAACTGCAAGACTCTCAGCGGCCATGTACAGTCGCAATATCGACGCAGCGGGCTTCTGTCATTGCCGCTCCGCCGCGGCGTCGCGTAGCGCGTCGGCGTCGGCTTCCGGAAGGTGCGGATTGACCGGCATGCCGGCGGCAAGGTCGAAGCCATTGGGGGTGGTGATATCCGGCGCGACGCGCAAATGCCAGTGCTGGCAGGGCGAGCCCGCCTGCCCGCGCGAGGCGGTTTCCAGGGCGAGATTGTAGGGTGGATCTCCCGCGGCATCGTGCAGTCGCCACAACGCCTCGCGCAGAACGGTGCCGAGGTCGGCGGCCTCCACGTCCGTGATCGCGGAAAAACAGGCTGCGTGGCGCCGCGGGACGATCAGGAATTCGAAGGGGCAGGTGGCGGCGAACGGAACCAGCACGGCGAAATGCTCGCTCTCCAGGAAAACCCGGCTCCCTTGGCCGAGTTCGAATTCCAGGATCTCGCAAAGCGGGCAGCGCCCTGTCTCCTCGTACAGCGCCCGCGCCCGGGCCTCGCGCGTCGCCAGACGCGGCGGCAGCATCTGGGTGGCGATCGCTTGGGAATGGGGGTGGCGGAGCGACGCCCCGGCCTTGAGGCCCCGGTTACGGAACAGGAAAACGGCCTCGACGTCCGCCGCCGCAATCAGTTCGCTATGGACGCGCCGCCAGGCCCTGATGACCCCCGCAATCGCCTCGTCGCCCATGAAGGGCAGGTCGGCGTCATGGCGCGGGGATTCGACCATCACCCGGTGCAGGCCGCGCCCGCCCGCCGCTTTGTGGATGCCCTCGGACCGGGATTCGGCCGGCGCGCCGGGGGCCAGCGCTGGATAGCGGTTGGGCAAGATGCGGGTCAGCCAGCCGGGCGGCGTTTCGGCGGGTGTCTCCTCCAGTATTTCGGTCAGTTTCGCCTCGTTGCCGGGGCAGAAGGGGCAGTCGGGATCATGGGGCGGCGTCGCGGCTTCCCGCGCATGCTCCTTCAGTTGTCGCGGGCGGGCGCCGCGCTCGGGCGCGACAATCACCCAGTCGCCGCCCAGCCTGTCCTGCCGCAACTCGCTCATCGGCAGCCTTCCCTTAAGAATGAGAGGGGTTTATTCCGGCCTGACGGCCACGGCCATGTAATTGACGTCCAGGTCTCTCGGCGCCAGCGACCATTTGTCCTTCAGCGGGTTGTAGGCGACACCGGCAATTTCGGTCATCTCCAGGCCGGCGCGGCGCAAGGGGGCGGCCAGTTCCGAGGGGCGGACGAACTTGTTCCAGTCGTGGGTGCCGCGCGGCAGCCAGCGCATGATGTATTCCGCGCCGACGATGGCCAGGCCGAACGCCTTGAGCGTGCGGTTCAGCGTGGCGATGAACATGATGCCGCCGGGTTTGACCAGCGAGGCCGAGGATTCCAGGAAGAGGGCGACGTCCGCGACATGCTCGACCACCTCCATGTTCAGCACCACATCGTAAGTTTCGCCGCGCGCCGCCATCGCCTCGACGGTATCGCAGCGGTAATCGACGGCGACGCCGACGGCCTCTGCATGGGTCGCGGCGGTCCGCACGTTCTTTTCCACCGCGTCGATGCCGGTGACCGTCGCGCCGAGGCGCGCCATGGGCTCCGACAACAGGCCGCCGCCGCAGCCGATATCGGCCAGCGCCAGCCCTTCCAGCGGGCGGTTGCCCATCGGGTCGCGGCCGAAACGGGCGCAGATGCGGTCGCGCAGGAATTGCAGCCGCACCGGGTTGAACTTGTGCAGCGGCGCGAATTTGCCGTCCGGATCCCACCATTCCTCGGCCATTGCGGCGAATTTGGCGGTCTCGGCCTCGTCCACAGTGCTGTCCATGGGGCGTTCGGCGGTTCGGGTCATAGGTAATATCCTGTAACAAAACTATCATGCGTATAGCCGGCCACGCGACTTGCACGCGCGGCCATGATTGAGTATGGATACGCCCGCCTTCCGAAGCAACCGCCGTGATCGCACAATCCGCGACGGCGATGCCTTTGCCGGAAGGCTGTTGTTTATTGACGGACGTTTCCGGACCATGGCGCGTATTGTACAGAAATTCGGCGGCACATCGGTTGCCGACCTGGACTGCATTCGCAATGTCGCGAAGCGGGTGAAGGCCGAAGTCGACCGCGGCAGCGACGTTGCCGTCATCGTCTCGGCGATGGCCGGCGTGACCAATCAGCTCGTCGATTACGTCAGCCAGGCCTCCGCCCTGCACGATACGCGCGAATATGATGTCGTCGTGTCGTCGGGCGAACAGGTGACCGCGGGGTTGCTGGCGCTTTGCCTGCAGGAACTCGGCGTGCCGGCGCGCTCCTGGATGGGCTGGCAGATTCCCATCCATACCGACGATATGCACGGCAAGGCGCGCATCACCGGCATCGAGCCGGACCGCCTCGTGAAGAAGTTCGGCGAGGGCCAGGTCGCCGTGGTCGCGGGCTTTCAGGGCGTCTCGCCGCACGGCCGCATCGCCACACTGGGCCGCGGCGGGTCGGACACCACGGCGGTGGCGCTCGCGGCGGCGCTGGGCGCCGAACGCTGCGACATATTCACCGATGTGGACGGGGTCTATACCACCGATCCGCGCATCGTCCCGAAGGCGCGCAAGCTGAACAAGATCACTTATGAAGAGATGCTGGAAATGGCGTCGCTGGGCGCCAAAGTGCTGCAGACGCGCTCGGTAGAGCTGGCCATGAACATGGGCGTTCGCGTGCAGGTGCTGTCCAGCTTCGAGGATCTGCCGGGAACACTGGTTGTGGATGAGGATGAAATTGTGGAAAAACAGGTAGTCAGCGGAATCGCCTACAGCCGTGACGAGGCGAAGATCACCCTGGTCCAGGTCGAGGACAAGCCGGGCGTGGCGGCGGGGATTTTCGGCCCGCTGGCCGACGCCAACATCAATGTGGACATGATCGTCCAGAACATATCGCCGGACGGCGGCGCCACCGACCTGACCTTCACGGTGACCCGCGCAGACTTGAACCGCGCGGTAAAGTTGCTGCAGGACCGGCGGAACGAAATCCGTTATAAGGATCTGATTCACGATGCCGGCGTTGTAAAGGTGTCGGTGATCGGCGTCGGCATGCGCAGCCATGCGGGCGTGGCGCTGTCGATGTTCACGACTCTTGCCGAGAAGGGCATCAATATCCAGGTCATATCGACCTCGGAAATCAAGATCAGCGTGCTGATCGACGAGGAATATACCGAGTTGGCCCTCAGGGCCCTGCATACCGCCTACGGGCTGGACGCCGACTGAATTATCTGCGGCTTGAACGGGAACCGGCAAATCCGGCAAAGCCACTGATAACCGGTGTCGTTTAACGCCGCGACTGACGCGGCCCAAGGACGGGAATGGCTGACGCAACGAACTGGGTCGGATCGAGATTGCTGCTTCGCCGCCTTCGCGACGTGATGGCGGGGGAGGGCGATGCGCAGTCGCGCCTGGATCATGTGGTCACCATTATCGCCCGCGACATGGTTGCAGAGGTCTGCTCGATCTATCTGCTCAGGCCCGGCGATATCCTGGAGCTGTTCGCCACCGAGGGGCTGTTGAAGACAGCCGTGCACCGGACCCGCCTGCGCATCGGCGAAGGCCTGGTCGGCGATGTGGCGGCGCATGCCCGCTCGCTGTCGCTGGACGAGGCACCGGGCCATCCGCAATTCGCCTACCGGCCGGAAACCGGTGAAGAAATCTATCATTCCTTCCTTGGCGTACCGGTCCTGCGCGGCGGCCGGGTACGCGGCGTGCTGACCATCCAGAACCAGAGCCGGCGCAACTACACCGAAGAAGAAATCGAGACCCTGGAAACGGTCGCCATGGTGCTGGCGGAGCTGATCGCCGGTAGCGAACTCGCCTCGCCCAACGAATTCACCGCTGCCGACGGCATTGCGCTCAAGCCGTTGAGGCTGGAAGGGGCGCGGCTCAATGGCGGGCTGGCGATGGGCAGGGCGGTGATTCACGAACGCCGCACGAAAATCAGCCAGGTGGTCTCGGAGGACCCGGCGGGCGAACTCGACCGGTTCGATGAGGCGGTCCAGCGGATGCATCGCGCACTCGACGAAATGATGGAGGAGGTTGGCGGCCATCGCGCCGGCGAGGAGCATATGGAGGTGCTGGAAGCCTACCGCATGTTTGCCGAGGATCGCGGCTGGCTGACCCGTATCCGCGAGGGCATCCGTTCCGGCCTTACCGCCGACGCATCGGTCGCCAAGGCGCTGAGCGACACCCGCGCGCGCATGGCCCAGATTGCCGATCCCTATCTGCGCGAGCGCATTCTGGATATGGAAGACCTCGCCTACCGCCTGCTGCAGCATCTGCATGAGGGCGAGAACGGCGGGGAACGCCACCGCCTGCGCAAAAGCCGCGACACAGTATTGATTGCCCGGTCGCTGGGGCCGGCAGAATTGCTGGATTACGGGCGCGGGTCGGTGCAGGCGGTCGTGCTGGAAGAAGGCTCAGCCACCGCCCATGTGTCGATCGTGGCGCGCGCACTGGGCATCCCGGTGGTCGGCCAGGTCGCCGGCCTCCTGGACAAGGTGGAGCCGGACGATTTCGTGCTGGTCGATGGCGAGAACGCGGCGGTGGTGATTCGCCCGGGCGAGGATGTGCGCCAGACCTTCAGCGAGGGAATGACGCAAAGCGCCGAACGCCAGGCTGCCTACATTGCGGCGCGCGACCTGCCCGCCGTTACCACGGACGGCGTGGAAATTTCGCTCAATCTGAACGCGGGATTGCTTCTGGATCTGCCGAACCTGCACGAAACCAATGCCGCGGGCATCGGCCTGTACCGCACGGAAATCCTGTTCATGGTGCGCGGCCAGCTGCCGGGCGTCGACGAACAGACACACGCCTACCGCCGCGTGATGGAGCAGGCCGAGGGCAAGCGCGTGGTGTTCCGCACGCTGGATGCCGGCGGCGACAAGCTGCTGCCCTATATGCCCGTCGCACACGAGGAAAATCCGGCGATGGGCTGGCGCGCGATCCGCATGACCCTGGATCGGCCCTTCATGCTGCGCCAGCAGTTGCGCGCCCTGATTCGCGCCGCCGCCGGCCGGCGGCTCGACGTCATGTTCCCGATGGTTGCCGAAGTAGGGGAATTGGCGGCGGCGCGCGAAATCCTGGATATGGAACTGGCGCGCGCCAGGGAGCGGGACGAGACCCTGCCGGCCGATATCGCGGTTGGCTGCATGCTGGAGGTGCCATCGCTGCTGTTCCAGTTGCCGCAGTTGATGGGCCAAGTGGATTTCCTGGCTGTCGGCTCCAACGATCTGATGCAGTTCCTCTATGCCTGCGACCGTGGTAACGTCGCCGTCAGCCAGCGTTACGACATTCTTTCGGCGGGTTCGCTCAGGATGTTGCGCGACGTTGTGCGCGCGGCGGATGCGGCGGGCGTGCCGGTCAGCGTCTGCGGCGAGATGGCGGGCCGGCCGCTGGAGGCCATGGCGCTGGTGGGGCTTGGTTTTCGGTCACTTTCAATGGCCGCCTCCTCGATCGGGCCGGCACGGCTGATGATTCGCGGCTTGGACGCCGGGCGGTTTTCGGGCTTTATCGACGCCTTGCTCGACGGGAACGCGCCGAGTTTGCGAACCGTACTGTGCAACTACGCCCGCGATCACGGGCTGCGCATTTAGAACTTCGTAACCATTTAGGCATTACCGTGGCAATGCGGGCTGCGCGATTGCCAGGCAAGCCCTGTTCCTGATACACAGGAACGTTGGAAAACGGCAGTTCGCTGGACTTACGGGTCGACGGATGCCGGGAGCGCCATGACAGTGCGTTCCGCCTGCTTGGAGGGAGAGTCGGACTGGGTGGGCTGTGCGGCGGGGAACCCGCGGCGCGGCAGCCGGATTTCCGCAGACCGTCGGTAAGCCGGACCCATGAATAAAGGGTCCCCCTTCAAGAAGTGGATGCGACGGATGACAGTACAGAACACTCAGGAAGAGCGTCCCGATGAATCGCCGGACCAGTCCGAAAATATGACCAATATGCCTGAGGAAGAGAATCTCGCGCCGGTTACCAATCTACGCCCGACGGTCGGCGACGAGTTACGCATGCGCAGGGAAGAGGCCGGGCAGAGGATCGAGGACGTCGCGGAGGCGATCCGGATCCAGAAACGCTATCTGGAAGCGCTGGAAGCCGGCCGTATCGAGGATCTGCCGGGCACCGTTTATGCGCTGGGTTTTTTGCGCACCTATGCTGGATATTACGGTTTCAACGGCGATGCCTTCGTAACCCGTTTCAAGGAAGAGACCGCGGGACAGCGGCGCGAACAGGACTATACCCTGCCGGAGCCGATCGAGGAGGCGCGGGTTCCCGCTGCTGCGATCGTGATTGTGGCTGTCGTGCTGGCCGTGGGCGCCTACGTGGCGTGGTACAGCCTGAGGCCCCAGGAGGCGGAAATAACGGGCGCGGTGCCCGAAGTCCCGGCGCATCTGGCCACCGTCGCGGAGGAAGCTCCGCGGGCGGCGGTGCCTGCCGAACCGGCGCCCCAGCCGGAACAGGCTGCCACGGCGTCTGTCGAACGCCCCGCGGAGATACCGGTGGCAGCTGCGACCGGGGCGGATGTCCCAGCGGCGCCCGGAGCATCGTCCCCGCCCCCGCCCCCAACAGCGGAGGCTGTGGCTCCTGTAGAGCCAGCAAGGCCGGTTACCGAGGCGCCGGTCGCCGAAACCGTATCGGTCGAGGCGCCACCGCCCGCTGAAATCGTCGCGGCCGCGCCGCCGGTGCCGGCCGTGCCCGACACGCCGGCGGCGCCGGTGGTGGAGACGACTGTCCATGTGCCGCAGATATATGGCGTCGGCAATACGGGCGCGCGGATCGTCATTGTCGCGGCCGAGGATTCCTGGATCGAAATCTCCGACACCGAGGGCAACCGCCTGTTCAGCCGCACCATGCGTGCCGGCGACAGCTATCGCGTGCCGAACCGCGAAGGGCTTGTTTTCGTGACCGGCAATGCGGGCGGGCTGGAAATCACCGTCGACGGCGCACGGGTGCCGGCGATCGGCGATATCGGCATCGTCCGCAAGAACGTCAAGCTGGATCCCGAGCTGCTGAAACAGGGCCGCGCCTGGCCATAGACTGGTCTCAAATCCCCTGACTTGATATTTTCGCCCGCCGGGCGCACATTGCGCGCGCCCGGAAAGCGGGCTATTTAGCGTTGTACAGTAAGATGTTTCGGAACCGGTTCAGATGAGCGTTCGGCCCTATCGGGATATTCAGCGGCGCAAGGCGCGCCGTATCATGGTCGGCGATGTCCCCGTCGGCGGTGATGCACCGATCACGGTGCAGTCGATGACCAATACGCCGACCTCCGACGCGCAGGCGACGATCCGCCAGATCCATGCGCTGGAAGAGGCCGGGGCCGATATCGTGCGCGTTTCCTGCCCGGACGAGGCGTCGACCGCGGCGCTGAAGACGATCGTCGACAATGTCACCGTGCCGATCGTCGCCGACATTCATTTCCACTACAAGCGCGCCATCGAGTCGGCCGAGGCCGGCGCGGCCTGCCTGCGCATCAATCCCGGCAATATCGGCAAGCCTGAGCGGGTGCGCGAGGTGGTCAAGGCCGCCCGCGACCATGGTTGCTCCATGCGCATCGGCGTCAACGCAGGATCGCTGGAACGGGATCTGCTGGAGCGCTACGGCGAGCCCTGCCCGGAGGCGATGGTCGAGAGCGCCCTGAACCATGCGCGTATCCTGGAAGACAACGATTTCCACGAATTCAAGATCAGCGTGAAGGCCTCCGACGTTTTCCTGGCTGTCGCCGCCTATCAAGGTTTGGCGGACGCCTGCGACTACCCGCTGCATCTCGGCATTACCGAGGCCGGGGGCCTGCGCGGCGGCACTGTGAAATCCGCCATCGGCATCGGCTCGCTGCTGTGGGCCGGCATCGGCGACACCATCCGCGTCTCGCTGTCGGCCGACCCGGTGGAGGAGGTCAAGGCCGGTTTCGAGATCCTGAAGTCGCTTGGGCTGCGGCATCGCGGGGTGAACGTGATTTCCTGCCCCTCCTGCGCCCGCCAGCAGTTCGACGTGATTGCCACCGTGCAGAAACTGGAGGAACGGCTGGCCCATATCTCGACGCCGATGACGCTGTCGGTGATCGGCTGCGTGGTGAAC
>CAJHYK010000323.1_pt1 | contig 11588 bp, 11 predicted proteins | sample 9198691 | NCBI WGS metagenome assembly CAJHYK01 (sample SAMEA7708355, study PRJEB35096) | sediment metagenome | biome: marine neritic benthic zone biome [ENVO:01000025]; feature: sediment [ENVO:00002007]; material: shallow marine sediment [ENVO:03000034] sea grass bed [ENVO_01000059] ...
GGGTAATAGGTGCCGCCCACGCCGCCGGTGGCGATGCGGAAGAACGTGATCTCCTCCGATGCGCGCACCGGGATTGTTACGAACAAGACGGCGACAACGAGCGCCGACGTCAGCAAACGCATCATGCAGTAATTCCTCAACAGATATTTGGTATGCCGAATCGAACTCTTAATTATCCTAACATATTGCATATGAACAGGACATGTATGGGTCCGGATCGACGGCGCGGTGGCGGTGCCGAACTTTCCGATGGGGCCGACAATGAGGAACGAGACCGGAAAGGTCTTGACGTTCCAACCGCTGGAATGATTACAGAGGCCGTTTTGCCGTTCACCGGGCCAGGAGAAAGCCGTAATGAGTCAGGAAAAACAAGAGGGCGGGCGCCGGAAGGGATTGGGCGTCCGCGATGTCGTTGTCCTGGCCGTCGGTCTTGCCGTGGCCGTGGCCGCGGGGTTCGGGGTCAAGATTTATCTGGAGCGGGAGGCGGCGACGCCCAACGCAATGGACCAGCCTCTGCAGATCGACTGGATGTTCATAGATGCCGGCGACTCCGATCTGGTGATCGAGGGCCGCAAGGTCTATGAGGCGAACTGCGCCAATTGCCACGGGTTTGGCCTGGAAGGCCAGCCGAACTGGCGGCAGCGCGGGCCTGACGGCGTTTTGCCAGCGCCGCCGCATGACGAAACCGGCCATACCTGGCACCATCCGGATGCAGTGCTGTTCGCCACCGTCAAGCTGGGAAGCGAGGCCTTTATGCCGCAGGGAATGAAGGCCGGCATGCCAGCCTTCAAGGATATTCTGAGCGATCGCGAGATCGAGGCGTCGCTGGCCTATATCAAGTCCCGCTGGCCGAGCAAGATTCGCCGCCGTCAGGAACTCCGGACCAACCAAAGCCGCTGACGGAGCCGCCGGCTATCGTTTACGAAATCTAAAGCTATTGCAGTGATATTCGGGTTGTCGGGATAACCGGACGAGGGCAATTAGCCTGATCCTCCCGAGTAGAATTGCCCGGCGTTTTTGTGGAGCTGCGATTCAGCAGCCTTGAACCATCCGCAACAGCTGGGCTAGAAAGCTCTGTTGCTGGTTGGGTGGCCAGATACGAGAGGGGAAGCAGCGTGCGGATTGGAACGCTAAACGAAAAAGAACCGGATCATATTGAATATGGATTTCACCAACTTTTCCTCTCTTCTTAGTGGCGCCTGTTCCACTCCTTGCGGAGTGTTGTGATGTTTTCGTGGGGCACTAAGAAAGACGCCAGTCCATTCGGCCGCGATAGCGAGTCCGCAGGGGTGCGGCGGGTACTCTCCCGCATTTTCCGTGAACGCGAACTGCTGGTCCGCAGCGACGGCGAAGTCCGATTTCTGCGTGTCAGCGCCCGACTGCAGATGGCTGTGGCGGCCGGCCTGATCGGTGGGTCGATTTGGGCGGCGATGGCGATTCCGGTCACCATCACCCAGGGCCTCACCATCTCGACCAACGAGTCCCAGATTTTCGAAGCCAAGCTGGCTTATGCGGACCTGCTGGACGAGGTCACGGAATATCAGAACACCGTCGACGGCGTTACCGCGGGATTGCGCGACAGCAAGCTGCGGCTCGAGACGCAGGTGGCCGAGGCCGCCGCGATCGAGCGCCAGCTGGCGGAAGCCGGCGACGCGCTGGCGGGCCCGCGGGCGTCGGTAGCGCAGTCGCGCGAAGTGCTGCAGGGCCATCTCGACCAGGTCAATGCGTCGCTGGCCAGCATCGCCAATGATGGCGAGGAGTTGGAAAGCATGCTGGCCAAGATCCGCTCGGACCTGGCCGGCAGCGATGATGGCCGGCAGTTGGTGGAGCGTGCCCGCGCCCGCCTGAATGAGCGCGCCGAGGGGCTGGAGACCCGCCTGGCGGCGATGGTCGACAAGAACGTCAAGATCGAAGAACGCAGTGCGGCGCTATCGACCAGCATCCAGGTAACCACGGCCGAACGTGACGGCCTGCTGAAGCAGCGCGAGGATTTGCGGACCAACATCGCGTCCCTGGAGAGCCAGTTGGCGGCGCTGCAGGAAGAAAGCCGAAAACTGCAGGAAAACCGGGACGAATTGGCGGGCTCGCTTGCCGCGGCACGCGAGGAGAGCGAGAATCTGTCCGCCGACAGACTGGCCCTTCAGGAGCAGGTGGCGGCTCTCGACGGCGAACTGATGTTCACGCGTGCGAAGCAGGATGAGGTCAAGGAGGATCTGCACAGCGTGGCGCAGAGCCTTCAGGCCGTCACCGGCGATGCGACGGCGCTCGGGGAGTCTCCGCAAGCGCTGCGCTTGCAGATCGACGGTTTTCTGGCCGAGCTGACCAATCAGCAGGCCATCGAGGACGCGGTGTTGCAGCGCGCCACCGAGCGCGCCGCCGGCAGCGTCGAGGAAATTGAGAAGATTGTGGCGATGAGCGGCCTCAATGTCGACAAATTGCTGAGTAGGATCGAGAGCGACGGCATCGGCCAGGGCGGACCGTTTATCGCGGCATCCGCCGAAGCCCCGGGCGACGAGGAACTCGACGAGACCATGATCCTGCTCGACAACAATATGACCCGGTGGGAAGCCTTGAAAGATATTTTGCGTGCTCTGCCGCTGAGCCTTCCGGTTGATTACTACCGGACGACCAGCCGGTATGGTTCGCGCGTCGACCCGGTCAACAAGAAGCGTTCCAAGCATGACGGAGTCGACATGGCCGGCGCCATCAACACCTCGATTTACGCCCCGGCGCCCGGGACCGTCGTCTATTCCGGAGTCAAGGGTGGCTATGGCATTTTTGTCGAGATCGACCATGGCTACGGCATTGTCACGCGCTACGCACATCTGAACAAGAGCCTCGTGGAAGTCGGCGATATCGTCGGCCACCGTCAGCGTATTGCCCTCTTGGGCAACAGCGGCAGGAGCACGGGTCCGCACCTGCATTACGAGGTTCGCTTTGACGGCAAATCTATGGACCCAACCAAATTCATGAAGGCTGGACGCTATGTTTTCAAAAACTGAGAAGGAAACCCCCTCCATGACTCCCATGGCGGCGCCGGAAAAAACCGGCAAATCGAACGTGCCCTCGATCATCAGCGCCAATCTGACGATCACGGGCAACATGAACACGGACGGTGACGTCCAGATCGACGGTACGATCGACGGCGATGTCAAGAGCAAGCAGATCACGCTTGGCGAAAGCGGTGTTGTGAACGGCGCCATCGTCGCTGATCTCGCCCGCATTTCCGGCACGGTGAACGGATCGATCACGGCGCGCGTGGTCGAGTTGGGCCGCAGCGCCAAGATCACTGGCGATATCAATCATTTCAGCCTCGCGATCGAGCCGGGCGCCTTCATCCAGGGGCAACTCACCCATGTCGACGAGCAGAAACTGAAGTCGCCGGTCGGCAACGGCGCCGATATCAAGCCGGCACCGGTCATGACCGCCGGTACGGACAAGAAAGCCGCGGACGCCGGCGGCAAGAGCCTGCCGAACTGAGCGGCCCGGCGGAAGACCGCCGCACATATGGTTATGCAGCCGGCCGGATCAGCTTCCGGCCGGTTTGCTTATGAGGCCTGTTCGCGCAGGATTTCCGCATAGAGGGCGGGGTCCATATTGCCGCCCGAACAGATGCAGACGACGGTCTTGCCCCGGCAATCGATCCGACCGTCCAGCACGGCCGCCAACGCCGCCGCGCCGCCGGGTTCCACCACCAGCTTGAAATGCCGGAACGCCGCCGCCATGGCCCGTTTCACGGCTTCGTCGCTGGCCGCCAGGCCGCCTTTGGCCATGTCGCGCAGGATCGGGAAGGTCAGTTCGCCTGGCGCGGGCGGCAGCAAAGCGTCGCAGATCGTCTGAACATTGCCATCGACGGACATGCGCTCGCCCGCCGCGATCGACCGCGCGGTGTCGTCCCAGCCCTCGGGTTCCGCCGTCCAGATATCGGTGGCCGGCGACAGGCGCGACAAGGCCAGCGCGACGCCCGCCGACAGCCCGCCGCCGCCGCAAGGGATGACAACCGCATCCGGCGGCGCGGCCGCTTCGCGGCATTGCGCCACGATCTCCAGCCCGACGGTTCCCTGGCCGGCGATCACACCGGAATTGTCGTAGGGCCTGATCAGGGTGGCGCCGGTCTCGGCCGCGATGCGCGCGCCGATCTCCTCGCGGTTTTCCTTGTGCCGGTCGTAAAGCACGACATCGGCTCCCCAGGCCCGGGTATTGGCGATCTTGATGGCGGGTGCATCCCCCGGCATGACGATGGTCGCCGGCACGCCCAGCATCGATGCGGCGGCGGCCACGCCCTGCGCATGGTTGCCCGACGAAAAGGTCACGACGCCGGCTATGCGCGTCGCCTCGTCGAACTGCGAGATCGCGTTGTAGGCGCCGCGGAACTTGAAGGCGCCCGTGCGCTGCAGCGGCTCCGCCTTGACCAGCAGCCGATAGCCGAGCTCTTCGTTGAGCAACGGCGCCTCGAGAAGCGGTGTGCGCACGGCCACGCCTTCCAGCCGCCGCGCGGCGGCTTCGACATCCTCGAAGCTGGCGGCGTAATCCGCCTGCGCTTCACTTGTACCGGTCGAGGAATTCATCAAGCGCCTCCGTGGCTTGCGGTTCCGACAGGCTGAGCGGATGACCGACGCCGGGCACGGTGACGGCCTTCAGGTCGGGATGCTCGCGCTGCATATGTTCCAGTATTTCGGGGCTCAGTACATCCGATTTTCCCCCGCGAAAGGCAAGGACAGGGACGCCGCACAGGGTGCGGAACAACGCCCACGGATCGAACTCGTGGCGTGCCTTGCCGATGGCCTCGGCGAGGCGAACGTCCCAGTCGAAATGCAGTACGCCGTCGTCGCCCTCGCGCCAGGTGCCGCGCGCGCCGGCCAGCCATTCCTCGTCGGTCTCGAAGGACAGGTTTGGGAACATGCGTTTCATTTCGGCCGCCGCGCTGGGCCAGTTGGGCTGCGGATGGTCGCGGCCGACATAGTCCATGATGCGTTTCAGCCCGCTGTCCGTGACCTCGGGCCCGACATCGTTCAGCACCACGGCCGCAATCGCCGAGGGCACGGCCAGCGCCACGCCCATGGTCAGGAAACCGCCGAAGGATGTGCCGATAACGACGACGCGATGCAGCCCAGCGACCGTTATCAGATGGCGCACATCGTTGATATGGACCATGGGATGATAATTGGCAGGGTTGGGATCGTAGTCCGACAAGCCGCGGCCCCGGTAGTCAGGACAGATTACCCGCCGCTCGCCCGCCAGCCGAGACGCCACCCGATGGAAGTCCCTCGAATTACGCGTCAGTCCGGGCAGGCAGAGAACCGGAATTGCCTCGGAAAGCGGATCGCCGTAGTCGCGGTAGTACAGCGACAGACCATCCTCGGCCAGGTATCGGCGCTCCCGGAATTCGGTCATGGCTCAGGTCAGGCCCAACAGGCCGGGCAGGGGGGCCAGATTGTCGATCTGCCGGTCCGGCGCTCCGGGAATGCGTTCCGGTGGTTGGCCGAAGCGGTTGACCCAGACGACGCGGAAGCCGAAATGCGAGGCTGCGTAGGCGTCCCAGGCGTTGGACGACATGAAGCAGATTTCGCCCGGCTCAACGCCGACGCGATCCACCGCCAGTTGGTAGACCCGCGGGTCCGGCTTGTAGATGCCGACATCTTCGATCGACAGCGCATGGTCCAGCCGGTCCGCCAGGCCGGCCGACTTGATCGCGGCGTCGAGCATTGTCGGCGCACCGTTGGACAGTACGCCGGTCTGCAGCCCGCCCGCCTTCAGCCTGGCCAGCATGTCGGGTACTTCCCCGTAGGCGTCCAGTTCCAGGTAGAGATCCATCAGCCGCCGGCGCATGGCGGGATCGTCCAGTTCGACCGCCGCCATGGCATAGTCGAGCGCGTCGCCCGTGACCTGCCAGAAATCCACATGGGTGCGCATCAGGCTGCGCAGCCAGGTATATTGCAGCTGTTTCTGGCGCCAGATGTCCGACAGGCTGTCGGCTTTGTCGCCCAGATCGCCGCGGCAGCGGGCGGCGGCCGAATGCACGTCGAACAATGTGCCGTAAGCATCGAAGATGCAGGCCCGGATGCCGGAAATTTCAGCCTCGGCCATGAAACCCTCCCTCGTCTCGCCAATACCGTCCCGCCAACGGCCGCCCGCCCCGGAACGAGTCGGCGGTTGTTATAGCATGGCAGGGCAAGATGCGAGGATGATGATTCGTTTCACAACCCAGGCAGGGGTGATTATGCTGGATTTTCCAACCGCAGGAAATTGTCATGCCTTCTGAACCCCGTTCCCCCCGCCTCGCCGTGCTGATCGATGCCGACAATGCGTCGGCTCGCATCGCAGACGGTCTATTCGAAGAGATCGCCAAGATCGGCGAGGCCAGCGTGCGGCGCATTTACGGCGATTTTTCAGTCCCACGCTTGAAATCCTGGGCCGACATTCTTTCCCGGCACGCCATAATGCCGCACCAGAATTTTGCCTACACCAAGGGTAAGAACGCATCCGACATTGCCCTGGTGATCGATGCAATGGATTTGCTGCACAGCGGTCGGTTCGACGGCTTCTGCCTGGTCTCGTCGGACAGCGATTTCACCCGCCTCGCGGCGCGCATCCGCGAGCAGGGAATCGACGTCTACGGCTTCGGCGAGCAGAAGACCCCGGAAAGCTTCCGCCAGGCCTGCCGCCGTTTCATCTATACGGAAAACCTGTTGCCCGAGGCGCCGGCGCCGGACCGCGACCCGGCTCCCGGGTCGAAGCCGCTACAACCGCCCAGCGCAGCCGTTCCGGTTCTTCGCAAGGCGATTGCGGCACTCGACGACGACGATGGCTGGGTTGGGCTCGGCGCGGTCGGCCAGCAACTCGGGAAGCTGGCTTCCGATTTCGACCCGCGCACCTACGGCCATGCGAAGCTGGGCGACCTGGTCGAGAAAACCGGCGCCTTCGAGGTCGAACGCATCAAGGGCAAGGGGATAAGAATCCGTCCGAAGAAGGCTACCAATAAGAAAAGTCAGAAGAAAAAAAGCACCGTGAAGAATTAGGAATCGGACCGGTCCTATTCCCCACCCGCCGGTTGGTCGTAGCCCGGCAGGCCGCTGGTCAGATCTTCGGCACGCAGCAGGACGACGCGCTCGTCGTCGAGTTTCCAGCGATAGATCGGCAGGGTTTCAAGGATGCGCTGCACATAGTTGCGGGTCTCGGAAAACGGGATCGACTCGATCCAGTCGATGGCGTCGTCCAGCGACCCGCGCGGATCGCCGTTATCCTCCAGCCATCTGTTGACCCGGTGGGGGCCGGCATTGTAGGCCGCCAGCGCCATCACCATCGATCCCCCGAACCGTTCCAGCATGGAATCGAGATAGGCGCTGCCCAACGTCAGATTGTGATAGGGGTCTTCGGTCAGCCGGCTCGTCGAATGGCCCTTGATCTCCAGGTCGCGGGCGACATTCTTCGCGGTCGCGGGCATTAGTTGCATCAGCCCGCGGGCGCCGGCCCGGCTGCGCGCCGCCGGGTCGAATGCGCTTTCCTGGCGGACCAGCGCATGCAGCAGCGCCGGGTTCAGAGGCAGTTTCCCTTCCACGACCAGGGTCGGATAGCCCAGATCGCGCAACAGCACGCCGTCCCGCGCTGCGCGCCGCGCGATATAGACTGCGATCTCGGTACGGCCTGCGTCGCCGGCAAGCTTCGCGGCCTTGACCCATTCGCTCGGCGTCTTGCTGCGCCAGGCGATGTGACGCAGCAGCGGGATCAGCGCCTTGTCGTCGTCGAGGGAGGCCAGGAAGACCATCGGCGATTTTGTCGGGTCGGCGGCGGCGCCGCCCTTATCCAGGGGCGACTGAGTCGCCTTCAGCCCGATCAGCAGGCGCACGAGGCGCACCAGGTCGTCGCGTTCGAAGGCCTCGGCCTCGGCCGCATCGATCTTCGTTTCGTGGCCCGGCGGCGGCGGCAGATGCATGCCCAGCCGATCGGCCGCCAATTGGCCGTAGAATGTCGTGTTGTAACCGGCGGCGATGCGGTACCACTGCGCGGAAATCGTCTCCTCACCGGCGGCTTCGGCCGCACGGCCGGCCCAATAGGCACCGCGGGCGCGGCTGATCGGGTAGCTGACGAAATCGTAAAGCGTCGAGAAATGGCCGAAAGCGGTATGCGGATCGTCCATGAAGCGCAGCGCGATCCAGCCGGCCAGGAATTCCGCGTCCGCGCGCTTCGCCCGATCGGTCAGCCCATGGCCACGCACCAGTCGATAGGCGGTAGCCGGGTCGCCGTCGCGCAGCATTCGCCGGGCCAGGATTTCCCGCTCGGTCCACCAGCGTGCCGGGCGCCCCAGTTCGCCGCTGTATTGCAGCAGCAGTTCCGCGGCATCGGCGTTCATTTCCTTGCGGCGGCGCCAGCGCACGCGCTCGTACTGGAGGCCCGGGTCGTTCTCGAGCCATGACGGGACGCGCTCGATGGCGGCGTCCACGCCGCCCTTCTGTCCCATCAGCCGCAGCCTGGCGTCGGCGAGGGCGCGTCGGCCCTGGCCAAGGCGGTCCCTATGCCGCAGGGCCGCGGTTCTGCGGTTGTCCCACAGCAACCTGTCCAGGCGCGCTACATGGTCCTCCGGTTCCAGATATTCGCCGAACTCCGCGATGTAGTCTCTTTCCTCGTTACGGCTCATGTCGAAACGGGCCCATCCGCGCCGAACCATGTCGATCGCCTTACGGTCGTCGCCGGCGCGGAACAATGCGCGCGACCAGGCGATCGAGCCCTCGAGGGTGCGCGGCGAGTGATTTTCGAACCAGTCAAGAATAGCCCGGCTGGGCGTCGTGCCGTCAATCGCGCGCTCGGCCTTCACGGTCAGCGAGCTGAACATGGGCCAGCCGGGGTTTGCGGCGATGAAACCGGTCAATTCTTCGAACGACTGCTCGCGATCGCTATCGCGAAGCAACACCCATTGCACGAGCTTGCCGACCAGCCGGTCCTGGATCGGCTGAATAGGGATCGGCGCGAGGGATCGTTCGGTCGCCGCAGCGGGTCTTTCGAAGTCCTCGATGGTGGGCCGGTCGGTCGCCGTCCCCCAGGGGTCGATGGCATCGTCGCTGTCGGTCGGCCGCATATCTTCGGCACGGGCGAGTTCCGCTGGCACCTCGGCGGCCAGCGCCGGTGCGGCCAGCAGGGTTGCCGAAAAGACGACGCCCGTAAAAAGTGTGGCTGTGCGCCAGCCTGCGATGGCTCTCCTTGGCATGATGCCGTTTTCCCCGTCCGGGTGATTTTGCCGCACTGAATCTATATGAATTGTACCAAGAAAATGTAAAAATTATGGCCGGGATGCCGGTCACCCCATGCTTGCCGCGGGCCAGGTCTGGCTGTATGTTCCGGCAAAGCGCGCGCGAACGGCGCCGCTGCAGGCGTAAAAGCAACCTGATTTCAAGGAGCTGGAAAATGTTCAGCGGTTCGATCACCGCGCTGATCACCCCATTCCGCAATGGCGAAGTGGACGAGAAGGCGTTTCAGGAATTCGTCGATTGGCAGATCCAGGAGGGATCGAACGGCGTCGTACCGGTCGGCACGACCGGCGAATCGCCGACCTTGAGCCATGACGAACATAAACGCGTCGTCGAACTCTGCATCGAGGTTGCGAAGGGGAAAGTCCCGGTGATTGCCGGTGCCGGCTCAAACTCCACATCCGAGGCCATCGACCTGACCCGCCATGCCAAGGAAGCCGGCGCCGACGCCGCCCTGATCGTGACGCCCTATTACAACAAGCCGACGCAGGAAGGGCTGTATATGCATTACGAGGCGATCGCGACGGCGGTGGACATACCGATCGTCATCTACAACATTCCCGGCCGCAGCATCGTCGACATGTCGGTGGAGACGATGGCCCGGCTGGCCAAGCTGGCTAACATCGTCGGTGTCAAGGACGCGACCAACGACCTGTCGCGCCCGCTGGCCACCCGTGTCGCCATCGGCGGAGAGTTCTGTCAGCTTTCCGGCGAAGACGCGACCATCGGCGCCTTCCTGGGGCAGGGCGGTCATGGCTGCATCTCGGTGACTTCCAACGTCGCGCCGCGCATGTGTTCGGATCTGCACAAGGCCTGGCAGGCGAAGGATTTCGACAAGTTCGGCGCGATCCGCGACCGGTTGATGCCGCTGCATGCGGCGTTGTTCTGCGAAAGCAGCCCGGGCCCCGTCAAATATGCCGCCAGCCTGCTCGGTAAATCCTCGCCCGAAACCAGGCTGCCGATGGCGCCGATCGCTGCGGCGAGCCGCGGCCGGGTCGAAGAGGGGATGCGGTCCGTGGGGCTGCTCAACTAATATCATGGCTGAGAAAAAGGGCCCGCGCGCTGCGGCCGAGAACCGGCGCGCCCGCCATGACTACCTCATCGAAGATACGGTCGAGGCCGGCATGATGCTGCTGGGCAGCGAGGTCAAGTCGCTGCGCGCGGGCCACGCCAGCCTCGCTGAATCCTATGCCGGGCCCAAGGACGGCGCGATCTGGCTGCTGAACTGCCATATCCCGCCCTACGAACAGGCTGGCCGCGAAAACCACGAGGCCAAGCGCCCACGCAAGCTGCTGCTGCGCAAGCAGGAAATGCAGCGCCTGCTGGAGGCGGTGAAGCAGAAGGGCGTGACCCTGGTGCCGCTGAAGATCTACTTCAACAAACGCGGCATCGCCAAGCTGTTGCTCGGCCTGGCCAAGGGCAAGAAGCAGCATGACAAGCGCCAGGCCGACAAGGACCGCGACTGGAAACGCCAGCAGGCGCGCCTGATGCGGGAAAAGGGCTAGTGGTGCAATAGGTTACGCCAGCCTTTTGCGTAGTTCCGCAAAGACGGAATGGAACATTTCCTCGGTCAGCCGGCCGGTGTTGGTGTTGTAGCGCGAGCAGTGGTAGCTGTCGGCGAGCAGCAGGCCGCCTGGCAGATCGTGCATCGCGCCGTGGCCGAAGGCGTAGCGCGCCGCCACCAATCCCATCGAGCGCAGCACCGCCTTGTGGGCGATCAGGCCCAGCGCCAGGATGGCGCGAAGATTTCGCAGGTTGTCGATTTCCGCCTTGAGAAAAGGATTGCAGGCGTTGATTTCAGCGGTGGTCGGTTTGTTTTCCGGCGGCACGCAGCGCACCGCGTTGGTGACGCGACACCCACTCATGCGGAAGCCGTCATCCGGGCGGGCGTCGAACCTGCCCGCGCCGAAACCGAATTCGGCAATCGTGGGGTAGAGCAGGGCGCCGGCATAATCGCCCGTGAAGGGCCGGCCGGTGCGGTTGGCGCCGCGCAGCCCCGGCGCAAGGCCGACGATCAGCAGGCCGGCATCCGCCGGCCCGAAGCTGGACACCGGCGCGTTGTGCCAGTCCGGCCATGCGGCGGCGTTGGCGTGCCGGAATTCGGCCAGACGCGGGCACAGGGCGCAATCGCGCGCCGGTTCATCCATGGGCATTCCGGTAGGCGTTGCCGCGACCCTGCGGCTCAGTTGGCGACGTCGTAGGCGGCTTCTTCCGCCGCGTTGATTTCCGCCTCCTCGTCGTCCTCGGCCATGGACTCGCGGGGCGTGTGAATCCGTGCGATCTGGTCCGCGATATCCTGCAGTTCGACGAAATGGTCGGCTTGGCGGCGCAGTTCGTCCGCCACCA
>CAJHYK010000189.1_pt1 | contig 11442 bp, 8 predicted proteins | sample 9198691 | NCBI WGS metagenome assembly CAJHYK01 (sample SAMEA7708355, study PRJEB35096) | sediment metagenome | biome: marine neritic benthic zone biome [ENVO:01000025]; feature: sediment [ENVO:00002007]; material: shallow marine sediment [ENVO:03000034] sea grass bed [ENVO_01000059] ...
GCTGCTTGAGACGCCGGACGAAGACCATGGGATATTCGAGGCGGTCTGCGGCAAGGGCACCTATGTCCGGGCGCTGGCACGCGATATTGCGCTGGCGCTGGGCACGGTAGGGCATCTGGTGGCCCTGCGCCGCACCCAGGTGGGTCCATTTGACGAAAAATGTGCGATTTCGCTGGACGAACTGGGTGAAAATATGCATGTTGCCGCCGCTTGTGAGTACCTGCTGCCGGTCGAGACCGCGCTGGACGACATCCCGGCCCTGGCCGTGACCGAAATTGAAGCAGGACGTTTGCGAAACGGGCAGGCAGTTTCCCTGTTGCGGAAGGCCGATCTGGACCGCATTGCCGATCTTGAAAGCGGCGATACGGCCCTTGCCATGGCGGATGGTAAACCCGTCGCCCTGGTGCGCTATACCGCGGGGGAAATCAAGCCCGTTCGCGTGTTGAACCTTTGAAATCCGAGGAGGATTTGATGTCGATTACCGCTGAGCGGAAGCAAGAGCTTATCAAGCAGTTTGGTGCCAAAGAGGGCGATACCGGTTCGCCGGAAGTCCAGGTCGCGATCCTTACCGAGCGGATCAAGAACCTGACCGACCATTTGAACCAGCACAAGAAAGACTTTCACACCCGCCGCGGCCTGATCTCCATGGTCGGCCAGCGCCGGAGCCTGCTGGACTATCTCAAGCGCAAGGAAACCGCGCGCTACGACAATATTATCAAGGAACTTGGGCTGCGCCGCTGACGCCGCGGCCCTTTTCGCGCGCCCGGGCCCGCCGTTGCAGGAGCGGGGCGCATTGCAGGAAAGCGGCGCGGCATGGAATGAGCCAGGCCGGCCGCTGCATTTACCCGCAGGTGCGATCCGGCTACCTGCGTGAAGGACGGAAGTAAAGGAAGACTCTATGTTCAATATCACCCGCAAGGAAACCACCTGGGGCGGTCGTCCGCTGATTCTCGAGTCCGGGCGCATCGCGCGCCAGGCGGACGGGGCTGTCCTGGTGACCTACGGAGGGACCCAGGTGCTTGTCACCGCCGTGGCGCAAAAGACGCCCCGCGTGGGAATCGATTTTTTCCCGCTGACGGTCAACTATCAGGAAAAGACGTTCGCCGCCGGCAAGATTCCCGGCGGCTTTTTCAAGCGCGAAGGGCGGCCCAACGAGAAGGAGACCCTGACGTCGCGCCTGATCGACCGGCCGATCCGGCCGCTGTTCCACAAGGAATTCCGCAACGAGACCCAGATCATCTGCACCGTGCTGGCGCATGATTTGGAGAACGATCCGGACGTTGTCAGCATGATCGGCACTTCGGCCGCGCTGACGATTTCCGGCATCCCGTTCCTGGGTCCGATCGGCGGTGCACGCGTCGGCTATATCGACGGCGAATATGTCCTGAATCCGCAGGCCGACGAACTGTCGTCCTCCGACATGGACCTGGTCGTCGCCGGCACCGCCGACGGCGTGCTGATGGTCGAGTCCGAGATCAAGGAACTCGACGAGGACGTGACGCTGGGCGGCGTCAGCTTCGCCCATAAGGCGATCCGCGAGGTCATCGACTTCATCATCGACTTCGCCGAGGACTGCGCGAAGGAGCCCTGGCCGCTGCCCGAGCCCGCCGAGGGAATCGATGCGGTCAAGACGCGCCTCTGGAAGATCGCCGAGAAGCCGCTACGCGATGCCTACGCCAAGACCGTCAAGCAGGAGCGTGTCGAGGCGGTGGCCGCCGCCAAGGATGCCGCGCTCAAGCAGATGGAAGAAGAGGAGTTCGACGCCGAACTAGCGGCGGGCCTTTTCAAGAAGCTGGAAAAGGATATCGTGCGCGGCAATATCCTGAAGACCGGCCTGCGCATCGACGGCCGCGACACCAAGACCGTCCGCCCCATCGTGGCCGAGGTCGGCGTGCTGGACCGCGCCCATGGCTCGGCGCTGTTCACCCGCGGCGAGACCCAGGCGCTGGTTGTCAACACGCTGGGCACCGGCCAGGACGAGCAGATCATCGATGCGCTGGAAGGCGAGTATCGTGAGCATTTCATGCTGCATTACAATTTCCCGCCCTATTCGGTCGGTGAGGCCTCCTTCCTGCGCAGGCCGGGCCGCCGCGAAATCGGCCACGGCAAGCTGGCCTGGCGGGCGATTCACCCGCTGCTGCCGACCAAGGAGGAGTTTCCCTACACCATCCGCATAGTCTCCGAGATCACCGAATCGAACGGCTCGTCCTCGATGGCGACCGTTTGCGGCACCTCGCTGGCGCTGATGGATTCGGGTGTGCCGCTGGTCCGCCCGGTGGCCGGCATCGCCATGGGGTTGATCAAGGAAGAGGATGGTTACGCCGTGCTTTCCGACATCCTCGGCGACGAGGACCATCTCGGCGATATGGACTTCAAGGTCGCCGGCACGGACAAGGGCATCACCTCGCTGCAGATGGATATCAAGATCACCTCGATTACCGAAGAGATCATGAAAATCGCCTTGGCCCAGGCCAAGGATGGTCGCCTGCACATTTTGGGCGAGATGGCCAAGGCCCTGACCGACTCCCGCGAGGAGGTCTCTGCCAATGCACCGCGTATCACCACCTTCTCGATCCCGCGCGACAAGATTCGCGAGGTTATCGGCACCGGCGGCAAGATCATCCGCGAAATCTGCGAAGTCACGGGCGCCAAGGTGGATATCGAGGATGACGGCACCATCAAGGTCGCCGCCGTCGACCAGTCGGCCGGCGAGCGGGCGATCGACTGGATCAAGTCCATCGTAGCCGAGCCCGAGGTCGGCGTGATCTACACCGGCAAGGTCGTGAAGGTCGTCGATTTCGGCGCCTTCGTGAACTTCATGGGCAGCCGCGACGGCCTGGTTCATATCTCGGAGCTGAATGACGGCCGGCCGCAGACCGTGACCGAGGTCGTCAACGAAGGCGACGAGGTCAAGGTCAAGGTGCTGGGCATCGACGACCGCGGCAAGGTCCGCCTGTCGATGCGCGTCGTCGACCAGGAAACCGGCGCGGACATCACCGAGCAGGTCGGCGAGTCCCGCCCGTCCGGCGGTGGCGGCGGCCGCGGTGACCGGGAGGGCGGCGAACGCCGTGGCCCACGCGGTCCGCGCCGCAGGCGCGAGGCCGACTGAGCCGGCTTTGTCCCGGTGAAACGAATGACGGCGGCCCCGAGGGGCCGCCGTTTTTCTTTGCTGCGTGGATCGCCTCACATCGGCGGAGCGGCCATGCCTATTACGTGATAGCCGCTGTCGACGAAATGGACCTCGCCGGTGACGCCGGCCGACAGGTCCGACAGCAGATAGAGCCCGGCACCGCCGACGTCTTCGAGGGTGATGTTGCGGCGCAAGGGGGAATTCTCGCCCTGCCATTTATAGACGAACCGGGCGCCGCCGATCGCGGCCCCGGCCAGCGTGCGCATCGGCCCAGCCGAGATCGCGTTGACCCTGATGCCGCGCCGGCCCAGATCGGTCGCCAGATAACGAACGCTGGCTTCCAGCGCCGCCTTGGCGACGCCCATGACGTTATAGTTGGGCATGACCCGCTCGGCGCCGGAATAGGTGAGCGTAGCAAGGCTGCCGCCTTCCTTCATCAGCCGGGCCGCGCGCTGGGCCACAGCGGTGAATGAATAGCAGGAAATATCCAGGGTCTGCGCGAAGTTCGCGCGGGTGGTGTCGAGATATTCGCCCTTCAGCTCTTCCTTGTCGGAATAAGCCACCGCATGGACCAGGAAATCGAGCGAACCCCACTTTGCGGCGAGCTTGTCGAAAACGGCATCGAGGTCCGCATCGCTGGAAACGTCGCAAGGCAGGAGAAGCGGGTCTTCGCCAACGGACTCGGCCAGCGGCCGCACCCGTTTCAAAAGCGCCTCGTCCTGATAGGTAAACGCCAGGACAGCGCCATGCTGCGCCAACATCCTGGCGATCCCCCAGGCTATCGAGTGGTCGTTGGCGACGCCCATGATCAGGCCCCGCTTGCCGGCCATCAACCCTTTGCGGTCAGTCATGTCTCTTAAATACCCGCCAGAAACAAGTTTCACCCCGCCGTTACGGCGGATTCTTCCGTTCAGTCGCTTTGCCGCCGGAATACCAGCGTGGCGTTGGTGCCGCCGAATCCGAAGCTGTTCGACATCACGCAGTCGAGCGTAACATTATCCATCAGTTCCCGCACGATAGGCACGCCCTCGGCTCCCGGATCGAGCTCCTCGATATTCGCCGATGCCGCGATGAAATCGTTATTCATCATCAACAGCGAATAGATGATTTCCTGCACGCCGGTCGCGCCCTGCGAATGGCCGGTCAGCGACTTGGTCGAGCTGAGCGGCGGCGCGTTGTCGCCGAACACTTCGCGGACAGCCTCGATTTCGCGCGTGTCGCCCACAGGGGTGCTGGTGCCGTGGGCGTTGATATAGCCGACCGGGGAATTCAGTCCGGCCAGCGCCATCTTCATGCAGCGCACTGCGCCTTCGCCCGACGGCTGCACCATGTCGAATCCATCCGACGTCGCGCCGTAGCCGACGAGTTCACCGTAAATTTTGGCGCCACGCGCCTTGGCATGCTCCAGTTCCTCCAGCACGACCACGCCGGCGCCGCCGGAGATGACGAACCCGTCGCGATTCTTGTCGTAGGCGCGGCTGGCCTTGGTGGGTGTGTCGTTATAGCCCGAAGACAGCGCTCCCATGGCATCGAACAGCACGGTCAGCGACCAGTGCAGTTCTTCGCCGCCGCCGGCGAACATGATGTCCTGCTTGCCCCACTGGATCAGTTCGGCGGCGTTGCCGACGCAATGGGCGCTGGTCGAACAGGCGGAGCTGATGGAGTAATTGTAGCCCTTGATGGCGAACGGCGTGGCCAGCGTCGCCGAGTTGGTGCTGCACATGGTGCGCGGCACGCGGTAGGGGCCGACCTTGCGCACGCCCGAGGCCCGCAGGATATCCGCGGCCTCGACCAGATTGCTGGTGGACGGTCCGCCGGAACCCATCACGATGCCGGTCCGCTCGTTGGAGATGTCGGAGGGCTCCAGCCCGGAATCTTCGATCGCCTGCTGCATGGCCACGTAATTGTAGGCCGCGCCGTCGCCCATGAAGCGGCGGATCTTGCGGTCAACAAGCGCCGCGAGGTCAATATTGATCGACCCGTGGATCTGGGACCGGAAGCCCAGCTCAGCATATTCCTCGCAGAACTCGATTCCCGAGCGGCCTTCGCGGAGCGATTCCACGACTTCGCTTTGGTTGTTGCCGATGCTGGAAACGATGCCCAGCCCGGTGACGACTACTCTTCGCATGAAATCCTCGTCAGGACCCTTCGGTCGGGGTGAACAATGTCACGCGCATATCCTTAGCCTCAAAAGCGGGTTCGCCGTCGCACGAAAGGACGCCGTCGGCGATGCCCATAACCAGCTTGCGCATGATCAATCGCTTGATGTTGATTCGATAGGTCAATTTCTTCGCGGTCTCGAGGACCTGGCCGGTGAATTTGACCTCTCCTACACCCAGCGCACGGCCTCGTCCCTTTCCGCCGGCCCAACCGAGGAAAAATCCAACAAGTTGCCACATGGCGTCGAGCCCAAGCGCGCCGGGCATGACCGGGTCACCCTCGAAATGGCATTTGAAGAACCATAGGTCGGGATTGATGTCCATTTCCGCGAGGATCTCGCCCTTGCCGTATTCGCCGCCATCCCCGGCGATCTTGACGATGCGGTCCATCATCAGCATCGGCGGCAGGGGAAGCTGTGCATTGCCCGGGCCGAACAGCCGGCCATGCCCGCATTCCAGCAAATCCTCGTAACTATAGCTGCTCTTCTGTTCCAAGGTTTTCCGTCACCTGATTGTTGAAGCGTTGGCCAGCGGCCCAAAAGCTAGCATCTATCGGCTGCATCACGCCACTAAACAATTATCGCCAGCAGGTCAAACATCCAGATTTTCAACGTTCAGCGCGTTGGTCTGGATGAACTCGCGGCGCGGCTCCACCACGTCACCCATGAGAGTGGAAAAGACCTCGTCACTCTCGTCGACATGGCTGATCCTGACCTGCAGCAAGGTCCGCGCATTCGGATCCAGCGTAGTTTCCCACAGCTGTCCCTTATTCATCTCGCCCAACCCCTTGTAGCGCTGCACGTCGATCCCCTTGCGGCCCTGCGCCATGACCAGATCGACCAGCCCGACCGGTCCGCTGATCCGGGTTTCACGGTCACCGACCTGCAGACTCGTCCGCTCGGCATAAACCGCTTGCAGTTCCGCCGCCGCCGCATGCAGGCGGCGGGCTTCCGCACTGCGGATCAGGTCGCCATCGATCACGTAGCGTTCGGGCACGCTGCGCAGGGTGCGTGTGTAGAAATGGGCGCCATCCTCATCCACCTCACCCTCCCAGCCGCGTTCGTGCTGGTCGGCCAGCGCGTCCAGCCGCCCGGCCACTTCGGCGACTTTCTTCGCAGCGGCTTCGGGATTCTCCAGCAGCCCCGGATCCAGTGCCCCGGCGATCGCCGCCTGCTCGACCACCTGCATGCTGCCGACCTTGCGTTCCAACGGTTCCAGCCAGTGCTTTACATTGCGCGCGATATCGACGGCGCGACGCAAATCCTGGCCGGCGATCCGGCTTTCGTCGCCGAGAATCAGGACGGTGTCGCCGATGCCGGCGTCGATCAGATGATCCTCATAGGCTTGCTCGTCCTTCAGATAGACCTGCGATTTGCCCTTACTAACGCGATAGAGCGGCGGCTGCGCGATATAGAGATAGCCGCGCTCGATCAACTCTGGCATCTGCCGGTAAAAGAAGGTCAGCAGCAGGGTGCGGATATGGCTGCCATCCACGTCGGCGTCCGTCATGATGATAATGCGGTGATAGCGCGCCTTGTCGGGATTGAAATCGTCGCGCCCGATGCCGGTGCCCAGTGCTGCGATCAGCGTGCCGACCTCGGCTGAGGACAGCATCTTGTCGAAGCGCGCCCGCTCCACATTCAGGATCTTGCCGCGCAGCGGCAGGATGGCCTGGTTGCGGCGGTCGCGGCCGGTCTTGGCGGAGCCGCCGGCCGAATCCCCCTCGACGATGAAGAGTTCCGACTTCGCCGGATCGCGTTCCTGGCAGTCGGCCAGCTTACCCGGCAGATTGGCGATGTCCAGCGCACCCTTGCGCCGGGTGAGGTCGCGTGCCTTGCGCGCGGCCTCACGCGCGGCCGCCGCTTCGACCACCTTCTGAACGACGCGCTTGGCCTCGGCGGGATGTTCCTCGAACCACTGGCCCAGCTTCTCGTTGACCACCGATTCGACGATGGGGCGGACTTCCGACGACACCAGCTTGTCCTTGGTTTGGCTGGAGAATTTCGGGTCCGGCACCTTGACCGCAAGGACGCAGGTCAGGCCCTCGCGCGCGTCGTCGCCGGTGATCGCGACCTTTTCCTTTTTCGCGATGCCGCTTTCCGCCGCGTAGTTGTTGATCTGGCGTGTCAGCGCGCCGCGGAAACCGGCCAGATGGGTGCCGCCATCGCGCTGCGGGATGGTGTTGGTGAAGCAGAGCATGGTCTCGTGGAAGCTGTCGTTCCACTGCATGGCGAATTCCACGGTGACGCCGTCGCGGTCGGCGGAAGCTGCAATCGGCGCATCGATGGCCACGTTCTTGGCCCGGTCGAGATAGCCGACGAAGGCCTCGATGCCGCCCTCGTAGTGGAAATCGACCACTTTCGGTTCGGGATGGCGGGCGTCCGTCAGTTTGATCCGCACGCCCGAATTCAGGAAGGCGAGCTCGCGCAGACGATGTTCCAGCGTGCCGAAATCGAACTCGGTCATGGTGAAGGTTTTGACCGAGGGCAGGAAGGTGATATGCGTGCCCTTCTCATCGCCGCTATCGCCGGTAACTGCCAGCGGCGCTGTCGCCACGCCGTCCTCGAAACGCATTTCATGCGTCTTGCCATCGCGAAAGATCTTCATCTGAAGCCATTCGGACAGCGCGTTCACTACCGATACGCCTACGCCGTGCAGGCCGCCGGAAACCTTGTAGGAATTCTGGTCGAATTTGCCGCCGGCATGGAGCTGGGTCATGATGACCTCGGCCGCCGACATTCCTTCTTCGGCGTGGATTTCCACCGGGATGCCGCGGCCGTTGTCGGTGACCGTGACCGAGCCGTCGCCGTTCAACGTGACGGTCACCGTGTCGCAGTAACCGGCCAGGGCCTCGTCGATCGCGTTGTCCACGACCTCATAGACCATGTGATGCAGGCCGGATCCGTCGTCGGTGTCGCCGATATACATGCCCGGCCGCTTGCGGACGGCATCAAGCCCCTTCAGGACCTTGATCGATTCGGCGCCATATTCGCTCGGATCCTTGTCTCCGCCAGCGTTACCCTTGGGGGTATCGTCACCGTTCTGGCTCATTCATTCAATCCTTCGCACAAATCTCAATTCAGATCGGCGACCATCGCGTCGGCCACCGCAAAATGCTGGGCGCGGTCGCCCAGCGGAGCAAAAAGCGCGGCATCGGTTCCAGTCATCCAGGTTTGACCGGGCAGGCCGCATATCACGTCGAACAGGGCGTAGCGGCGTTCTTCGTCCAGATGGGCCGCGACTTCGTCCAGCAACAGCAGCGGCGCCACGCCGCGCTCCGCCGCCTGCAGCCGGGCCTCGGCCAACACGATGGCGATCAGCATAGCCTTCTGCTCGCCGGTCGAGCACCAGGCGGCCGGCATGTCCTTCGCCAGGTGACGGGCCTCAAGGTCGCTGCGATGCGGCCCCACCGACGTCGTGCCGCTTCGCGAATCCTGCCGCCGGGCCGCCTGCAACTGCACCTTCAGCCGGTCCTCGGCGGCCAGCGCAGGGCTGGATGCGAGCCAGTCCTCGACCGTGCCTTCGACCGACAGGGCCACACCCGGGAAGGGACCCGTTGCGCCGGCCAGCGCCCGCGACAGCCGTTGCACCATTTCCAGCCGCGCCGCTGCGATGGCCACGCCGCGCGCCGCCATGGTCTCCTCCAGCGCCGACAGCCAGGCGTCGTCGCCATTGCCCTCGCCCAGCAGCCGCCCGCGTTCGCGCATGGCCTGTTCGTAAGCCGTCACGCGGCCGGCATGGGCCGGGTCGAAACCGAAGACCAGCCGATCCAGGAAGCGCCGGCGGGCCGATGCGCCCTCGCGGAACAGCCGGTCCATGTCCGGCGTCAGCCACAGGGCGCTGACGAAATCGGCCAGTGCGGTCTGGCCACGGGCAGCCTCGCCGTTGATCCGCACTACGCGCCGCTCGCCATCCGGCTCGCGACCGGTGCCGATCTCGATTTCCCCTTCCGGCGTGGCGACCGTGGCCGCGACGCCCCAGCCGCCGACATCGCCATGCCGGTCCATCTCGGCCAGCCTGGCACGCCTGAGGCCGCGGCCCGGAGCCAGCAGCGACACCGCCTCCAAGAGGTTGGTCTTGCCGGCGCCGTTCGGCCCGGCGAGTACGACCGGCCGCGTGTCCGGCGTCAAGCGCACCGATGCGTAACAGCGGAACCGGGTCACCGCCAGCCGCGCGATCGACAGCGCCGCGGGGCCTGCATTTCGATGGTCGTCAACGGTCGCCAGAACGCTCACACTCACATTTACACGCGCATCGGCATCAGAACATACAGCGCGCTGTCGTCAGCGGCATCGCGCACGATGGTCGGCGAATTGGCATCGGCCATCAGGAATTGCGCCTGGTCGCCCTCGATCTGTTGGGTAATGTCCAGTAGGTAGCGCGAGTTGAAACCGATGGTGATCGATTCCCCCTGATAGTTCGCCTCAAGCTCTTCCTCGGCCGAACCGGCTTCGGGGCTGTTCGCCGACAGCGAAAGGTTGCCGTTCTCGACCGTCAGCTTGATGGCGCGGGATTTCTCGGTCGCGATGGTGGCGACGAGATCGACAGCACCGGCGAAACTCTTGCGGTCCACTTCCATCGTCTTGTCGTTGCCGACCGGGATGACCCGCTTGTAATCGGGGAAGGTGCCGTCAATCAGCTTCGAGGTCAGCACTGCGTCGTCGAAGGCGAAGCGGATCTTGTTCTCCGACAGGGACACGTCGATGTCGCCGCCGGTTTCTTCAATCAGTTTGCGCAGTTCGTTGACCGTCTTGCGCGGCACGATGACGCCGGGCATGCCCGCAGCGCCCTCGGGCAAGGGCATCTCGACGCGGGCCAGCCGGTGGCCGTCGGTCGCGACCGCGCGCAGCCGGTCGGCGCCATCATCGCCCTCGGCATGGAGATAGATGCCGTTCAGGTAGTAGCGGGTTTCCTCGCTTGAGATGGCGAAACGGGTGCGATCGATCAGCGAGCGGAAGTCCTGCGCCGAGACGACGAAGGTGGTGGGCAGGTCGCCGTCGCTCATCGCCGGAAACTCGGCGGTATCCAGCGTGCCCAGCTTGAAGCGCGCGCGGCCCGCCCTGAGGTTCAACTGACCGGCCTCGGCATCGGTTTCGATACCGATCTGTGCACCGTCGGGAAGCTTGCGCACGATGTCGTAAAGCGTATGCGCAGGCGCGGTCGTCGCGCCGGCTGTCGCGATTTCCGCCGGGACGGTTTCGACGATGGCGATTTCCATATCAGTCGCGGTCAGGCTGAGATTGCCGTCACGCGCGTCCAACATGACATTGGACAAAATCGGTATGGTGTTGCGCCGCTCGACGACGCTCTGTACGTGGCCAAGCGCGCGAAGCAGCGCGGCGCGTTCTATCGTGAGTTTCATTTTACCCTATTACCGGTGGCGGGATTGGGAACCCCCTGGTTTCCTTGGATTTTTCCGTCCGCTTTCCGTCGGCTCTCACCGCCCGGAAGAAAGGCCCGCCCATGGCCGAATTGGCGCGAATCAGCGCCGGCCGCGTACGGACCCGGACTATAGCAAAAGGCAGAGGAACCCGCACTTTTTTTGTGAGATGGCGAGGCGATTCCGGGCAGGCGGAAAATGCCCGCTGAAATGGGCCGTCAGCCCTCCAGCATCCGCCTCAGCAGTTCGACATCTTCGGCGAAGGTAGCGTCCAGACCGCGCAGCTCATCGACCTTGCGGACCGCATGCATGACCGTGGTATGGTCGCGGCCTCCGAACTTGCGGCCGATCTCCGGCAGCGACCGCGCGGTGAGCTGCTTGGCGAGATACATCGCCACCTGGCGTGGCCGGGCAACCGCCCGCGAACGCCGCGCCGACGACATTTCCGAAAGCTTGATATTGAAATGTTCGGCGACGCGTTTCTGGATGTCCTCGATGGTCACGCGCCGGTCGTTTGCGCGCAGCAGGTCGTGCAGGACTTCCTGGGCGCTTTCGAGCGTAATCGGGCGACCGACGAGACTGGCATAAGCGACGATGCGGTTCAGCGCGCCCTCCAGTTCGCGGACGTTGGAGGTGATCTTGTGCGCCAGGAACTCCAGCACCTTCGGCGGCATCTCGACGCCCATGGGCTCCGCCTTTGACTGCAGGATGCCCAGGCGAAGCTCGTAGGTGGTGGGGTGCAGGTCGGCGACCAGCCCCCATCCCAGACGCGA
>CAJHYK010000365.1_pt1 | contig 11421 bp, 11 predicted proteins | sample 9198691 | NCBI WGS metagenome assembly CAJHYK01 (sample SAMEA7708355, study PRJEB35096) | sediment metagenome | biome: marine neritic benthic zone biome [ENVO:01000025]; feature: sediment [ENVO:00002007]; material: shallow marine sediment [ENVO:03000034] sea grass bed [ENVO_01000059] ...
ATTCTCTCCAGATCGGGTTTCGCCGCTTCGGGCAGCTCCATGACCCCCTCCGGGTAGAGAATCTTCACGGCATCCGGCCGCGCCAGCGATTCGGGCGCCGGCCTCGGCGGCGTGGCAACCGGAGAATCCGGCGGAAGTGTGGCGACCCGGGGCTCCCCCGGCGGCTCCAGCACCGGGGCGGGCGGCGCCGTAACGCTGGGCGGCGGCGGTTGCGGGGTTGTGCCGGGCGGTGCGGCGGCGGGCGCCGTCGCCGGGGCCGGCGTGACGGTCGCCGGCGGTGGCGATGGCGGCGGCGGGGTCACCAAGGTCGGCGGTGGGGGTGGCGGCGTCACCAGGCTCGGCGCCGCATCCTCTTCTTCCCGCGCGATCGCCGTATCGTCGGCCGGGGCCATGCCGGCCAGCCATTGCTCGAATTCCGCCGGGGTGACGGTCAGGCGCGACTCGGGCGCCACGGCCGGCGGCGGCAGGGGACCGTCCGCCGGCGCGGTCTGGGCATGGGCGGCGCTCCAGGTCAACGGGATACAGGCAAGGGCCGCCAGCAGGGTGGCGCGGCTTGAAAGGTGGAATGCGTTCATGCGATGCGGAACCGCAGCCGTCCGTTGTTTTTCCCGATGTCTCCTTGACCGGGCAGGATACCCCATGCGCCCGCCGGGCGACAACCGCGCCGCAATCAGCCCGCCGATTTCAACAGCTTTACGATCTCGGTATAGAGCCGGTCGTTGGCGGCCAGGATGGTCGGCGAGTCGAGCCTGTGCGACTTGCCGCCGATCTCGCTGACATAGCCGCCGGCCTCGCGCACCATGACGACCCCGGCGGCCACGTCCCAGGCGCTCAAGCCGGTTTCCCAGAAGCCGTCATAGCGCCCGGCCGCGACATAGGCCATGTCCAGCGCCGCCGCGCCGAAGCGCCGCACCCCCGAGGTCTGGCGCATCACCGCCTCCAGCTGGGCGAGGAATTTCTTGTGGCCCGGGCCCTCGTCACGGCCCAGGAAGGGGATGCCGGTGGCCAGCAGCGCGTCGGCCAGCCGGCCGCGGCCGGAAACCCGCATTCGGCGGTCGCCGATATAGGCGCCCTGTCCCTTTTCGGCCCAGAAAATCTCGTCCTTGACGGGATCGTAGATGACGCCGGCGACCACCTCGCCGGCGCGCTCCAGCGCGATCGACACGGCGAAATGCGGCAGGCCGTGCAGGAAGTTGGTGGTGCCGTCCAGCGGGTCGACGATCCAGCGGCAGTCGGCGTCGGCGCCCTTGATCTCGCCGCCTTCCTCCATCAGGAAGCCGAAATCGGGTCGCGCCTTTTCCAGTTCCTTGCGCACGATGCGCTCGGCCTTGGTATCGGCGGTCGAGACGAAATCGGCGGGGCCCTTGCGGCTGACCTGCAGCTGTTCGACCTCGCCGAAGTCGCGGATCAGCGCGCGGCCGGCCTTCTCGGCGGCGCGCACCATCACATTGATATCGGCGGATCGATAGGGCATCGGGTCTCCGGTTCGGCTGGATCGTTTCAGGGGGAGCGGGCTGACGCCGACCGACTTGAAACAAGATCAGTCCTTCGCCCGCTCCACATAGGTGGCGTCGGCGGTGTTCACGACGATGCGCGTGCCGGATTCGATATGCGGCGGCACCATGACGCGCACGCCGTTCTCGATGATCGCCGGCTTGAAGCTGGAGGAAGCCGTCTGGCCCTTGACAACCGCGTCGGCCTCGACGATGGCCATGGTCACGGTTTCCGGCAGTTCCACGCCGATCGGCGAGTCCTCGTATGATTCGATGGTCACGGTCATGCCGTCCTGCAGGAACTTCGCCGCGTCCTCGCCGATGAAGTCGATATGCAGCGTGATCTGCTCGTAGGTGTCATTGTCCATGAAGGTATAGTCGTCGCCGTCGGAAAACAGGAACTGGTACTGTTTCTGGTCCAGCCGCACTCGCTCCACCGTCTCCGAGGCGCGAAACCGCTCGTTCAGCTTGGTGCCGTCGCGGATATCCTTCAGTTCCACCTGCAGGTAGGCGCCGCCCTTGCCGGGCTGCGTATGCGCGATCTTGACCGCGCGCCACAGGCGGCCCTGATGCTCGATGATGTTGCCGGGGCGAATGGCATTGCCGTTGATCTTCATCTCTTGAACCATCTGTCTGTCGGGAAAGGCGGCGCGGTTATAGCCCCTGCCGCGGGGTTAGGCAACAATTGCCCTCTTTTCGGGCGAAGCAGGCAGATCGGACCACAGAAACGCAGACAGGTTGGACCACAGAGACACAGAGAGTTCGGTGTTTCCGTGCGTACTCGCACGAGATCCGGCCGCGCGCAGCGCATTTTAATTCTTGAATCGTTATGCGGAGCACGGTTCGCCCGGGGATACTCTGATCGCTCTGTGTCTCTGTGTCTCTGTGGTCCAACCTTCAGCCTTTGAAGCTGCAACATTCCAGGGAGGCGCCCCGCGTTCAGCCCACTTCCGCGATGACTTCGTTGAAGGCGCGGACTGCCGCGGCGGGGCCGTCGGCGTGGTCCCAGACGCCCGCGACGACGGCCAGGAAGTCCGCGCCGGCCTCGATCAGGGGCCGGCAGTTGCCGACCGTGATGCCGCCGACGGCGACGCAGGGGACCTCGAAAATCTCGCTCCACCAGGACAGGATTTGGGGCTCGGCGAGGGTCCCGACTTCCTTGGTGGTGGAGGGGAAGAACGCGCCGAAGGATACGTAGTCGGCGCCCTGTTCGGCCGCCACCATGGCCTGGTGGCGCGAGCTGCGGCAGGAGACGCCGACGATGGATCCCGGTCCGACGATGCCGCGCGCCTGCTCGTAGCCGGCGCCTTCCTGTTCCAGGTGGACGCCGTCGCAGCCCAACTCGGCGGCGAGGTCGGGCCGGCCGTTCATCAGCACGGCGACGTCGCGCGCCTGGGCGACGGGACGCAGCATATCGGTGGCGCGGCGGATCTCGTCGTCCGACGCCTCGGTCAGGCGCAGTTGCAGGCAGGCGACGTCGCCGGCGTCCAGCGCCGCCGCCAGCAGGTCGCGAAAAGCCGCCGGGTCGATCCGCGGCGGCGTGATCAGATAGAGCCGGCAGGGCTCCTTCTCAGTCATTTGCGGTGTTTCTCCAGCCATTCGCGGCAGGCCCTTACCGTATCCCAGCCCTTGCGCTCAATAACCGCGAGGTCCAGCGCCTCGGGCCGCCCGGCGATCACCTGTGCGCCATACTGCCCGGCAATATCGGCGATCTTGTCCGCGGTGTCGCCGGAAAAGCGGATCGCCGTCACGCCCTCGCGCAGCGCGGCCAGCGCCAGCCCGGAATAGTCCCCGCAATCCAGCACCGCCGTGACTTGCGTATCGGGGTGCGCGGCGCAGGCCTGCTCCACCACCGAGCGGAACCACCCCGGCCCCGCATAGCCGGCGGCCGAAGGCGCGCTCAGCAAGGTCACCGGCAAGTCGAGTTCCCCCGCCGCCGCCAGCGCGGCTTGCGCCTGCGCCAGGCTGTGGAAGACGATCGCGGGGGGGAGGGGGGTGTCCTCCACGCCGGTTGTATGGTCGATGCTCTGTGCCATCATCCGTTCAGCAGTTCTTAACCCGATGCCGCGATGCTGTATTTGTTCAGTATCCGGCAAGGGAGTAATTCCGATGTCCGACAGCATTACCTTCAAATACACCCTGACGGAAGGGGATGCCGTGCGGGTGGCGCGGTTCGAATACATTCATTCGAAATTTCTGTGGGTGGCAGTGTCGGTGGTTGGGCTGATGTTCGCCTATTTTCTGCTCGTCAATTTTTTATCGGCCATGCAGGGGCGTAGCAGTTGGGATGGCGCGCTGCGTACGCTTCTTATATTCGGCGGGCTGTTTGGGGCATGGGGGGCCTTTATCTGGTACCAGACGATCTGGACCGCGAGGCGATGGCCTGCGATCGGTGTCGAACGCGATGTGACCGCCTCGGAAGGTGGTTTGTTCGTGCACAGCGACTTTGGTTATAACGAATCCACTTGGTCGAATTATACGGCTGTGCTGGAAACCGATGATTTTTTCGTGCTGTGGATGGGGCGCACCAATCATTTGGCGATCCCCAAACGCGAGCTTGCGGCGATATCGGCGGTAAGCGACTTCCGGGTATTTCTGCGCGCGCGGCTCACGAATTACCGGCGGGTCTGACTCATGCCGGAGGCAGAAGGCCGGATGCCCGAAAGCGTCGAATACAAGTGCGTGACGACGGCGCGGGACTACCTTAAGGCAAGCCATGTTTTCAGACTGGGGGATATCTGGTTCTGGTTAATGTTTGTCGCAATTTCCGTGATATGCGTCCATGGCGGCTACTCCAAGAGTATGTTGCTGCTGGACGATGGCTACGCATTCAAACACTTGTTATGGCTTATTATTTTCGTTGGACTGTATCTTGGTTGGTTGTGGGTGGTCTTCTGGTTACCCGAGCGCGACTTTCGCGACCTTCCCTATGTCGAAGCCGAATTTGACATGACGGTGGATGAATCTGGAATTTTCGGCCGCGGCGCGCAGATGAACTATGGTTTCTACTGGTGCGCCTACACGAAAGCCGTGGAAAAGCGGGATTTTTTCGTGTTGGTCCAGGCCAGGCGGGCGTATCAGCCCTTGCCCAAACGGTGCATGGCGGGCAAAGACGTGGAGCGGATCAGAGAGTTAATTCGCGCGCATATTCCTGACACCAGGCTTTTGGATTAAGGCGTCGGGTGACTATATTGGTGGATACGTGCCGACAACGCTGAAGTAACATCGCATCCATGAGCAAAGCCTTCACCAAGGAAACCGACAACGAACTCGACGAGGAGCTTCCCGACGAGCCGGATCCGTTGCCCGCGGGGCAGAAGAATTACATTACGCCCGCCGGCTTCGCCCGGTTGCAGGAAGAGCGGAACGAGTTGTGGACCGTGGAGCGGCCGAAGGTGGTCGAGGTGGTGTCCTGGGCCGCCGGCAATGGCGACCGGTCGGAGAACGGAGACTATATCTACGGCAAGAAGCGGCTGCGCGAGATCGACCGGCGGGTGCGCTTCCTGCGCAAGCGGCTGGAAATCGCCGAGGTCGTGGACTCCAAATTGCAGAAGAAGCGCGACCAGGTGTTCTTCGGCGCCACCGTGACTTACGCGGATTCCCGGGATCGCGAGCGCACGGTTCGCATCGTCGGCGTCGACGAGGCGCGGTCGCAAGACGGCGAGATAAGCTGGATTTCCCCGGTTGCCCGCGCCCTCATGCGCGCCTTCGAGGGCGACGCCGTCGAGGTCCGCACGCCGGCCGGCATAGAGCGGATCGAGGTACTGGAGATCAGCTACGTCGACGATTGATTGTGCCCCGGCTGGGCCGCGCGGCCGGGGCGGAGAAAATTGACCACAGAGACACAGAGAGAACGGAGAGATTTCGATTCTCTGCGTACCTCCGCGGCCCTCTGCGTCCGTTGCGGTTAAATTTCTTTAACGCAGAGGACGCAGAGGAATGCGCAGAGGACCGCAGAGAGGAAATATTCTCTCTGTGTCTCTGTGCCTCTGTGGTTATAGTTTCCCGACCCTCGCCGCATACCGTATCCCCGTTATTTTTCCTTCATTACGCAGGACCATTCCCCCATGCACCTCTCCGTTCTTGACCAGTCGATCGCCGCCGCCGGGCGGCCGCACGGGCGCGCGATCCGCGATACCATCGCGCTGGCCAAACATTGCGAGGGGCTTGGCTATCACCGCTTCTGGGTCTCCGAGCATCATAACCACCCGACCATCGTCGGCACGGCGCCGGAAATCCTCATCTCGGCCATCGCCGCGACCACGCAACGCATAAGGGTCGGCAGCGCCGGCGTCATGCTGCCGCATTATTCCGCCTACAAGGTGGCCGAGCAGTTCCGTGTGCTCGACGCCATCGCGCCGGGGCGCATCGATCTCGGCGTGGGCCGCGCGCCGGGTTCCGACGGCAAGACGGCCTTCGCGCTGCACCCCCTGGCCAGCCAGCGGCCCGAGCAGTTTCCCGCCGACACCCGCGACCTCGATGCCTGGGTGCATGGCGAGCCGCTGGTCGAGGGCCATCCCTTTGGCGCGCAGGCGGCCTATCCGCAAGGGCCGACGGCGCCGGAGGTCTGGATGCTGGGCAGTTCGCTCTACGGTGCGCAGCTCGCCGCGGTGCTCGGCCTGCCGTACTGTTTCGCGTGGTTCATCACCGACGGCTTCGGCTGTGCCGAGGCCTTCGAGCAGTATCGCCGCAACTACCGGCCCAGCGAACGCTGGCCGGAACCGCATGCCGCCATCTGCCTGTGGGCGCTGGCCGCCGACAGCCACGACGAGGCGCAGCATCATTTCACCTCGCGCGCCCGCTGGAAGCTCTATCGCGACCGCGGCATCTACGGGCCGCTGGAAAGCCCCGAGGACGCGGCGGCCCACGAATACAGCGGCAAGGACGCCGAAATCATCGAGGATTTGCGAAAAACATCCTTCGTGGGCACGGGCGCAGAGGTCGCCGGGCGCATGAAAGCCACGGCGGACGAGCTCGGCGCGGCGGAGGTCGCGGTGGTCACCTGGGCCCATGACGAGGCGGTGCGCCGGCGCAGCTATGAGTTGCTGGCGGCGGAATTCGGGCTGACCTGAGCATAAGAAAACGGGACCCGAAGGTCCCGCCTTTACGCCCCGGTCCAGCTTGAGCCGGATCAGATGAGCTTGCCCATCGCCACCGCGGTATCCGACATGCGGTTCGAGAAGCCCCATTCGTTATCGTACCACGACAGCACACGAACCAGCTTGCCGTCGATGACCTGCGTCTGGGTCAGGTCGAAGGTGGAGCTGGCCGGGTTGTGGTTGAAGTCGATGGAAACCAGCGGCCTGTCGTTGGTCGCCAGCACGCCCTTCAGTTCGCCCTTGGCGGCCTTGACGATGGCCGCGTTGACCTCTTCCGCCGTGGTCTTCTTCTTCGAATCGAACTTCAGATCGATCAGCGAGACGTTCGGGGTCGGCACGCGAATCGAGCTGCCGTCCAGCTTGCCGGCCAGTTCCGGCATCACCAGCCCGACGGCCTTGGCCGCCCCGGTCGAGGTCGGGATCATCGACACGGCCGCCGCGCGGGCGCGTCGCAGGTCGCTGTGCAGTGTGTCCACCGTCGCCTGGTCTCCGGTATAGGAATGGATCGTCGTCATGTAGCCGCGCTCGATGCCCAGCGCCTTGTGCAGCACATAGGCGACGGGGACCAGGCAATTGGTCGTGCAGGAGGCGTTGGAGACGACAAGGTGGCTCTTCTTGAGCTTCTTGTGGTTGACGCCGTAGACCACCGTCAGGTCGGCGCCGCTCGACGGGGCCGAGACCAGCACCCGCTTGGCGCCGGCATCCAGATGCACCGCCGCCTTGTCGCGCGCCGAGAAGATGCCGGTACATTCGAAAGCGATATCGACGCCCAGTTCCTTCCAGGGCAGCTTGGTCGGGTCGCGCTCCGCCGTCACCTTGACCTTGCCGCGGCCGAAATCCATCCAGTCCTTGCCGGTCTTCACCCTGGCCGGCAGCGTGCCGTGCACCGAATCGTAGGTCACCAGATGGGCGTTGGCCTCGACCGAGCCGAGATCGTTGATGCCGACGAACTCGATATCCTTGCGGCCCGATTCGATCGCCGCGCGAAGCACCAGCCGCCCGATGCGGCCGAATCCGTTGATCGCTACACGTAATGCCATTCGACTTGTCCTCTCAGAATTGCGTTTCGCCTGTCTCGTATATTGCGCTAAAGCCGCTTTTTCGCCTCGGCCACCACCGCGTCGGCGGTGATGCCGAAATGCGCGTAAAGCTGCTCGGCCGGGGCGGAGGCCCCGAAGGAATCCATGCCGACGAACCCGCCGCGATCGCCGACCAGCGCGTCCCAGCCCTGGCGAACCGCCGCCTCGACTCCGACGCGCACGGTCTTCGGCCCCAGTACCGAATGACGGTAGGCCTCGTCCTGGGCCGCGAACAGCTCGAAGCAGGGTACCGAGACGACCGCCGTCGGCGTTCCCCCGGCCTCCAGCGTCGCGCGGGCTGCCATGGCAATTTCCGCTTCCGAGCCGGTGGCCAGCAGCGTCACCTTGCGCGCATCCGCGCCGGCGGAAGCCTCGGCCAGAACGTAAGCACCTTTGGCGCAGCGGTTCTCGACCGTGTGGTCGGTGCGCAGTGTAGGCAAGCCCTGGCGGGTCAGTGCCAGGATCGACGGCGTCTTGTCGTTATGCAGCGCCAGGGCCCAGCATTCCGCGGTTTCGACGATGTCGGCGGGGCGGAAGACGTTCAGGTTCGGCATGGCCCTGAGCGCCGCCAGATGCTCGACCGGCTGATGGGTCGGGCCGTCCTCGCCCAACCCGATGGAATCGTGGGTCATGACATAGACGACCCGCTTGCCCATTAGAGCCGACAGGCGGATCGCCGGCCGGCAGTAATCCGCGAAGACCAGGAAGGTGCCGCCATAGGGGATCAGCCCGCCATGCAGCGCGATGCCGTTCATCGCCGCGGCCATGCCATGCTCGCGCACGCCGTAATTGATGTAGGAACCCGCGAAATCGCCGGCCTCCACCGCCTGCATGCCGGCAACCTTGGTGCCGTTCGAGCCGGTGAGGTCGGCCGAGCCGCCGACCATTTCGGGGACCGCCGCGGTCAGCACTTCCAGCACTTTCTGTGAGGCGACGCGGGTCGCCAGCTTGGGCGCCTCTTCGCTCATGCGCTTCTTGAATTCGTCCAGCGCGGTCTCCCAGCCGAGCGGCAGGTCGTTGTTGGCGGCGCGCTCGAATTCATTGCGCGGGCCGGTGTCCAGGCCGGCGAGGCGGCCTTCCCATGCGGTGCGCGCCGCCACGCCGCGCGCACCCGCGGTGCGCCAGACATCCAGGATGTCGTCCGGCACCTCGAAGGGCGGGTGCGGCCAGCCCAGTTTCTTGCGCGCGCCGGCGATTTCCTCGTCGCCCAGCGCCGCGCCGTGGGTCGCCGCCGTTCCGGCCTTGGTCGGCGCGCCGAAACCGATCACCGTCTTGGCCGCGATCAGCGAGGGAGCGTTTGTCTTTTTGGCCGCGGCGATCGCCGCATCGATGGCGTCGGCATCATGCCCGTCGACGCGCGCCACATCCCAGCCCGAGGCCTGGAAGCGCGCCAGCTGGTCGTCGCCCACCGAAAGATCGGTCTTGCCGTCGATGGTGATGCCGTTGTCGTCGAACAGCACGATCAATTTGGCCAGTTTCAGATGGCCGGCCAGCGAGATCGCCTCGTGGCTGATACCCTCCATCAGGCAGCCATCCCCGGCCAGCGCGTAGGTGTAGTGATCGACGATGCGCTCGCCGTGGCGGGCGGCCATCATGCGTTCGGCCAGCGCCATGCCGACCGCGTTGGCGAGGCCCTGGCCCAGCGGTCCGGTGGTCGTCTCGATGCCCGGCGCATGGCCATATTCGGGGTGGCCGGCGGTCTTCGAGCCGAGTTGGCGGAAGTTCTTCAGCTGATCGATATCCATGCCGGGATAGCCGGTCAGGTAGAGCAGCGAATAGAGCAGCATCGAGCCGTGGCCTGCCGACAGCACGAAGCGGTCGCGGTCCGGCCAGTTTGGCTCGGAGGCGTCGAATTTCATGTGGCGCGCGAACAGCACGGTGGCGACGTCGGCCGCGCCCATCGGCATGCCCGGATGCCCGGAATTGGCTTTCTGCACGGCATCCATCGACAGCGCGCGGATCGCGTTAGCCATGTCGGCAAGGCCGACGGATTGTTTCTGCATTTCGGCGGTGCTCATATGATCAGGTCCGATCTCTTCCCCGTTCGACAAATACCTACCCACGCGGTCCGCGACCAGGCCGTTCCGCTGGAACGCGCGGCTATTGTTGGTTTTCGTGCGCAGCAGGCCGGTCAGGATGCCGTTCTGCCAATGTATCAACAAGGCGGCAAAATGCCGCCGTGCGGCGGTGGCGTCAATGGCCAACACTTACGGGTAGGCGAGAAAAATGACGCGTCCGGTATTTCGCCGGCCGGCCACCTGTTGACAAGACTGTGGATAAGTTTTCATGGCGCCGGGCGCTGGCACGGGCTTACGGAAATCCGGCGACTCTGCTATAGACTGTTCCAGTTTCGCGTGCCGGGAAGGGCGCGCATCGGTCTTGGCGCGAAGGGCAACAGATATCCTGAAATGAGTGAAGCCGTGAAGATGAGCGAGAGGGTTGAAACGCCGGGCAAGGGGGCGCCGGGCCGCCGCGCCGGCGTGCTGCCCTACCAGGCGATGCTGGCGATGATCGAAGCCGGGCAGATCCGGGCCGAGTCCGAAATCCCGGAAAGCCAGGTCCAGCCCGCCAGCATGGATTTGCGGCTGGGGCGGATGGCCTACCGGGTGCGCGGCAGCTTTCTGCCGGGACCCAACGCCACGGTGATGGAGAAAATCGAACGCTTCGGCATGCATGAGATCGACCTTGCCGGCGGCGCGGTGCTGGAAAAGGGCTGCGTCTATATCGTGCCGCTGATGGAATCGCTGAAGCTGGACCGCAACATCGCCGGCATCGCCAACCCGAAAAGCTCGACCGGGCGGCTGGATATCTTCACCAGGCTGATCACCGACAACGCCACCGAGTTCGAGCGCGTGCGCAGCGGTTATGAGGGGCCGCTCTACCTGGAAATTTCGCCGCGCAGTTTCAGCATCGTGGTCCATGAAGGCACGCGGCTGAACCAGCTTCGGCTGCGCCGCGGCACGTCCGCCTACAGCGATGCCGCGATCCGCCGCCTGCATGAAGAGGTCGGGCTGATCGACCGGGCGCCGGGCGAGGAAGATGTGTCGAACGGGCTGGCGCTGAGCGTCGACCTCGGCGGCGACAGCAACGGCGGGCTGGTCGGATGGCGCGCCAGGCACCACGCGCCCCTGATCGACGTCGAGAAGATCGCCCATTACGACCCGCTGGAATTCTGGGACCCCCTAATGGTGCGGCCGGGCGAGGGCATATTCCTCAATCCCGACGATTTCTATATCCTGGCCTCGAAGGAGGCGGTGAAGGTGCCGCCGGACTGTGCGGTGGAGATGGTCGCCTACGACACCCTGGTCGGCGAGTTCAGGGTGCATTACGCGGGTTTCTTCGACCCTGGCTTCGGCTGGATCGGGGATGCCGCGGGCAATACCCGCGCCGTGCTGGAAGTGCGCTCGCACGAGGTGCCCTTCCTGCTGGAGGACGGGCAAATCGTCGGGCGGCTGGCCTACGACAAGCTGACGGAAGTGCCGGACAAACTGTATGGTGCCGGCATTGGCTCCTCCTACCAGGGCCAGGGGCTGATGCTGTCGAAACAGTTCAAGCGGCCGGGAGACGGGACATGAGCCGGATTGAAGATGCACTTTCCAGGCTGGACGCCGCCGTCGCGCGGGTCGAGCGGGCCGGCGCCAAGGCGAGGCCCGCCGGCACGGATCTGGAAATGGCGGCGGAACTGCGCCAGGCGCGTGAGGATTATGCGGCGCTGAAGGGTAAGACGAACGGCGTCGCCGAACGGCTGGA
>CAJHYK010000193.1_pt1 | contig 11301 bp, 8 predicted proteins | sample 9198691 | NCBI WGS metagenome assembly CAJHYK01 (sample SAMEA7708355, study PRJEB35096) | sediment metagenome | biome: marine neritic benthic zone biome [ENVO:01000025]; feature: sediment [ENVO:00002007]; material: shallow marine sediment [ENVO:03000034] sea grass bed [ENVO_01000059] ...
CCGGCCCGATCTGCGGCAGGAAGATATTGCCCTGCGCGTCGACGGTCAGCAGCTCGCTGAACTCCACCGCGCCCCAGAGCTGCACCCTGAGCTGATCGCCGATCATGATCTGGTAGTCGGGATTGAAGCCGCTGAAGGGCTGGGCCGAGAAAGCGCCGGTGAAGATGCGCGCCCCGAACACCGGCGGCCCGTCGCCTGCTTCCGGCAGCGTTTCGGGCGACACGGCGTCCGGTCCGGGCGAGCGCAGCACGTCCTCGCGCGGGGCCTCGTCCGTGCCCGCCGGCTGGTCCTGCGCCTGCGCCGCCGTCCCGGCCAGCAGGGCCACCGGCAGGACGATCACCATCAGACATCTCGGCAACAGGCCGCTCATTCCATATGCTCCCTGATCGCGGCCAGTATAACGCTGAATATGGCAAAGCCCATAAGCAGGAAGGCAGCCACCGTGGCCAGGATATAGGGGCGGTCGGGATAGAGCGCCTCGTCCGGCAGGTTCGGCCGCGCCACGACGACCAGGCTCTTGACCTTGCGCGAGGCCTCGATCTGCGCGCCCTCCAGCGCCAGCAGGGCCAGGCGGTAGCGTTCGTTGGCGAATTCCAGGTCGAAGCGCAGCTCCTCGAAGCGGGCCATGACGCGGTTCAGCCGCTCGTCCTCGCCGCCGCCGGTCAGGCGTTTCTTCTGCGCCTCCACCTGGGCGGCCTTGGCGGCGATGCGGTTGCGCAGGGCGACCACCTCATGGGCGTCCTTGCCGAGATAGCCGCGCAGCGCGCTCAGTTCCGCCCTGTCCTCGGCCAGGCCCACCTCCATCTGGGCGATGACGCTGGTGACCAGCCCGGCCTCGTCGTTGGGATCGACCACGCCATATTCGTTCTGGAAGCCCAGCAGCGCCGCCTTGGCCTCGCGCAGGCGGCGGGAATTCTCCTCGATCTCGCCATTGATGAAACCCAGCTGCTCGCGCGCCAGCCGGTTGGAGATCTCGTTCACCAGCGTCTCGCTCTCGATCAGGATCATCTCCAGCATGGCCTTGGTGGGCTGCGGCGCGAAGCCTTGCAGCTCAAGCGTTACGATGTTGGAATCGGTGTCGAAGCCGACCGCGACCATGTCGCGGTAATAGTCCAGGAAATCCTCGCCCGAGGCGTCCGAAGCCAGCCGCCAGAGCGGGTCGATCGCCGGATCGGACCAGGCCGCGCGCAGGCCCAGCGCCGCGTCCAGCCGGGCCAGCAGGTCGGCCGACAGGATATAGTCGCGCAGCAGGTAGGCGTCCTGCCGGCCGCCGCCGCCGATGCCGCCCAGCAGCCCGCCGAGGTCGAGCCCCTGGGCGTCGACCTGGGCGCCGCTGTCGCGCACCGTGAAATGGGCTTGCGAGACGTAGCGGTCGGAGGCGAAGCCGCCGAGATAGCCGGCCGCCGCCAGGAACGGCAGCAGCACCAGGGCTAGGAAGCGCAGCGCCAGCGCGCCGCCGCGCCGGCGCCACATCGTCCGTCCGTCCTTGCCTCGCTCGCTCATGCCGGCCCCATTGCGCTGCCGCCGGGAGAATCCCACATCGCGCCGGAAAAGCCAATCGCGTCGGTCTGCCCGGGCAAGGGGGTGCGGCCCGTGAATCGAGTCGCAGAACGAGCCCATGCAAAGGGGTTTTCCGCGGGTTTCAGGGGGGCGATCGGGGCCCGGTATCCGGCATTATGGAAAATCGACCGGGGTCGGCTGCGCGTCTGCCCCGCGCCCTTAATCCCTTTGCGTGAGCTACTGCGCACTGTAGATCTCCACTGCTTCGCCGATCTCGTGGACCGTCACCGACCCGTCGCGCACGACGATGCCGACATCGCACATCTGGCGCACCATTTGCAGGTTGTGGGAGGCGACGATGAAGGTGCTGGCGCCGCGCCTGCGTTCCAGCTCCGCCTGGCATTTGCCGCGGAAGGACTGGTCGCCGACCGCCATCACCTCGTCGATCAGGTACCAGTCGAAATCGAAGGCCATGGAGACGCCGAAGCCCAGCCGCGCCCGCATGCCCGAGGAATAGGTCTTGACCGGCATGTCGAAATAATCGCCGATCTCGGCGAAACCCTCGACGTAATCGGTGATCCCGCGCATCTCGTCACGGTCGGTGACGCCGTTGATGCGGCAGACGAAGCGGGTGTTCTCGCGCCCCGTCAGGCTGCCCTGGAAGCCGCCGGTCAGCCCGACCGGCCAGGAGACGCGGCCCTGGCTGCGGATCCGCCCGTCGCTGGGATGGTCGATGCCGCCGAGCAGGCGCAGCAGGGTCGTCTTGCCGGCGCCGTTGCGCCCCAGCAGCGCCAGATGCAGGCCCGCCGGCAGCGCGGCGTCGACATCGCGCAGCACATATTTCCGCCCCGTCGGCGAGGGATACCATTTGCTGACGCCTTCCAGCGCGATCATGACGCCACCATGCGGGTGCGATAGACATGGAAGGTCAGCAGCCCCAGCGCCAGCGCCGCGACGACCCACCAGGCGAGATAGACCGGGTCGCCGTAATGATTGTCGATGGCGCGGAACCAGCCCCCGCGGATGATCTCCAGCGCATGCAGCACCGGGTTCCACAGCAGCCAGGGCCGGTAGTCGGCGGGTATCACCTCGACCGAGAAGAAGATGCCGGAGATGAAATAAAGCGGCCTGAGCACGATCGGCACGATTTGCGCCATATCGGGCGCCAGCGTCGCCCCGACGCAGGCCAGCGCCCCAAGACCGAGCCCGAGCAGCCCGAGGGCGAGGAAGACGAGCAGCACGGTCAACGGGTCGGCCACCGAAACGTCGAAGCCCAGCCACCCGGCCCCGGCCATGAAGACCAGGAAGACGGCGGCGTAGACGACGATTTCGAGAATCAGGCGGGCTGCCAGCGTATCGAGGGGTTTGACCTGGCGGTAGCTGAAGAGGGCGCGGTTGGCTTCGACCGTGGCCATTCCGCGTGTGACCATGCGGCTGAAAAACAGATAAGGAACGATGCCGGTGGCGATAAAAACGGGAAACGCAATCCCTTGCGCCGTGGTGGGCGAGCGCACGCCAAAGATGACCGAGAGAATGGCGACATGCGCCAGCGGTTCCAGCAGCGCCCAGACGATTCCGAGGCGGTGCTCGCCAAACCGCGTTTTCACCTCCCGAAGCAGGATTGCCTTGATCACATGCATCGCAATAAATCATCCGTCATGTCGGATTGAGACCCCGACAAAGGGCATCGGATAAGAGGTCCAGAACTACACCAGCCTGTAGTACGAAGAATCCCCGAAACCATCAGACACGCCAGGCTAGACAGAAAATCTTGAAGTACAGATCAAACCTGTTCCCTCTCGCTTGGTCGGTAAGGCTCCATGGCCATGCGCGGAAAACCTTGAAATCCCAGGCCGGGCTGCCGAAACTGGAGTCCCTGATGAAATCGATCAGAGCGGCCGGAGTCACAGGGAATTTGTGGAAGTGAGGATCGTTGCTGCTGGCGTCGTAATATGAAAAATGGTCCGGTATCCAGCGGCACTCGACATAATCCGGCAGCGCCCGTGCGTCACGAATGCTATTGGTCAACTTCCAATATTCGAAATTTGGCGTGGTCAAAACAAACAGCTTGTTTGTTTTACGTTCGCACCAATTCAAGAATCCGACAATTTCCGTTTCTTTTTGATGCTCTATCACTTCAAGCGCCATGGTAAGGTCGAATTTCCGGTCATCCTCGTCGACAGACGGATTCAGCACTTCAACCCCTTTGTTCGTCAGTTCCGTCAAAAGGGCCTCGTCGACCTCGGCGGCCACAAATTGTCTTGGCGGAACCGACAATCGGAACTTGTTGAACCAGTCCCTCTGAATCCGGGTGCCGGAGCCTATATCGAGACAGGATTCGAATTGCAGCCCGAGCGCCAGCGCTTTCTCCTGAAGCGGCTTGTGAATGCTCGCACTGTCGGTTTCGCCAATCTCCATCGACATTCCCCTGCTATGGATTCCTTTCCTGCACCCTGTCTGCTGTTACGGGTACTGTTTTTGGGCCAGCACTCTGATGGCCATACAGTCGCGTTTGCCAAGTTCTCGTGAATCGACATCGTCCCTGATGTCGCGAAACGCCTGCTCGGCGTCGCACAGCGACTGCAATAATCCCCCGGTCAAATACAATGCATCGTCAACCGTCGCCTTGCGTTTTATGTTTCGTGGCTCATCGCGGAATTTCAGGAAGAAAGCCTGGTCGAATTTCCGATAACAGGAAAATCCGCTGTCACGAATTGTAAATCCGCGGTCCTTTAAACGCTGCTCCATCCGGGATCGTGAAAACCCTAAATGGTAGTGCCGATGCTTTTCCCAGGCGTCGCTTTTTCTTTGGGCAATATCGGTTTCGATGCCGTCTATTTCGTGAAACAGCGGCGTATCGATGTAGATAAATCCACCCGGGCGAACCGCATCGCACATAATATCCAATGCACGTTCCCAATCTTCGATATGTTCCAGAGTTTGAATGGAAAAGACCAAATCAAAGGATTTATCCAAACTGGAAGAAAAATCATATAAACTGAACCGACAATTATCCAGTCTATTAAATAATTCCCTATTGTATTCCGGAATGTAATGATCGGACTGATCGAAGCACCAGAAGCTGGATTTCTTGTAATGTAGCGCCAGCAACAACTCATGCGTAGACGACCCTGAACCAAAAGAGGCACATTCCTTGAATTCTATTTTGTTTCGCTGCAACATTTCGATCAGTGGAACAAAGGACAGGGCGATTCGAGCCAGGGTGGTCACAAAAAAATTCCGGCAATGCTCGATCGCAGCAGCGTCAATATAAAATTCCTGTTCTTTGTGTTCGATTACCGTTTCTACATGAAGCGCGTTTTCTCGTGACGGCGAATAGCGTTCGCCGAACCACGATAGAAATACGTGATCCTTTATGCGTTGGCGGAACGCATTCATGAATTTTTCCTTCTCATCCTAATAACTCAACTGCCGTTTACGCTTCCTGATTATGTGTGACTGCTTGAGATGCCTGAGGTCGCCGTTTTCGGAATCGCCAACCTTGTTCAGCCATGTTTCGATCTTGCCAAACGTCAACAATGTCCAGTCGGGGTAATTCTCGTAAATTTCCGGATTCTTCTCCAGTAGTTTGCGAAAATTCCGGATCGATCCCCGCGCCTTGATATTTTCACTGACTTCCGCCGGATGCGTGAGGTGAACCGTAAATGCGTCGATCTCAAAATGGATCCTGGCGCCGAGACGGTTCAGCGTTGCGCCCATATCCACGTCTTCCCAACCGAATCCGGTATCCTCGGATTTTCGAAACGAGAACTCTTCGTTGAACATTGGTCCGGTCATTTCAGCGAGAAATGATCCGGCAATCGTGAAGTTTCGGGTGACACAGTTCAAGAATGCGTCAGGCTGTTCCGGCCACTGCAGTTTCATCTCGCGCAGCCGCCTGGACGGATCGGCTGCCAGGGATTCCTCCAACTCGTGCAAGTTACGGCTTCCAAGCTCGATTCCCATCGGGCCAATGGAGATATCGGCGCCCGATTCAAGAGCCGCGAAATGAGTTCGAACAAAATCCCGATTAACGACACAGTCGGCATCGATGACACAGACCGCCGCCCCGGACGCCATCGACAATCCGCGATTGCGTGAGGCGCAATTGCCGAGGTTTTCCTTGTTTCGAACCAGGATCAACTCGCGATCCTCGCGGGCGCTCCATTCATTCCGCCATTCCTGTGCAATTCCGACCGAGCCGTCGGTCGAACAGTCATCCACCAGGATAACTTCTATCCGTCCCCGCCAGTTCTGCCTGTCGATGGCCTCGAGGTACCGACCAATCGCATCTTCCTTGTTGTAGACCGCAGAAACGAAGCTGAATGTCGGGTTTGGTTGCCTCTTGTCCGCAACCGCCGACTGGACGGCCGGAAATTCGTCGGTGGGTAAATAAGGGCGATAGGTGTGATCCTCGAAAGTCGCATAAGGGGACTTCCTGAAGCTCGCGCCGAACGGGATGGGGTTCGCCTGTATGCCGGTATGCCAGAGGCAATACATCAAGGACAACTGATCCCGCTGGCTGCCGTTACTGTATTCCCGCCACCACAACTCATTCAGTTCGCGAACCCGGGCCGTATTCTTCCGAACGATCAAAGCGTTCTCGAACAGACCGTATTTTCGCGGGAAACCGGCGTCTTCGTATCGTTCCAGCTGCGGAGTCACGGAGTCGGCGGTCTCTTTCCCCACGGATACGCAATAGGCCGCTTCCTCATACAGGCAGTTTCTGGCGTGATGGGGGTAGAGGCCAATTTCGGCTTCCCCCAGACATTCCGCGATGAGTCGTTTCCCGGATACGTTCCCCAGTCTCAGCGTGCCGTCCAGATAGATACTGAAATCGTGATCCGGCAGATATTTGTGGGGCAGGAGCTTCGGCAATCTCGACACCCGCCGCGGGTTTTCCAGGTGGTCGTCAAGAACAACGATCTCCCAAATGTCCGAACGCAGACCCGGATTGTCGGTAAAACAAATATACCTGGCGCTTTCCAGCTTGATGCGAGGTTCTTTCAATTTGTCGTATTCATTGAAAACGCACGTATAAATTACGATCCTAGCATTCCGGTTACCATTCGAAAGCTTATTGAATATCAGTTCGTGAAGCGACTGAATCTCGCTCTCGATAATATCGGCGGCGGTATTGTCATGGATGCCGAGAATATCGGCGGTCATGTTGTATTTTACTTCGGTCCATTTAACGAGATTATAATAATGGCACTTTCTTTCCCGGCCGTCGGCCGCCCTGGCAAAGGCGGGGAATTGCCGTCCATGCCAGCTTATCCGGGCACAATTCCCCGCCGGATTTACCCGTCTCATCCGGGCGTGAGGCAGGAGGTCGGGATGCTTGACGATCTTCAGCGCTTCGGAAAACGGCCGGTTTTCCACATTTCTCAGGAACGATAAGGCGCCAAGAACCGATACCGGCTTTATTTCCAATCGATTGAGCTTGAAGTCTCCTGTCCCGACCATAGGGCTGAAACGCAGGAAAGCCGGCACCAGCTGCTTGGCGGTCAGGATACGAGCCGTCCCCTCGCGAACCTTCGGAAACTGGATCGATCCGCCCTCGAAGTAGCCGTTGCCAACGTCGGTCCCCAGGATTGGATTAAGCTGCGAGCCGCCCGGCTCCAGTTCCAGCGTTACGATTTTCCAGCGCGAAGGCAAAAGCCGCGAGTTGAGCGTCACGGAAAATTGTGACGCCATCGTGCTGCATCGCCATCCATTGCCTTTGGCCTTTACACCGCTTAAGGGCGTCAATTTCAGGGACCGCCCGAGAATCAACGTTCTTATCCGGTCAAAGGCCACCGTTGCCGTATCGACCGATGTCATCGCCGCGTAGGCTGCCATCCCCCAGAGCCCCAGATTCCGCAAAGTCGCAATGTTCGAATCCGCATAGAAATCAACGGGGCGATTCCGGAATTTTCGCCATTTTCGCGAAACCGAATCAGGGACATGAAGGCCGGTCATTTTGCCCCTCCCACCTTCCGGGCCGCCTCCGGTGCCGCTTCCGCCCATCCCGCCAGATGGGCCAGCGCGGCGTCGCGGCGGGGGCTGCGCAGGCGGGCGGCCTCGGCCATGCGGCGGCGGCGGGGTTCGTCTTCGGCCAGCGCCAGGACCGCTTCCGCCCAGGCGGTCTTGTCTTCGGGCAGCAGCAGCCCGTCCTCGCCGTCGCGCACGAAGCCGGCATAGGGCGGCCGGTCGGCATACAGGCCGGCCGCGCCGGTGCGGGTAATGTCGTAGAAGCGGGTGTGGGTGCGCCCCTCGTTCACCGCCCCGGGCAGCAGCGGCGCAAGGCCGATATCCTGTGGCGCCGCCTCGGTGTGGGCCAGATAATTTGGCCAGTTCATCGGGTGCAACACGGTCACGCGCGCGATGCCGCGATAGAGGTTGCGCACCTGCCGGTCGCCGACAATCTCAAAGGCCGTTCGATCACTGCCGTCCTGCACCGCCGCGACCACATCGCGCAGCCATTCGATCTCCGCCCCGTGGGCGGCGGTGCCGTGATAGAAATAGCGCAAGCCGCGGCCGCGCCGCCCGCCGTCGCCGATATAAAGCGGCGGGATCAGCCGGGGCCCGGCGTCCGCATAACGCGCCGCCAGCGTCGGGCCGGAAACCCACAGCTCGCTGGCCAGCGCCGACAGGCGACCGGCGTGCCTGCCGTATAAACTCCGGATCTTGAGGCGATAGCTCCACGGCAGATTGCGGTCGTGCAGCATGGCGGGCAGGTCGTCGTCGCTGAAGTAGGCCAGCCCGGCCAGTTGGTCGCACCGGCCCTCCAGCCAGCTCAGCCAGGGGCCGGTCACGTAGCGGCAGACAACCACGAACAGGCCAGTCCCGGGCGGCGTCGAAAGCGTCATCCCGCCGGGGCCTGCCCGCGATATATCGATATAGTCCGCCGGCGGCATGCCGGGCGCGTCGAGGCGCGGGCGCAGATAGATGTCGGTGGTCGGCAGCCGGCCATGCTCCAGTACGATCACTCGCCCCACCGGGCGGTCTGGATAGGTCGCTTGCGGAGGGATCATCGGTGGCCCTTTCGGCCGTTTATGCCGGCCCGGCGGCCGCCGCACCTGCAATCGCGATGGTAGAACAGGTAACCCTGCCAGCCCGACTGTGGGCCACTACCAAAATATCTCATCTCCGACCTTCACCTCTCTGCCGTCCCTGACCGCATCCGTGGAGCAGACAGCACGCTATACTATTGTATAGCTTGCATGCTTCCGATCAGCGTTCCCTTTAAAAATCGAAACCAAAGGTTAGGGAGCGGGACAAACCATTTATTAATTTTCTCTTCTTAACATATCGTTAAATTTGTTTTCCTAACATGCGTATTACTGCGCGTTCGAGGAAACTGGAAGGCGTTTTTGTTTCCCAGTACGAGCGGAAAAAAATGAAATACCAGATCTGGTTGTTCTCCAAAAGACTACATGACGCATCGCTGGCATCGAATCGCGAACGCTTTTACCGCACAACGATTTACCCGGATAGATTGCATAACGCAGTCCATGCGCCGGCGAGAGGCAACAACCTTTCCCGAGACGGCGCGAGGCGGATTGGGAAGTAGCATGGGGGTTTGCCGCAGTCATCGGGTCATCGGCGTCTTTTCACGGCGCCTTTCGCAGATTCCGCATCTCGCCGCCTTGCTGGGCGCCGACCGCGTGGTCCGGCTGGGCCCGATGTCGCCGGCAGGCCGGCGCGCCGGGGGGCTGGACGCGATCGCCGGCTGGGGCCACCGGCCGACGGCCGACCGCGCCCGGGCCTTCGCGGCGGCGCGCGGGCTGCCCTACCTGGCGCTGGAGGACGGGTTCCTGCGCTCGCTGGCGCTGGCCTCGCGCAAGGCGCCGCCGCTGTCGCTGACGGTGGACGATCTCGGCATCTATTACGACGCCACGCGGCCGTCGCGGCTGGAAGCCATGCTGAATGACGGCGGCGCGATCTCCGGAACGGATCTGGCGCAGGCCGAGGCGGCGATGGCGGCGATCCACCGGCACGGGCTGTCGAAATACAATCACGCCGCGGACCGATTCGCGATGCCGGGCCGCGCCGGGCGCCGCGTGCTGCTGGCCGACCAGACGCGCGACGACATGTCGGTGCTACTGGGCGGGGGCGGCGAGGAAGCCTTCCGCGACATGCTGGACAGCGCGCTGGCGGAAAATCCCGGCGCCGACATCCTGGTCAAGCTGCATCCCGAGACGGTGGCCGGGCGCAAGCGCGGCTATCTGGCCGAAATGGAGCTGCCGCGCGGCGTCACGGCGATCGCCGAGGCGGTCAATCCGGTGGCGCTGCTGGAAGGCTGCGAGAAGGTCTATACGGTGTCCAGCCAGCTGGGTTTCGAGGCGCTTGCCATGGGCCTGCCGGTATCCTGCCACGGGCTGCCCTTCTATGCCGGCTGGGGCTGCACCCGGGACCGCCAGGCCCTGCTGCGGCGCCGCGCCAGGCGCAGCCCGCGGGAAATCTTCGCCGCCGCCTATCTGCATTATGCGCGCTATGTCGACCCGGTGACCGGCGCGGCCTGCGGCATCGAGCGGGCGATCGAGCTGCTGGCCGAGGCGCGGCGCGTCAACGAAGCCAACCGCGGCACCACGGTCTGCCTGGGCATGCGGCGCTGGAAGCGGCGGCATCTGCGGCCCTTCCTGGCCGGCACCGGCGCACGCACCCTGTTCGCCCGCGACGGGCGGGACGCGATTGCCAAGGGCGCGGCGCCGGGCGACCGCATCCTGGTCTGGGGCGAGCAGCGGCCGGCCGGGCTGGCGATGCTGGCCGAACGGCTGGGCGGGCCGGTGGGTCGGGTGGAGGACGGTTTCCTGCGCTCGGTCGGGCTGGGCTCGGACTTCGTGCGGCCGCGCTCGCTAGCCATCGACTGGCGCGGCGCCTATTACGACCCCGCCCGGCCCAGCGACCTGGAATGCCTGCTGGCGACCGCCGACTTCGGCGAGGGGCTGGTGGCGCGGGCGGCGGCGAGCCGCCGGCAAATCGTCGCGGCGGGGCTCAGCAAATACAATGTCGGGCGGGCCCGGCTCGCGCGGCCCCGGGCGGCGGCCGGGCGGCGGATCCTGCTGGTTCCCGGCCAAGTCGAGGACGATGCGTCGGTGCGGCTCGGCGGCGGCGGTCTGCGCGGCAACCTGGCGCTGGCGCGCGCGGTGCGCGAGGCCAACCCGGACGCCTGGATCGCCTTCAAGCCGCATCCCGACGTGGTAGCCCGCAATCGCGCGGGCGGCGGCGACATGGCGGCCATCGCAGAGCTGTGCGACGCGGTATGGACGGGGGCCAACATCGACGATTGCCTGGCGCTCGCCGACGAGGTCCATGTCATGACCTCGCTGACCGGGTTCGAGGCGCTGCTGCGCGGCGGCCGGGTCACCACCTATGGCGGGCCGTTCTACGCCGGATGGGGATTGACCGAGGACCGCCTGGAATTCCCGCGGCGCAACCGGCTGCTGTCGCTCGACGAGCTGGTGGCCGGGACGTTGATCCTATATCCGCGCTATTACGACTGGGAGTCGGGCGGGGTCTGCGATTGCGAGGCGATCGTCGCGCGCCTGGCCGGGGCATGCCGCGCCGCGCCGAGCCCGGCGGATGTGGCGCCCCTGTGGCGCCCGGACAGGCTGATGCGGCGGCTGGGCCGGCTGATCATGGAGACGGTGCATGCCTGACGCGGCCCCCGGATTCAAGCGGCTGCTGATGCTGCAGGGGCCGGTCGGGCCCTTCTTCCAGCGGCTGGCACGCCGCCTGCGCCGGCAGGGAGTGGCGGTGCACAAGGTCAATCTGAACGCCGGCGACATGCTGTTCTTCCCCGGCCCCGGCGCGCGC
>CAJHYK010000025.1_pt1 | contig 11267 bp, 10 predicted proteins | sample 9198691 | NCBI WGS metagenome assembly CAJHYK01 (sample SAMEA7708355, study PRJEB35096) | sediment metagenome | biome: marine neritic benthic zone biome [ENVO:01000025]; feature: sediment [ENVO:00002007]; material: shallow marine sediment [ENVO:03000034] sea grass bed [ENVO_01000059] ...
CGATGTCCTTCATCGGGCAGGAATAGGAGTAATGGGCGTACTGGTGATACAGGTTGTTTTCCAGCACATAGACGAACGGCAGGTCGAGCAGGGCCGCGTTGTTCAGCGCGCCGTGGAAGGCCGGCGTGGCGTAAGTGCCGTCGCCGCCGAAGACCACGGAAACCTGCTTGCTTCCCCTCGCCCGGATGCCGAAGGCCGAGCCGGCGGCCATCACCAGGCCGGGCCCGATCATGCCGTCGGCGCCCATGAAGCCGACCGACTTGTCGGAGATATGCATCTCCGCGGCGTAGCCCTTGTTCAGGCCGGTCGCCCGGAAATCGTTTTCCGCGCACATCTTCTTCAGGTCGACGCCCTTGGCGAGGGCGTGTCCGCTTGGCCGGTGCGTGCTGTACACCAGGTCCACCTCTTCGAAGGGTCCGGTGTTGCGCAGCGCCGAGCAGACCCCGACGGCCACGGCCTCCTGGCCGGCGTAGAAGTGGTTGTATCCGCGGTATTTGGGGTCGGTGAGCATCTTGTCGGCTTGCGTCCGCTCGTGCCAGCGAATGCGGAGAATGCCGGTGAACATCTCCTTCAGCTTTTCGTCCGAAAGATCCTTTGCCCAGAAGCCGATTTCCCCGTTCGCCCAGGAAAACTGGCTGCTCAGCGACACCGCCGCGCCCGCGCCGGCGACGGCTTTCAGAAAGGTTCGTCTGGTAGTCGATGGAGTCGGTTCGCTCTTCCGCGACTCCTGCGGAAGTTCGGTATCATACGCCATGGCTGTTCCTCCAGTTGATATGGCGGCAATCAGCGCGTGGGAATCCAAGCGTCGGTAATGGAAAGGATTAATTAACCATACATTCCGCTGTAATTCGTTGATCTGGATCAAACGCCCGGCGGACGATGCTGAATCAGACTTTCGGGAATCGCTAATGCCGGACGACGGGACCCGGATTTTGGGAAAGCGGGACTTGTCGGTTTGGATTACGATGCGATCCACAAAGGAACCCTGGATCAGGCCGTCGGATCCAGTCGGAAATTCAGGCGAAACGCCCCTGACTCCGCAGGCGATGTTTTCTGGATTGTGATAAACGGGATTTGCTTGGTACCGCCGGCGACCACAAATCCCGGTGCCGGCTGGTGAGGCGGACGGTCTGCATCCGGAAGGCGAGGATCGGTGGATTGCGCTTGATCGCCTCCCGGCTTAGCTGCCCGAAACCAGTCGCCCGACGAACTCCTTTTACAGAAAACCGGCGCCCCGAAGGGCGCCGGCTAAAGGCAGTCTTGCCGATTACCGAACGGCGTTTGATCATTTCGCAGAGCCGGACTCATCGATGACACCGCCCTTGGTCGCGCGGACTTCCTGCACCGTGATGATGCGCGGGCCGAGCACGACCTTGCTCATGGCCGCGGTATCCGCGTCGATGTCGGCGCCGCTCACTTCCGCGAGCGCGGTGAGATCGTAACAGGCAACCGCGTCATACCGGCCGGAGGTAAGGTCGTCGGCGACAAAGTTGAAGTGATGCGCTGCCGTCGTGTCGATTCCCAACGCCACGGTCACGCTTCCCGCGATGCCGAGATTTTCTTCAATGCAGGTCTCGTCGCAGACCCCGGGAATGCTGCCCACGACATCGAGGGCGACGGTGACGCCCAACTCCTGCCGGCGGGACGCGAAAGTCACTGGCCCGGGAGCGGCAAACGCATTGCCCAAGTCGTCGTCGTAGGCGCCAAAGGCCGCGGAACACATACCGACTGTGCCCATGCCCTCCGGCACAACCAGCACGCCCGCACGCACCGTTCCCTCGGCGATAGAGGTCGCCGTGCCGCCATCGTTCTTGCCCTTGGCCTGGGTAAAGGTCACGAGGTTGACCTGACCGGAGACGCCCATCAGGACTTCTTTCCATTGTGCGACATGGATCGACGCGATATCGACTTCGGCGACCGGTCCGTCGAAAGCGCTGCAAACCGTGCTCTCGTCAGCTGTACCGGGATCTACGACCACGCAGGACGGGGATCCGCCGTTCACCGCCACCTCAACCATCACCGTATCCGTGTCGTAGGTGGCGGCAAACTTCGACGACTGCGCATGCGCACCGCCCGCCATAAGCGACAGCACCGCTGCTGCCGTGACCATATATCCAAATCTCTTGATTGCCGTAATCATTTCAATTCCCCTGTTCTCGTATCAAGTTGCCACTGCGCTCTCCCGGTCCCTATCGGCTCAAGCCGGAACGCTTTAACCCACCCGGACCATACCTGCGCCGATCCGGGCGCAAACGCCTGAAGATCGACCGGATGTGGTTTTGAGAGTTCCGGACCCTGTTGCAAAAAACTCGCGTTGTCGACGATCCCTGATCCTGCAACCACATCCACAGACATATCCTAACACGGGCAATATACGCGCATTAAGCGCGAACAGAGGTCTGTAGTATCTATATATCGGGAAAGTAAATACTTTCATTAATGACAATAAAACAAATGGTTATTATGTATTGCGGGTTAATTTTCTTCCACCCCCAGGTGGTTCCCCGGGTTCATCACGGAGGTTGCGGTGTCACATTGGGAGTAACGCGCCTTACAGTTGCCGGGCGTATCCCTATACCGCGCCGATACTTGCCGAACCGCCGTCGCGAGGCCCCTTGACCCGCAGCCCACGGCGAGGCAAACCATGCGCCATCCCGCAAGCAAATGGAGTCAAGCCATGGCCGGCGCACTGGACGGCGTTCGCATCTTCGACCTGACCCGCATTCTGGCCGGGCCGAGCTGCACGCAGATGCTGGGCGACCTGGGTGCCGACGTGATCAAGGTAGAGCGGCCGGGCGCAGGCGACGATACCCGAAAATGGGGCCCGCCCTACATCGCCGACAGGGACGGCAACGAGACCACCGAGAGCGCCTACTTCCTGTCGGCCAACCGCAACAAGCGGTCGCTGACCATCGATATCGCGGCCCGGCAAGGCCAGGCGCTGGCGCGCCGCCTGATCGGCCAATGCGACATCCTGGTGGAAAATTTCAAGACCGGGGACCTGAAGCGCCATGGTCTGTCATACGACGATCTGAAAAGGGAATTTCCGGGGCTGATCTATTGCTCGATCACCGGTTTCGGCCAGACCGGCCCCTACGCGCCCTATGCGGGCTACGACTACCTGGCCCAGGCCATGGGCGGCATCATGAGCCTGACCGGCGAGCCGGACGGCCAGCCGATGAAGGTGGGCGTCGGCATCGCCGACCTGATGTGCGGGATGTACGCCTCGAGCGCCATACTGGCCGCATTGCGTCACCGCGACCGCACCGGCGAGGGCCAGCATATCGACATGGCGCTGCTGGACACGCAGGTGGCCTGGCTTGCCTACGAAGCCGAGAACTATCTGCTGTCGGGCGAGCGGCCGAAGCGGCGCGGCAACGGCCATCCGAACATCGTGCCGTATCAGGTGTTCGAAACCGCGGACGGCCATCTGGTCCTGGCTTGCGGCAACGATCGGCAGTTCCGGGACTTCTGCGACATGGCCGGCGCACTGCATCTGGCCGAAAATCCGCGTTTCGCGACCAACGACGCGCGCGCCCGCAATCGCGACGAGTTGGTGCCGCTGGTCGCCGAATGCATGCGGCGAAAGACCATGCGTGAATGGATGGAGGGCTTGCGCGGACGGCAGGTTCCCTGCAGTCCCGTAAACACAGTCGACCAGGTTTTCGAGGACGCCCAGGTCAAGGCGCGCGGCATGAAGATCGGGATGCCGCACCCGCTGGCTGGTGCCGGCGAGATTCCGCTGGTCGCCAGCCCCATCAAGATGAGCGGAACCCCGCCGGAATACCGCCACGCCCCGCCCATGCTGGGCCAGCATACCGACGAGGTGCTGGGCGAACTGCTGGGGATGAGCGGGGCGGAGGTCGCGGCGCTGCGCAAGGAAGGGATCGTCTGAGGGACTGTCCCGGGCGAAGAAAAGCCGGCCCCTTTGGGGAGCCGGCTTCTCCGTTACCAGGGGCAGGTCGTCAAATCAGACGATTTCAATCCGCAGCAGCGAGCGGACATGCTGGATCTGGTTGAGGATCGTCGCCACCGACGATCCCGCAAACAGCAGGCCGACCGCTTTGTTCCCCTCGCGCGTGGCGACCATCGACCCTGAATCGCCGCCGGCGGACATGTTGGTGGTGATTATCTGATCGCGGAACCGGGCAACGCGCCCGCCGCCGTAATTCACATCGACCGTGGCATGCACGGCGGTGATCCGGCCGATCGAATAGTTGGTCGTGCGTCCGCATTTATGCACCTGCATGCCGACCTGGATCTGGTCGCGCGGCAACCATCCCCGCAAATGCCCGACCCAGTGGATTTCGCGCTTGAGGTCGTCGAAATTCCCGTCCGCGACCGCGGCATCCACCAGATTGCGATGCATGGCGCGCGGCACCGGCGGCTCGAACGTTATCGAGACGAACCGGTTCAGCCTGGCTATCCGGTCGGCAGGATCGGTTCCGCCGTCGAAAGGCCCGGGCTGAAGGATGGAATCGCCCACCTGGCCGTTGTTGCTGTTGGCCAGAACGTGGTTGTTGCTGAGGATATAGTATTTGCTGGGGATGCCGATGGCGTCGCCCGGATCGCCCAGGCGATCATAGACACAGGTCCCCAGCGTGCCGGCGGTGATGTTCTTGTGGCCGACACTGTAGCCGCCCGGCGCCGGCCGGATCCGTTTGGCCAGGGCTAGCGCCTCGAATTCAGGCTGGAGTTCGGCCTGTCCGGCGAAGAGTTCGCCGACCGCCAGGACATCCGTCTTCATGCCGGCGATTTCGGCCGGCACCATATCTTCCTTCGCCAGCTCGTCCTTGGCGAGTTTTTGCGATACCAGGGCCAGCAGCGCCGGCTTGCCCGTGGGCTGGCCGTTGCTCCATTTGATGCCTTTGGCGACGCCGACAAGATTTTCCCGCGGCTTTTCCGGATTGAGAAGGTCCTTCAGCGCCGCGTCCTGGGCCTTCTGCATATCCTTGGCGTCCTTTGCGCTAAGGATCATCTGTTGTTCGGTATCAGGCATGATGTTTCTCCCTATTTCGGTTTAGCGCCTTGCGCGTTCACCGTTCCGATTTCCTGGATGTCGATGTCATACCCCTCTAGTGATGACGGAATGTCCTGCCTCTGGACCGTCGTCGCGACGAAGACAGTGATGACGTCCTTTCCACCCTTCCGGCCAAGACCGACGGCCTGGACATCGGGCAGTGCCATCAGAAAGTCCTCATGCTTGCGCAACACTTCCTTAATGCTCATTGCAGTCGTCCCTTCACTCAGGTTGGTGCCGTGCCTGGCACCATCACAAGCAGCCGCCATTGCGACAGCCCGACCCAGCTCTTGACGCAGAGACCGTAATCCTGGCGACCGCTTACAGGCCCGACAGGCGCCGACCGCAGCTTTCGGCTGTCACAATGCTGAAAAGAATGAATATAAACGGCGCTTGAACAAACGCAGGCGCAAACCGCGTTTTTGTCGCCCCCCGGGTAAACTCGTTACGCTCTCATTACGCGACCAGTGAGCCGAGCCGCCACCCTCTGCCGTGACAGCAGTACGCTAAGCGCGCTTCAGGACGACGCCATAAGCATCACTGTCCAAGGACGGCGCCGCAAACCCTGCCTGTTTGCAATGATAGATTGTAGAACAATCTATACCATGGCCGTAGGGAATGTCCAGCGGAAAGCACCCGGCCATCGCAGTAATGGCCCGGTCTGTTTCCCTTTTATCGCCGCGAATCAAGCGGAATTGCGGGGCTGCGGCAGTCGCCGTAACCGCTCAGGCTTTTTCGAAAAACTCGGCAGCTTCCGCGGCCGCATCTTCCGCTTTCAATCCACGACCGTATGCGGCTGCCCAATCGAACTTGTGGGCGGCAAAATCGTAGCCCAAAATGGCCAGTTCGCATTCGACCCAGCTTATCCAGGTCTCGAAGTCACGACCGGGAAAGGAAATAACTGTCTGTGTGGTCATAAGCAATAATTCTCACTTCCAATGCTCATTCCAATGCCGCCAATGCAGCGTCTTCGATTGCATCATGTAATGATTAATCCACGGTAAACAATATGATCAATTGAATTTGAATTGCGCGAGGGCTCAAATTTTCTCGGCAACTTCTTTACCTTGTTATTGAATTTTTCTTTCGCCGCTACGCAAGAATCCAATTTCGCCCACGCGCTATCGCTCGGCAAGCCGCTTGCGGTTTCGGCGGCGGCCTTCAGCGGGCGCTTGCCGCTACGGCTTTGGCGGCGGTATAGTCCGGCGCCATGAGCGCCGCCGCCGACTCCACCTCCCGCTTTCCGCACCGCGACCTTCTCGGAATCGAGGGGCTTTCGGCGGACGCCATAACGATGCTGCTGGATCTCGCCGATTCCTATGTCGAGCAGAACCGCAAGCCGAACAAGGCGCTGTCGCTGCTGCAGGGGCGCACCGTCATCAACCTGTTCTTCGAAAGCTCGACGCGTACACGCACATCCTTCGAACTGGCGGGCAAGCGGCTGGGCGCCGACGTCATCAACATGTCGGTCTCGACCAGTTCGATCAAGAAGGGCGAAACCCTGATCGACACGGCGATGACGCTGAACGCCATGCACACCGACGTGCTGGTGGTGCGCCACAGCGATTCGGGCGCTGTCAAGCTGCTGTCCGAAAAGGTCAACTGCGCGGTTATGAACGCCGGCGACGGCAGCCACGAACACCCGACGCAAGCCTTGCTGGATGCGCTGACCATCCGCCGGCGCAAGGGCCGTCTGCAGGGGCTGACGGTGGCGATCTGCGGTGACGTGCTGCATAGCCGGGTCGCGCGCTCCAATATTCTCTTGCTGCACACCATGGGGGCGCGGGTGCGGGTCATCGGGCCGCCCACCCTGCTGCCTTCCGCCATCGACCGGTTCGGCGTGGAGGTGTTCCACGACATGCGCCAGGGACTGGCGGATTGCGACATCGTCATGATGCTGCGATTACAGACCGAACGCATGCAGGGCCGCTTCGTTCCGTCGGTCCGCGAATATTTCCACTTCTTCGGGCTGGACCGCGAGAAACTGGCCGCGGCGAAGGACGATGCGCTGGTCATGCATCCGGGCCCGATGAACCGTGGCGTCGAGATCGATTCGGAACTGGCCGACGATCTGGATCGGTCGGCGATCCGCGAGCAGGTGGAGATGGGGGTGGCGGTGCGAATGGCCTGTATCGACCTGCTGACCCGCGCGCTGATCGGAAACGCGCCATGAGCAAATACCGCACGGCCTATGTCAATACCCGGCTGATCGACCCGGCAAGCGGGCTGGATGCACCCGGCGGGCTGCTGGCCGAGGACGGCGCGATCGTCGACGTCGGCGCCGGTCTGTTTGCCGATGGCGGGCCGGAAGGCGCCGAGACCGTCGATTGCGGCGGCATGGTGCTGGCGCCGGGGCTGGTCGACATGCGTGTGCAGCTGCGCGAGCCGGGCCACGAGCATATGGAGGATATCGGCTCGGCCGGGCTGGCGGCCGCCGCCGGCGGGGTGACGACCATGGTCTGCCTGCCCAATACCGACCCGGTGATCGACAATGTGGCGCTGCTGGAATTCGTGGCGCGCCGGGCGCGTGAGGTGAAGCTGGCCAAGGTCCATTGTTATGCGGCGGCAACGCGCGGCATGCAGGGCGCGCAGCTGACCGAATACGGGCTTCTGGGCGAGGCCGGTGCGGTCGCCTTCACCGACGCCGAGACGGCCATCGCCGATGCCAAGACGATGCAGCGTGCACTGAGCTACGCCAGCACTTTCGGCCATATCATCATGCAGCATCCGGAAGAGCCGGCGCTATGCGACGGCGGCACCATGAATTCCGGCGAGATCGCCAGCCGGCTGGGCCTGTCGGGCCTGCCGCCGGTCGCCGAGGTGATGATGATCGAACGCGACCTCAGGCTGGTCGAGGCGACGGGCGGGCGCTGGCACGCCGCCCATGTTTCCACCGCCGCCGGGGTCGAGGCGATCCGCCAGGCCAAGACGCGCGGCCTGAACGTCACCTGCGACACGGCCCCGCATTATTTCGCGCTGAACGAAGTGGCGGTGGGCGATTACCGCACCTTTGCCAAAGTCCGCCCGCCGCTGCGCGGCGAGGACGACCGGCAGGCCGTCGTCGAGGGGCTGCGCGACGGCACCATCGATGCCATCGCCAGCGACCATTCGCCCTACGACCAGGACTCCAAGCGGCTGCCCTTCGCGCAGGCGGCTTTTGGCATCATCGGGCTGGAAACATTGCTGCCCCTGACGCTGGAGCTATACCATAACAAGCATCTGTCGCTCATCGATGCGCTGGCGCTGATCACCCACCGGCCGGCGGACCTGCTGGGGCTGAAGGGCGGGCGCCTGGCCAAGGGCGCGCAGGCCGACCTGGTGCTGATCGACCCGGACCGCCCCTGGAAGATCGACGAGGACGCCTTCCGCAGCAAATCAAAGAACTCGCCGTTCGACGGGCGGCCGGTGCAGGGCCATGCGCTGCGCACGGTGGTGGACGGCCGGGCGATCTTCATTCACGGGAAAGAGGGCTGAGCATGGAGCCCGCCTTCTGGACCATGGACGCCGCTTCGACAGCCGCCGTGCTGGCCGCCACTTACCTGATCGGCTCGATCCCGTTCGGACTGATTCTGACGCGGATGGCCGGGCTGGGCGATATCCGCAGCATCGGATCGGGCAATATCGGCGCGACCAATGTGCTGCGCACCGGCAACAAATGGCTGGCCGCCGCCACCCTGCTGCTGGATTTCGGCAAGGGCGCGGCCGGCGCCCTGATCGGCGGGCTGTTCGCGCCGGAGGGCGCGCTGATCGGCGCGGTGGCCGCCACCTTTGGCCACATGTTTCCGGTCTGGCTCGGCTTCAAGGGCGGCAAGGGTGTGGCCACCGGGGGCGGCGCGCTGGCCGTGCTGGCCTGGCCGTCGGCCCTGATCGCAGCCGCGGTCTGGTTGCTGTCGGCACTGACTCTGCGCATCTCCTCAGCCTCGGCGCTGATCACCACGGCGTTGGCGCCGTTCCACGCCTGGTATTTCGCGGGGCCCTGGACGGCATTGGCCGTTGCGGGGGTCTGCGCGCTGATCTGGCTCCGCCACCGCCAGAACATCGCCCGGCTGCTGCGCGGCGAGGAGCCGAAAATCGGCCAGGGAAAGAAAGGCTGAATGCCGGGGCCGGCCAACGAAGCTGACCGGCTGGCGCGGCTGCGGCTGATCCGCAGCGAGAATGTCGGGCCGATCACCTTCCGCGAACTGCTGAAATATTTCGCGAGTGCGGCCGAGGCACTGGAAGCCCTGCCCTCGCTGGCCGCGAAGGGCGGCCGCAAGATAAAGGTCTGCCCCAAATCGAAGGCCGAGGATGAAATCGCCCGGGTGGCAGCGGTCGGCGCGCGGCATCTCCATATGGGCGAGGCCGGCTATCCGGCGGCACTGATGGCGGCCGAGGATGCACCGCCGATTTTGCTGGTCATCGGCCATGCGCATTTGCTGGACAGGCCCATGGTCGGCATGGTCGGCGCGCGCAATGCCTCGACCAACGGGCGGCGGCTGGCGCGCGAGATCGCGGCCGGGGTCGCCGCGGGTGGTTTCGTGGTGGCATCGGGCATGGCCCGCGGCATCGATGCGGCGGCGCATGAAGGTGCGCTGGAGGCCGGTACCGTCGCCGTGCTGGCCGGCGGGCCCGACGTGGTCTATCCGGAGGAAAACCGCGCATTATACGAATCGCTGGTCGAGCGTGGCGCCATCATCGCCGAATCGCCGCCTGGCCTGACCCCGCAGGCACGTCATTTCCCGCGCCGCAACCGCATCATCTCCGGCCTGTCGCTGGGCGTCGTGGTGGTCGAGGCAGCGCAGCGGTCGGGCTCGCTGATCACCGCGCGGCTGGCCAACGAGCAGGGGCGTGAGGTTATGGCGGTGCCGGGATCGCCGCTGGATCCACGCTGCCGGGGCACAAACGGCCTGATCCGCAATGGCGCGACGCTGGTCGAGACCGCTGAAGACGTGCTGGCCGTTGTCGCGGCCATGCGCGGCGGTGCCCTGGCCGAGCCTTCTTCGGAAGGCTTCGAGGGCGCGGAGGCAGGCGGCGCGGTGGCTGACGACATCCGCAACCAAATCCTCGAGGCGCTGGGGCCAACCCCTGCCCCGGTGGACGCCATTATCCGCGACCTGGGTCTGCCACCCGCCGTGGTGCTGACCGTGCTGCTGGAGCTGGAACTGGCCGGAAAACTGGAACGCCAGCCAGGCAACTTGGCGGCGCTGGTCGGCGGCGGCGAATGAACATCGCATTCCCGAATCGTGCTGGCCAACCAGTAAGATAGAGAAACATGGCGAGCAAACCTTTTCACAAGATGCGCTGGGCCGGATACTTTCTTGTCGCCGGCGGGATTGTCATGGCGGCAACTGGCGTCTGGCAGGTGGTCGAGAGTACGGAATTTCTCGACGCGACGGCGCGGGCGGAAGGAGCAATAGTCGCGCTGGAACGCGAAAAGAGCGCAAAGGGCATGCCTGTGGACCGCCCCATATTCATATTTACAGCCCCGGAAACCGGTGTAACATTCCCGATCAAGAGCCGGTTCGGCATATGGCCTTCTCCCTTCTCGGTCGGAGAGACAGTCGAAGTTGCCTACGATCCCGGCGACCCCGCGCAGGCCAGAATCAATTCCTTCTGGACGATCTGGTTTCTTCCGCTGTTGCTCGCCCTGTTTGGTGCGGCCTGTCTCTTCGCGGGCTCTCATACGCTGAAGCAAAACAAGAAGAGTTGAGTGCCGTCGTTGAGGCAGCCAGGCCGCTTCACGCAGCCTTAACAATATCCCGTCATACTGCCCCGCACAGATGCCGTGCGGGAGTCCGATGAACCAGGATCATGTTTCAAGATTTCGCCGGGACGGTTACGCCGTTATCCCGAGCGTTTTCGACACCCAAGAAGTGGCTGCGCTGGCGGAAGCCTTCGACCGCATTCTCGCCGAGGCCATGGCGCACGGGCGAAGCTGGCGCGATCGCAATCTCTACTTCCGCATGGCGGACGACCCGGCGCTGGGCCGCATCCTTCGCTACGCCCAGTGGGCCGCCTGGATCGACGCGACCCTGGAGCGCACGCGCCGCGACCCACGGCTGCTTGAGATCCTGGAGCCCTTGATCGGCCGCGACCTGAAGCAGATCATCAACCAGTTGCACTGGAAGCCACCGGGCGCCTCGACGGCGGAGTTCGGCTTCCACCAGGATTCACGGTCGCGCCGCCCGCGCGAGGCCTATCGCGACCTCGCCGACTCCTACATCCAGACCGCCATCGCAATCGATCCGCAGACGGCAGCCAACGGCGC
>CAJHYK010000580.1_pt1 | contig 11210 bp, 10 predicted proteins | sample 9198691 | NCBI WGS metagenome assembly CAJHYK01 (sample SAMEA7708355, study PRJEB35096) | sediment metagenome | biome: marine neritic benthic zone biome [ENVO:01000025]; feature: sediment [ENVO:00002007]; material: shallow marine sediment [ENVO:03000034] sea grass bed [ENVO_01000059] ...
CAGAACCAGGGGGAACTGGTCGCGATACTGGAGCCTCTTTTCGCGATGAGGCCGGCCGCCGAGTGGCTGGCGGAAATGGACAGGCACGGCGTCGCCTGCGCGCCGATAAACGGCTATCCGGAAATCCTCGCCGACGGCCATGTCGCCCATATGGGCCTGGTGCGGCCCCTGACCCTGCCCAATGGCGCTGAAACCCGAACCACCGCCTTCCCCGTCGCCATGACCGGCTACGATTTCGAAATTTACCGCCAGCCGCCAAAACTCGGCGCGGACAACGACAAGGTTATGACGGAGTGGCTGGGGGAAGACTAACCCATGGCCTCGGGCACGGCGACTGCAATTTTCCTTCGTTCCTCGAGATATTCAAGGTTCTTCGCGGCCGTCGGATAGTAGGACGGACTGATTTCCATGGCCTTGGTAAAGAGCATCTTGGCGGTGGCGAAATCGCCCCTTTCCATCGCCACGAAGCCGACATTGTTCAACACGCGCGGCGCCTCGCCGCGTTTTAGCGAGGCTATGGCCTCCTCATACCGTCCCTGCCAGGCAATCGACAGCCGCAGGTTCATCTTCGCCGCCTCCAGGGCCGGGTCGATGGCCAGCGCACGGCGGAAAGAACTTTCCGCCTCGCCGTAACGCATCGTCATGATAAGCGCCATTCCCCGGTTGTTGAAAACCGACGCTGCCCGGCCGTTGGCCAGCAGCGCACGATCATAGCTGGCCAGCGCCCTCAGGGCGTCGCCCTCGAGCGCATGTTTGCGGCCGATCGCATTCCATGCCCGCCACAGGCCGGGATCCTGTTCGACCGCCTGGCGCAGCAGGGGCTGGCCGAGCTCGTCCTGGCCCATCAGGGACAATGTAATGCCGCGCCCTTGCAACGCCTTTGGCCGCAGCGAGTCGGATTCCATGACGGATTCGAAACCGGCCAGGGCGTCGGCCAGCCGGCGCAATCCCAATTGCGCTTCGGCCAGCCCGAGCCGCGCCCGATCGTTGTCCGGTTCCCGTTTTACGGCATTGCTGAATTTGCCGTGCGCCGCCTCGAATTGCCGGGAGACCAGGAACGCCTCGCCTTTGGCGACGGTCAGCCCGACAGGTTCGATCAGCACCTGATCCGCCTGGGGCGGCGGCGCGGTTTCCTCGTCGACAAGCGGGCTGCCGCCCATGGCGCATCCTCCCAGCGCGAACACAGCGGCGGCAATCGCCAACCGGCGCCAAATGGCGGCAACGGTCATGATCAGTACCCCTTGAACTCGGCGAGACGCGCGCTGTCGAACGTCAGCAAATCCGCGCCCAGCAGGACACGAATATGCGCATGCTGCTCCTTGACGGCTTTCAACTCGATGGGCGTTGGGAACAGGCTGGCGATTTCGCGCGCCTTGTCGCCATAGCCAGCGCGATAAAAGATCGTGCTGTTGGCGAAACTGAAATGCTCGGCGTTGGTCAGCCTGCCGACGGCAATACCTTCATCGCCCAGGAACTGACGGGTCCGTGCGGCGTGGTGGCGCCGGCCGGAGCCGTTCGAGATCTCGACAAGCGTTTCAGCAACGCTTGCCATCGGGCGTTTGACCGGTTCTGTTGGCTTGGCCGCAGGCTGGCTCCTGGCCGCCAGCGGCACGCGGCTGACCTTGGTGACCGGGGCTGCCTTGATTTCGGGGACGGCAAGGGCTGCGGGAACCAGGACGGTCTCGTCCCGTAAGGTGCCGGCGCCGTTCTTGCCCGCGGCCTGTCCCGGCGTTCCCGCGGCCGTCACCTTCGCCACGTCTTGTTGCGTGGCGAAGGTGTGGACCTCCCCCTGTGCCCCTGCCTTCTTGCCGTCGACCGATATGGTCATGGTTTCGGCTTCGAGCGGCCGCTGAAGCGCCGCGAACGCGGTGGTACCGCCCTCGGCCATATCGAGCGAGACCAGATTGGCGCCGACGACGTCGATATGCTCGTCCTCGGCGCGGGCGATTCTGGCCGCCTGCTCCAGGTAGTAGCGGGCGCTTACATAGTCCTTCTGAATGAGGAAGGAATAACCGATATTGTTCAGCGTCTGGACCGAATCGGGGTCCACGCCCAGCGCCCGGGCATAGTAGCGTTCCGCAAGATCGAAGCGGCCCAGCTTGTCGTAGGTCGCCGCCACCGCGTTCAGGTGATCGAGCGATCTAGGCTCTTTTACCAGGGCGACACGGAAACTTTTGAGCGCCATTCCGTAAAGCCCGTCGGCAAACTGTTTCTTGCCCAGCGCATAGGGATCCTGGGCGTCGACCTGGATCGGCGGCGTTTGCGTCCATCTGTTGGTCGTCTGGCCGTTCCCGGACCAGTCGGCCGCGCAGCCCGAGGCGACAAGTGCTACGCCGGCGAGCAGCGCTGTTTTCAGATGTGGGCGGAACTTCGAATTCGCTGTTTTTGTCATGGGATGTCTCCCCTTTCTCGATAACAGGGCTGGCGCTGCCTGGCGTTAGCCACCGGCAGCGGTGAAAGCCCGGAAGATGCGGATGATTACCGGAGTCATGATCACCGTAAGCAGACAGGGCAGAATGAACACGACGAGCGGAAAAGCCATTTTGACCGGTAACTTATTGGCCTGCTCTTCCGCCTTGAGCAGGCGGCGTTTGCGCATTTCATCGGCGTGCACGCGAAGACTCTGGCTGATGCTGGTGCCCAGGGCATCGGATTGCAGCAACAAGGTCACCAGTGAGCGGACTTCTTCAATTCCGACGCGCTCTGACAGATTGCGCAGCGCCTGTTCGCGGCTCTTGCCCGCCTGCATCTCCAGGGCGACCAGTTTCAATTGCTGGGCCAGCAGCGGGCGGGCTGTGCCGATTTCCTGCCCAACGCGGTTCAGCGAGGCGGCGAGGCTCAGGCCTGCTTCAACACATACCAACAGCAGGTCGAGCGCATCGGGAAAACCTTCCCGGGCGCTTTGCTGGCGATCCTTCACGCGGAACGTGACCCACAGGGCCGGTATGTAGAAACCGACCATGGAAGACGCGATGCCGAGAATCATCAGCCGTGCCGGTGGTAGCGACCCTGCGAATATTGGTGTCAGCGCCAGCACCGCCACCGGGGCGGCAAACCCCAGAACGATGCGGCTGAAGAAATAGGCGCCCACGGCGTTGCGGCCCATATATCCGGCTTGGATGAGCCGGCGCCGAATGATGGGAACCCGCTCCTCGTTATTTCTGGCGGCGTGGTTTTCAAGTTTGCGCAACAGTTTGCTGTTGGCTACTGCCGACCGGACTGAATTGCCGGCTTTACCCGCTGTGGCTGCCCTGCCTGTTCCGACCCGCGTTTTGAGGCGCCGGCGTACGGTATTGTCCGCGGCCAGCAATCCGCCGCCACCCAGCACGAACAGGACCACCGCCACGCAAACTGTTGTCAGCAGAACCACTTGGGGGTTGCTGGCGAGGCTTTGCAGTTCAAGAATAACGCTTTCCATCTTCAACCTCCGTCAGACCCGGAAACTAACCATTCGGTATATGGTGAACTGGCCGAGCAGCATGAGCAGGAAACCGGCTCCGATTAACGGCCAGAACAGGGGGTCGCTCATGACCGTGGTGAAATAGGTCGGGGCCGTCACGTGAACTGCCGCCGCCACCAGGAACGGCAGGATGCCCACCACGATCCCCGACATACGGCCTTCCGCCGAAACCGATTTGATCTTGGCGAACATCTGGAAACGGTCGCGAATGACGTTGGAAAGATTCTCTAGAATCTCGGCCAGATTGCCGCCGATCATGTACTGGATCTGGACGCTGACAATCACGAAACGCAAATCGTCGACGGGCGCCCGCTCGGCAAGATTGCTCAATGCTTCGCTAAGGTCGAGACCGAACGTCATCTCGTCGACCACCAGGCCGAATTCGGTGCCGGCGGGGTCCGGCATTTCCTTGGCGACCAGGCCAAGCGCCGCCGAAACCGGATGCCCTGCGCGCAGGCTGCGAACCACCAGATCCAGCGCGTCCGGCAGCTGGGTCGCAAGTTTTTTCAGCCGCCGCGAGCGCCGGCGCAAAATGTAAAGATAGGGCAACGCAACGCCAAAAAGGGTGGACAGCGCAACATTCATGAACGGACCCGCGGGAGTCCGGAGTTCGATAATCGCATAGGCAACGACCCAGATACCCACCATGATTGTGAAAACCTGCGCCAGCGAGACAGTCATGCCGGCCTGGGTAATCATCCTCTCGGTCCCCGGCGTAAGCTGGATCAGCAGAGCGGAAAGGGGATCGCGTCGTTCCCTTCGCAGCTTGCGAAGGGCGGCGCGCGAGTCAGTCCCCTGGGCCAGCATCCGCAAACGCCTGTTCACCGCTCGTTCGGCCGTATTGCCGGCGCTTCTGGCCAGGTAGTAAAGGCCTTCAATCAGCAACAGGATTCCGACAAACAGGGATCCGTAAATCAGAATTTCAATATCGAATGCCATAGCTTGTTACCCCAATATCCGGTCAGCCGCGAACATGTCGGGCGACAGATAAATGCCCCTTGTTTCCAGATGCTCGGCGAATTTCGGCCGGATGCCGGTCGCCACGAACTCGCCGATAACCGTCCCGCTGTCATCCACGCCCCTTTGCCTGTATGTGAAGATCTCCTGCATGCTGATTACATCGCCTTCCATGCCGGTGATTTCCTGCACGCTGACCATCCGGCGGCTGCCATCCGGCAAGCGGGCCAGCTGGATCACCACGTTGATGGCCGAAGCGATCTGCTGGCGCATCGAGCGCATGGGCAGGTCGATTCCCGCCATGCCGATCATCTGCTCAAGCCGGCCGAGCGCGTCGCGCGGTGTGTTGGCGTGGATCGTGGTCATCGATCCGTCATGGCCGGTGTTCATGGCCTGCAGCATGTCGAAGGCCTCGCCGCCGCGCACCTCGCCGACGATGACCCGGTCGGGCCGCATGCGCAGTGCGTTGCGGACCAGTTCGCGCTGGGGAATTTCGCCCTTGCCCTCGATATTGGGCGGGCGGGTTTCCATGCGCGCAACATGGGTCTGCTGCAACTGCAACTCGGCGGCGTCTTCGATGGTGACGATGCGCTCGCGGTTGCTGATGAAGGTGGACATCGCGTTGAGCATCGTCGTCTTGCCGCTGCCGGTACCGCCGGAGATGATGACCTGCAGCCGGCTTCGCACTATGGCGCCCAGCAGTTCCGCGATCTCCGGTGTCAAGGCGCCGTTCTCGACCAGCTTTTCGATGGTAAAGGGAACCTTGGCGAACTTGCGGATGGAAAGCAGCGGCCCGTCCACCGCCACCGGCGGGATCACCGCATGCACTCGCGACCCGTCGGCGAGGCGCGCATCCACGGTCGGCGACGATTCGTCGACCCGGCGCCCCACCGCGGCAACGATCTTATCGATAATGCGCAGGAGATGCCGGTCGTCCTTGAACCGGACGGCAGTCGATTCCAGGACGCCGAACCGTTCCACGAAGACACTGTTGAACGTGTTGACCAAGATATCCGACACCGACGGATCCTTGAGCAGGGGCTCGATCGGACCCAGACCCATAACCTCGTCGATAACGTCGCTGATCAGCCTGGTGCGCTCGGATGCGTTCATGGGCGTTTCCACCTGCGACAGCAACTCGCGCACGATGGCGTCCAGTTCCGCGCGGAACTCCTCGGGGCGCATGTTTTCGATGGCCGAGAAGTTGATCGTATCCAGCAACTTCTGGTGCAGCCCGACCTTCAACTCCAGAAAACTGCTGGAGGAAACGAACGTCGGTGCAAGATCGTTCTGCAACTGCCGCCGGCGATCCTGGGGCGTCGCATCGATCCGGTCATCGCCTTGCGGCATTTCGTCGGCAAACGAAAATCCGTCGGGGGCTTCTTCCTTCGTGGCCGCGCCTCTCAGTCGGGCGAACATGCTGGTTCTCCTTGGGTAAGATATTAAAACTAATTCGCTGCGCCGGCCGGTTGCCGCTCCAGCATCTCCGACAGGCTTCGAGCCATCGCGCGGACATCCTTGACGATCGGACTGCCGGACTTGATCGTCGACAGGGGGACGCCCCTGTCGCGCGCCAGATGCGCTGTTTTTCTGTCTTCCCTGACGATGAAGTCGAATGGGTGGCCGAGCGCTTCCTCGGCCTCCTTGCGGCGGGCATTCCAGCCCCAGCTGGTATCGACATGGTTGGCGACGATGCTGACCGGGATACCGGCAAGATCCTGGCGCTCCATCAGGTCTAGCAACCGCCGGGAACGCTGCAAGGAGGATACGGACATCTCGCTGACCAAAACGATCCGGTCCGAAGCGCGCAGCACGCTGGCGGTCCAGCCGGTCCAGGCGTGGGGCAGATCGCAGACCGTGTAGGCATAGCTTCCGCGGATCAGCGAAAGCAGCCTCGCGGCGGTTTCCGGTCCGAGCGCAGTCAAGGGAACGATTCCGGTCGGGGCCTGCAGCACATGGACGCCGCTGTCATGTCCCATCATGGAAGCGTCCAGGAAATCCTGGTCCAGCCGGTTGGGCGCCTCGAGAATCTGGGGCAGGCCGCCACGGTTGGGCAAGTCGAGCGACAGGCCGATATTGCCGAACTGCAGGTCAAGGTCGATCAGCGCGACGGGCCTTTGATTCTTGCCCTTGCCGGCCAGGTCGATCGCGGTCTGGATGGCCAGCGTCGTGGCGCCGGCGCCGCCGCAGGAACGGATAAACGAGACAATGTTACCGGTTTGGCCCGACGAGCCGCCGGTCTTGTGGGGAATCTTTGCCAGCGCGGTTTCCATCGCGCCGGTCACGTCGGCGCGGGTGATAGGCTGCGGCACAAAATCGACGATTCCCAGGCGCATCAGCTTCCGGATGCCTGCAAGGTCGGCATTTTCGGCGGTCGCGATTACCGCCATGTCTTTCGAATGTTCGCGGATTATTTTCGTGAGCAGCGTCAATTCGTCGGCGTTGTCCAGGTCCAGGTCGATAAACAGGATATCGGGCGCATTGCCGCCGGAAAGCTCGTCGGACACCAGATCCAGCCGCCCCGGCATGACCCGCAGGTTTGCCGCCGATACGCTGTCCAGCGACTGGCGGACGGCATCCAGGCGTGTCTTTTCCCTCATAACCGCAAGGATTTCGACGGAATGGCTCAACATTCTGTAACTCCCGTCCATGTCAGTCGCTCCTCTGTCGGCCGCCGGGGTTCATCCGCTGCTGCTCAAATCTTCCGTGCTCAGCGTCGCACGGAAATCGGGCATTGCGATTTGACCGCTATTGATAAAGGTTCCCAAAACGAGGAATTCGAAAGTCATACCCACCAGCCGCACCGTGACCGATGCCACCGGGCTCCCCCTGCCGGCGAAGGCCAGCCGGAGATCCTCGTATTCGAGAACCAGGTGGGACTCCTGCACACGCGGATACACCTGCTGGATGCGGGTCAGTAGCCTGGTTGCCTCCGTCGTGGAGTAGTCATACCCGCCGGAACACGTCTTTGTGGCGCCCGTGCAAGTCACTACGCCGAAGGTCGTGGCATTGGCGTCGTTGCAGCCGGTTCCCAGGACGACGTTTGCGTTATTGCAGTCGAATTTTTCGAGATCCACGGCGAGCGGGTTGGACACCACCGCCTGCCGGACGGCCAGTTGCGTCGCCTTTTCCGCGCTGCTCCACTGCCACAGGGCATAGCCGATATCGATCACCGCGAAAGTGGTGCCGATCAGCAGGAAAAAGATCAGCGTGAACTCCACCATGGCGGCGCCGCTCTCATTTCGCAGGAACTTATGGAGAATCTTTCTCATGATGTTCCGCTATTCCCCGATATGCATTTCTTCGTGGCTGGCGTTGAAGGTGATGGGGTCGGTTCCCAAGAGGTTCAGGAAACCGATGTCCGCATAGTCCACCTGGATCGACACCTTGATCAGCGGGATGCTGGACAGCCCGCGCAGCGTTCCCGCGGAATTGTCGTAGCAGCCGACGGTCACCGTGATGGTGGTCGGGTCGGTCCAGTAGCTCAGGATCGGCGCGCCACCGCCCGCATAGCCGGTGATGGCCAGATTCTTGGCGGCAGTGACATATGCGGGATCGGTGATGCCGCCCGCGCAGCTGGCCGGAACCCGCGCCAGGTAGCGCGCGGCGTCGCGGGCGGCCTTGTTGAGCACATGGTGATGCTGGAAGGCGCGGCCGAACTCTCCCGCACCCAGGCCGAGGACGATAAGCAGAGGCGCGACGAGGGTGAATTCCACCATGGCGGCCCCGCTGGTGCCGCCGATGAATTCCCCGAATTTCCGTCGCAGCCGGATAAGCATTTCGTCACCTGTAAAGTTGCACCATGTCATGCAGCACGCCGTCTTCGTTGCCGGGTTTCACCTCGTCGATGAACTCAAGCCAGATGCTGGTGTCGGATCCCCCCGGGATCGGACGGATAAGGAACATCTTGGCGAAGGACTTGACGGCAACGTCGGGGTTGGAGCTTCCGGTCAGCGGCCCTTCCTCGATGCAGTTGATGACCGCCAGATACAGCACCCTGCGGTCCGGATCGGCGGGGATCGGGTAGGTGCCTTCGAAGCACATCGGATTTCCGTTTTCGCCGCCCGGCATGTTGGGAATGATGTTGTTGTCGATCTCCTCGCGATAGGTCGTGTAGCGCGACGCCGTGGTCATGGAGGCCGGCAACGGTGCGCCGTGGTTGACCCGCCAGTAGGTCTCGCGGTCCCAGTTGCCGTCGCCGATGCGGTCCGGCCGGACGGAACCCACGCAATCGACCGGGTTGGTGAAATCGCCGCCGGTGCCGAAACAATCGTCGGGCGGCAGGGCCATGGCCTGCGGGTCCTCGCCCGGCGGCGGGGCAGGCGGGTATTCCTGGTTGCAGACCGTACTTGAGACGCCGGTAATGGGATCGACCGTCGTCACCTTCTCGACGATCATCCCCTTGGTGACGTTGAGGGCCGGCCGGTAATTGTCGTTCTTGCGGGCCTTGCCGCTGCCGAAGAACGGATTTTTCCAGATGTCGAACCGCACATTGACGGCATTGCGCATGGCGTCCACCTGGCCGGGGCGGATTTCGACCGGGCTGTCGAAACACTGGTCCGGCGTCGTCTTGGCGATTTCCTCGGCGACTTTCTTGGCGCCGGTGTTCGAGCCGGTATCCCAGTCGTAGGTCGGCGGGTCCAGGAGGCCCATATCGCCCGGCGCCCAGGCCTCGGTGCCGCCTTCCTTGGTTTTCGCCAGCAGCGTCTTGCCGCGCAGCAGCTCGATGGGAAATCCCTTGTCGGTCGCGGTTTCGTATGGGTTGCACATCATCAGCGGCGGATAGCGGCAGACCATCGATTTGTAGCCGGCGACCGCGACGGCCGCCGTGGTTCCCGAAGCCGCGCCCACGGCGGGCAGGAAGATATTGTTCTGGGTCAGCGTTTCCGTCGTGACCTCGACGAAGCGGGCGCTTTCCGGGACCGTCGTGACATAGGCGTCGGTGATCGGGTCGGTGTCGCTCGACGGCAGGCTGTGCAGAAAGCGCAACTGCACGATCTGCACCGTGGCATCGCCTTCGGCGAAATTCTGGCTGTTGTTGACCAGCGGCGTGCCCTGTGCGGCCAGGGTCGCCCGGGTGATGGAGCTGGACTTGCCGTCCAGCTGCGACGCCGCCGCGATCGCCGCGGCATCGGCGGCGGCCTGCGCCTGGCTGTTGGTGGTGTAGAACCGTCCGAAATCGACGGCCAGCCCGACGAAGCCCATGAGAACGGCGATGACCAGCGCGACATAAACGGCCGTGGCGCCTTCGCTATCCCGCAGGAAGGCGAGGGCGCCGCGCCCCGTTCGAAGGAATATGTTTCTGAACTTTGTCATTCCGGTATTCGGTCCTGTTTGCTTTCAATCGGCGACGCTCATTCGTCTACGGTCGTCTCGGCTTCAACCTCGGTAACCTCGCCTTTCCGGTATCTGGAAACCGCGGCGGCGGTATGGGCGCCGTCATAGGTCGGCGCCGCCGTGCTCGGCTCCGGGTTGGCGATCTGCACCGCCTTGTTCTGCGCGGTCGCATTGCCGAAATCGCGCGCCAGCGGTTGCTGAGGCGCGCATCCCGTTAGAATCAGGAGCGAGGCGGCGGTTAGCGTGGCGAGTATGGTCTGCATGGTATTCTGCTCCCTCACTGGATGATGTGGCCGTAGCTGCCGTCGAGGCCGCCGGCTTGCTGCTGGGTTTGCGGGGTCGAACTGACGATCGATCCCTCGTCGCCCTCGGGCCGGCGCTGCGGCTTGCCGGAGGTCCAGCCTTCCGTCCTACCCATCAGGAACAGGCTGAGCTCGTCCGGCGGCACGAAATTGTCGGTGGGCAGCGCCAGCTGCTCGGGGCCGGCGGCGGGATTGACCAGGTGCGGCGTGATGACGATCACCAGTTCGGTCTCGCCCTTGATGTAGCCGGCGCTGCGGAACAGCGCGCCGATGATCGGCAGATCGCCGAGGAAGGGGAACTGGCGGATCGAATCGGAGAAATCGCTTTGCAGCAGGCCCGCGATGGCGAAGCTCTGCCCGTCCCTCAACTCCACCGTGGTTTTCGCCCGCCGCGTCGTCAGGCCCGGGATCCTGAATCCGCCGGCCCCGGTTTCCGTGATGGGGTCGATCGCGCTGACTTCGGGGGCCACCACCAGATTGATGACGTCGTCGCCGATTACCGTGGGCGTGAAGGCCAACGAGACGCCGAATTCCTTGAATTCGATGGTAATTACGCCGGTCAGATTGCCCTCTTCGTCGACGCCCGTGTTGTCCTGGGCGACGGGTATCGGAAACTCGCCGCCGGCCAGGAAACTCGCGGTCTCGCCCGACAAGGCGATGAGATTCGGCTCGGCCAGGGTCTTGACGACGCCCTTTTCCTCCAGCGCATCCAGGAACACGTCTACTGTCACGTCGCCGATCGTCACGTCGGTGACGCTGATGGTGCCGAAGGCATCTTCAAGAATGCCACCGCTGGCGATGCCCACGGTGGCGTCGTTGCCGAAGTTGAACAGGCTGGTCTCGACGCCCAGTTCCTTGACCAGCGTGCGTTTCATTTCTGCGAAGCGCACGGCCAGCATCACCTGCTGGCTACCCTTGACCTGCAGCAGGTTGGTCACCTTGCCGGGCGCGAAGCTTTCGGCCACCGCCTGGGCGTTCGAGGCCTGGCCGGCGCCCGAAACCATGCCGGACAGCACCACCGAGTCGGCGGAGCCGCGGACCTCGATCTGTTCCGCCGGCATCAGTTCGAAGAGCCGGCGCTTGATGCCCTCGGTGTCGTAACTGACCATCAGGTCGATGACCGCGATCGGGGTGCGGTCGGGCGCCAGGATGGA
>CAJHYK010000243.1_pt1 | contig 11180 bp, 10 predicted proteins | sample 9198691 | NCBI WGS metagenome assembly CAJHYK01 (sample SAMEA7708355, study PRJEB35096) | sediment metagenome | biome: marine neritic benthic zone biome [ENVO:01000025]; feature: sediment [ENVO:00002007]; material: shallow marine sediment [ENVO:03000034] sea grass bed [ENVO_01000059] ...
CGGCCTGCATGCCCGGCTGATGAGCCAGGCGTTGCGCAAGCTGACCGGTTCGATCTCACGGTCGCGCTGCATGGTGATCTTCATCAATCAGATCCGCATGAAGATCGGCGTGATGTTCGGCAGTCCCGAGACCACGACAGGCGGCAATGCCTTGAAGTTTTATGCCAGCGTCCGGCTCGACATTCGCCGCATCGGCGCGATCAAGGACAAGGACGAGGTGGTCGGCAATCAGACCCGGGTCAAGGTGGTCAAGAACAAGGTGGCGCCGCCCTTCAAGATGGTCGAATTCGACATTATGTATGGCGAGGGTGTATCCAAGGCCGGCGAATTGCTGGACTTGGGCGTCAATGCCGGCATTGTCGAGAAGGCTGGCGCCTGGTTCTCCTGTGACGGCCAACGCATCGGCCAGGGCCGCGAGAACGCCAAGAATTTCCTGAAGGAGAATCCGGAACTCGCCGGTGATATCGAACGCCGCATTCGCGAAAATGCCGGGCTCCTGTCGCAGGTGATGCTGGAGGCTTCCGCCGGGGCGGATGACGATGGCGAAACGGCTGCGCCGTCGGGCGAAACCGTGGTGCCGGCCGGCGCCGAAGCCGACGGCAAGAGCTAGCGCCTTTTCCGGCCGGTTCCGGGAGATAATCCGCGCCGTTCGGACGGCGCGGGTTTTCTTACGTCTAGCCCGGATTTCTCACCAGGATGGCGCCGTCATCGCGTCGGGCGCGGCGGACAGGCCGACAGGCTGCGTCAAAGCGCTTGCCCGATGCGCTGGCATCGCGCCGCGCGCTTTTCCTGGCCTGTCGGCCTGGCCGCCACGTGACGACACCATCCTGGTGAGAAACCCGGGCTAGCCGTCGCGGCAGCCCTCGACAGGTACGGCCCGGCTGGGGTAAAAGCGGGAGCCCGGTAAACGGGTGTGATATAACAGTTTCCGGCAGAAAGACGCTATGCACAGCGCCAACGATATCCGCAAGGAATTCCTCGATTATTTTCGTCGCCACGATCATCAGATCGTGGACTCGTCGCCGCTGGTGCCGCGCAACGACCCGACATTGATGTTCACCAATGCCGGGATGGTGCAGTTCAAGAACGTCTTTACCGGCGCCGAAAGGCGCGATTACCGCCGTGCCGTCACCGCGCAGAAATGCGTGCGCGCCGGCGGCAAGCACAACGACCTGGAAAATGTCGGCCATACGGCGCGCCATCATACCTTCTTCGAAATGCTGGGGAATTTCTCGTTCGGCGATTATTTCAAGGACCACGCGATCGAACTGGCCTGGAACCTGGTGACCAGGGAATACGGGTTGGCGGCGGACCGTTTGCTGGTGACGGTCTACGCCGAGGATGATCAGGCCTTCGATTTGTGGAAGAAAATCGCCGGTCTGCCGGAATCGAAAATCATCCGCATTGCCACGTCGGACAATTTCTGGGCCATGGGGGACACCGGACCCTGCGGGCCCTGTTCCGAGATCTTCTATGATCACGGCGCGGATATTCCGGGCGGCCCGCCGGGCAGTCCGGATGAGGATGGCGACCGCTTCATAGAAATCTGGAACCTTGTCTTCATGCAGTATGAGCAGGTCACGAAAGACAAGCGCATCGACCTGCCGAAGCCTTCCGTCGATACCGGCATGGGGCTGGAGCGCATCGCAGCGGTAATGCAGGGCAAACACGACAATTACGATATCGACCTGATGCGCGCGCTGATCGACGCTTCGGCCGAAGCGACGGGAAGCGACCCGGACGGCCCCGGCAAGATCAGCCACCGCGTCATCGCCGATCATCTGCGAGCCAGCGCCTTCCTTATCGCCGACGGAGTTACCCCCTCCAACGAGGGCCGCGGCTATGTGCTGCGGCGCATCATGCGCCGCGCCATGCGGCATGTGGAAATGCTGGGCGCCGGCGAGCCGGTGATGTGGCAACTGGTTCCGGTGCTGGTCGCCCAGATGGGCGGGCATTTCACCGAACTGCAGCGCGCCGAGCCCCTTATTGCGGAGACCCTGAAGCTGGAGGAGTCCAACTTCAAGAAGACGCTCAGCAGGGGCCTGCGCATCCTTGAGACCGAAACCGCCAGGCTGGGCGAGGGCGAGGCCCTGCCCGGCGAGATCGCCTTCACGCTCTACGACACCTATGGTTTTCCGCTGGACCTGACACAGGATGCACTGAAGGCCGAGGGCCGTCCGGTGGATAAAGAGGGTTTCGAGGCGGCGATGGAGCGGCGCCGCGCCGAATCGCGCAAGGCGCAATTCAGTTCCGGCGAGGCGGCCACCGAAGCCGTCTGGTTCGACCTGAGGGAAAAGCTGGGCGCCACCGAATTCCTCGGCTACAGCACCGAGCATGCCGAGGGCGTGGTCGGCGCCATCCTGGCCGACGGCGAGCCGGTGCAGCAGGCGGCTTCCGGCGACCGGGTCGCAGTCGTCGTCAACCAGACGCCCTTCTATGGCGAGTCGGGCGGCCAGATGGGCGATGCCGGGGTGATGAATTCCGCCGGCGGCGCCCGGGTAGAAATCGCCGACACACAGAAGAAGCTCGGCGATATGCATGTCCATATCGGCACCGTGGCGGAAGGCGTCCTGAAGCTCGGCGATGCGGTGGAACTGCAGGTCGATCACGAGCGTCGCGCGCGGTTGCGCGCCAACCATTCGGTTACCCATTTGCTGCACGAAGCGCTGCGCCGCCATCTCGGCAGCCATGTAACCCAGAAGGGCTCGCTGGTCTCACCGGACTATCTGCGTTTCGACTTCGCCCACCCCAAGCCGGTAACGGCCGACGAACTGCGCGACATACAGGCCGACGTCAATCGCCAGATCCGCGCCAATCGGGAGGCAGTGACCCATCTGATGACGCCGGACGCCGCGATAGAGGCCGGCGCGCTTGCCCTGTTCGGTGAGAAATACGGCGACGAGGTGCGGGTAATCTCCATGGGCGCGGGCGACGGGCCGGACGACTGGTACTCCACCGAGCTATGCGGCGGCACCCATGTCGGTCGCACCGGCGATATCGGGCTGTTCGTCATCACCGGCGAGACGGCCGTGGCGGCCGGCGTGCGGCGCGTCGAAGCCGTCACCGGTCAGGTGGCACTGGATCATGTCATGCGCCGGACGGCGCTGCTTGACGAGGCCGCGGGCGCGCTGAAAAGCAGCAGCGCCGATGTCCCCGGCCGTGTCGCCGCGCTGCTGAACGAACGCCGCAAGCTCGAGCGTGAACTCATAGACGCCCGCCAGAAACTGGCGACCGGCGGGGGCGGGGGCGCGGCCCCGCAAGCCGCTGAGGTCGCAGGGGTCAAGTTTATCGGCCGCACGGTCGAGGACGTGCCCGCAAAGGAGCTCAAACCCATGGCGGATTCCTTCAAAAAGCAGCTGGGTTCGGGGGTCGCGGCTGTAATCGCGGTCTCCGACGGCAAGGCGTCGCTGGTCGTCGGTGTTACCGACGATCTGACAGGCCGCATCAGCGCCGTCGACCTGGTGCGCGCCGGTTCCGCGGCGCTGGGCGGCAAGGGCGGCGGCGGCCGGCCCGATATGGCCCAGGCCGGCGGACCCGATGGCGCCAAGGCCCAGGCCGCGATCGAGGCCATCCAGGCCGCTTTGGCAAGCGCGGCGGAGGCGGCGCACTGAAGCCCTTACCGAAATGGCTGCCATTGCCCCCCATGGCATTGCTGGCGGGGGCGTTGGTTTTGCTGAGCGGCTGTCCCGACCCTGCCCTGACCTCCAACCCGCTCAACACGCCGGAAGAAGGGCCTGTCGTGGTCTCTGTCTGCTATCCGCCCGGCGCGACCGACCTGGAAACCGAAATCCTGCCCATCGCGGTGGCGGCTTGCGCTGATGCCGGCGTCCCCGTCGAACGGCCGCGCCAGTGGAAGCGCAGCTTCTTCCTGAACGATTGCCCGCTCTTCAAGGTGATGAGGGTCGCCTATATCTGCCAGCCGGATTCCGCCGTCCCAGCGCTGCCTGCGGATGAGCCCGCGCCGTTAACCGGAAATCAAGACAGCTAGGGCATTCTCCCGGTCGGACCCGCACGCGACCGCGCGCAAGGAGATTTTATCGATGCTTCGCCTGACCGTTTTCGTATTCGTCGTTCTGCTCGCCGTTTCGCCGGCCGCGGCGCAGCAATTGACGGCAGTCGAGCTTGAGCGCGCCGCCGGATTCGCGCAGCGTATGCAGACAGTCTATGAAGAGGGAATAGCGTTGAGCTTTGAGATGGACAGCGCGGAAGAATATGTCGATTCCTTCTACGCCGGCGAAATCGAACAGGTGGAATTCACCGCCGGCCTGGATCCTTTTCTCGAGAGCATGCGGGTGGCGATCGACGATTTCCGGGCACGCTATCGGCGGGCCCCGTCGCCGCCGTCCATCGGCAACGAAAATCACGAGCGCAGCCTGGCGGGGTTCGCGGAAATGGTGGTCGGACTTGGCGACTTCCTGGACCGCCAATATGGCGTACTGTACCGTTTGCGCGACGCCGCCCTTGCTGGCGACGAAAGCGCCTACGACATCGCATCGGCGGATTCGCTGGCACTTGCGGGCGAGTTGATCCTCGCGGAAAATGTCTCGCTGGAAGGATCCCTGATCGCGATACCGCCGGACCATCCTCAGCGGGGACTGGTCAGGGCCATCATCGGCGGAAACAGCGCCATGGTCGTTGCCGTCAAGGTTGTCGAAGCCAGCTTCCGCGGCGAGGATTTCGACGCCGGCAGATTTGCGTTGGGAGTCGAGACCGGCCTTCGCGACGCCGGCAGGGCCATCGTCGAGGGCGAAAAAGCGGCGCGGCAGATGCTCAAGGACCTGGAAGGCAAGTTCGCCGAGACGGAAGCCGACCGCTACAGTGCCCAGTTCATCGGCGAGCTCGTGAAATCCTACGAACGGGCCTTCCTTATCGAACGCGCAATTCTGGAAAGCGAACGCGGGCTGCTGGATTATCTTCGTGCGCTCAATGCCGGCAGCGAAGACAGCGATAGCGCGTTGGAGGCGGTGGCGGAGTTTCAGATGGCGCTGGAGTCGCAGGCCAACCAGCGTATCGAGGAACAGAACATCCGTCTGGAAATGGCCGCCGAGTTTGCCCGCACACTACAGACCCTGCAGAACTAGGACAGCCTGGACTTTTTTCGGTTCTGCCTGGCCCATTGCCGCCGGACGGCGGGTCAGGCCATCGGCCCAGCGTCCTGTTCGATTTCGGCGCCGGGCGGCGGGCCGCCTTTCTTGCCGAGCGTAAAGATCGCAACCGTGATGCGTGCTCCCGTGGTCATCCAGCACAGCACGCCAAAGACCACGGCAATCCACGGAAACCAGTGAGGGAAGAGGCAGGCCAGCACGAAGGCCGCGACTGTCTCGAATCCCTCGACGAGGCCGCCGAGGAAGAAGATCGATTTCTTGCCGTGGCTTTCAGTGTGGAAATGATGCTTTTCGGCCAGCGCGGCATAGGCCAGAAAACTGGCCTCGGCGCCCATGAAGGCGAACAGCAGCCATGCCGCGGCCAGCGCATTGGCTTCCGGCGCGGCCAGTGCGAAGCCCAGGACGACCGCGCCGAAGAAGATGAAATCGCCGACCACGTCGAAAAAGCCGCCGAGGTCGGTGATTCCGTTGCGCCGGGCCACGGCCCCGTCCAGCGCATCCATAAGCCGGTTGACCACGATCAGTGCCAGCGCCACCAGATAGTTCTGCAGGGTCAGGGGGATCAATACCGCCAGGCCCACCAGAACAGCCGCAAGCGTAATGAAATTCGCCGATATGCCGGTCTTGGCCAGATAGCGTGCGATCACGTTGAACACCGGGTCGAGCAGCTTCCTGACGGCGCCGTCCAGCATGACCGGTATTACCCTATTCGACCGGCCGAAGCCGCGGTTTGTCTCCGCCCGACGGCGGCGCATCGGTCAAGCCGGCCGGTTCCCCCTTGTCGTCCTCCGAATCCCGCTCTTCATGCATGCGCTCGGCCTCCTTGGTAAGGCGGCGGAACGTCAAGGCGGAATAGCCGAAACTGACGATATAGAGCAGTAGCAATATGGTCAGTGTTCGCCAGGGCGCACCGGCCAGACCGGCGACCAGCAGGCCGGCGGCCACCAGGAGCGGCAGGATGGCGGCTTGTGGAATCTTGACTTTTTTGAAGGCGAAGGTCGGCAGGGTGCTGACCATCAGCAGCGCCACGATCACGCTCCATATCGCAACGACTCCCGGCGTGCGCAAATTGTCGATGCCGAACGCAAAGGTCCCGATCAACGGAAGCAGGGCAAGGATTGCGCCCGCGGGCGCCGGCACACCGGTAAAATAGTTGTAGGCATAGGGCGGCAGCTTACCGAGATTGGTATTGAAACGCGCCAGCCTGAGGCCGCAGCAAATGGCCAGGAAAAGCGTGACCGCCCAACCGATCCCGCCGAGGGCGTGCAGGGTCCAGAAATAAAGGATGAAGGCCGGCGCCACGCCGAATGCCACGAAATCGGACAATGAATCCAGTTCCGCCCCGAATTCGCTGGTGGATTTCAAAAGCCTTGCCATGCGCCCGTCCAGCGCATCCAGCACCGCGGCAACAATGATGGCGACGACGGCGAACTCCCATTTATCGTTCAACGCGAAGCGAACACCCGTAAGGCCGGCACAGGTGGCGCCCACCGTGATCATATTGGGAATCAGCTTCGAGATGCTCAGTCCCTTGAAACGGGGAATCCGGCGAAGTTTCCGTTTGGATTTGCGTCTCGGCATCAGCGTCGTTCTCCTTCTCGCGGCGCCTCGACGGCGGCGATGTCTGCGATGACCGTTTCGCCGGCAATGGCGGTCTGCCCTGTGCAGACCAGCGGCGACACACCGTCGGGCAGATAGACATCGACGCGGCTGCCGAACCGGATCAGACCGAAACGTTCGCCGGCGGCGAGGTCCCGGCCTTCCTCTATCCAGATCAGGATCCGCCGTGCCACCAGTCCGGCGATCTGCACAAGGGCGATGTCGCGCCCGTCGGCCAGCTTCATTCTAACCGATTGCCGCTCATTATGCTCGCTTGCTTTGTCGAGCGACGCGTTGAGGAACTTGCCTGGCCGATAGGCGAGCTTTTCGACCCGCCCGTCAATCGGCGAGCGATTCACGTGAACGTTGAAAACATTCATGAAAATACTGATGCGGGTCAGCGGCGTATCGCCCATTTCCAGCTCCGGCGGCGGCGGCGCCTGCTGGATCATCTGCACCACCCCGTCCGCCGGGCTGACCATCAGCCCGTCGCGCACCGGGGTTATCCGCTCCGGATTGCGGAAGAAGTAGGCGCACCATGCGGTCAGCACGCCGCCGATAAACAGGAAAGGCGACCAGAAAAAACCGATAACGAGGGTGACCAGGGCGAAAATGCCGATGAATCGCCAGCCCTCGGGGTGGATCGGAACGAGAACCGAACGCACCGAATCCATGATATTCGACGCCATTATGCGCTATCTACCTCAGAAAATTCCCACGCGGCAGCACAATAACTAGGCAACGGCGGGCCTTATAGCAAGACGGTAACCGCGCCGCCCGGCGGGTCAGTTGGTGCGCGGCACCTCGAACACCTGGCCAGGATAGATCAGGTCGGGGTCGCGAATTCGATCCTTGTTGGCCTGGTAGATCACCGTATAGCGCGTGCCCTCTCCCAGCGTGCGCCGCGCCAGACGCCACAGGCTGTTGCCCGGTTGTACCACGACCAGCAACGTACCCGCATCGATCTCCTTCGGGTCGGCGCGCTGGAACGGAAACTCGAGGCGGGCGACAACCCGGTCGCCGGCCATTTCGTCGACGCGTAAGGTATAAAGGCCGGGCGCCACCGGACGTTCGACGATCATGCGCCAGGTTCCGTCCGGCCCGACCGGCGTTGCGGCCAGCAATCCGTTGTCGAGATAGATCAGGATGCTGCTATTGCCGTTGGCCCGGCCCGAAAGGCCGAGATTGCCCATTTCGTCGTAATCCAGCACATCGACCGACAGGGTGACATCCCCATCGGAAGGCAACGGCGGCACTTCGCCTACGGGCGGCTGCTGCAGCACCTCGCTGGTGCCGAATCCGGTGCGTGGCACTTCTACCACCAGCGCCCCGGACGATTGGTTGGACGGCTGTCCGGCGACGTCCAGCCCGGTCTCGGGCACGACGACGACCACGACCGTCTCCGACCAGACCGGTTCGGCGTCGCCGAACCTGGACGAAAGGCTCAGCTCGCGGCTGCCCGGCGGCAGCGGCTCGTCGGGCAGCATTACCCATTCGCCGCGGCGGTCCGCCTTTATCTGGCCGATCGGCCGGCCGTCGTCATAGACGGTCACGACTGATCCCGGCGCGGCGCGCCCGGCAACGACGATATCGCCTGTTGGAGCAATGCGCACCACGTCGAATTCAGGCAGAACGGCCGTCGGCGATCCGGTCTCGGCGGATGGCAGGGCCGGCGCGGTTGTTGTTTCCGCCGGGGGCGTCGTTTCCGGCGCCGGTGTTTCGGTTCCAGGCATTTCCATCGTCGGCGTTTCCGCCGTTTGCGTTTCCGCGGGCGTTGTCTTGGCAGGCTGCGTTTCCGAGGGTTCCGGAGTCGCCTCCGGCAATTCGGCGGGCGCAGTCGCGGGTGCGGAGTCCGGTTCCGTTTCGGACGTTGTCGCAGGGGCGGGCTGCGGTTCCGGTTTCGCCTCAGGCGCCGGCGTGATCGGTGTTGTCGCGACGGTTGGGGGCGCCGGTGCGTCTTCCAGCGGCAGCCAATAGTTCAGGGCAAGTGCGATCAACAAGACCACGATGCCCACGATACCAATGACGATAGTTCGGTTCACTGTTCCCGTTCCGCGCTTTGCGGCCATTGCCATAGCGAACCCTAATACGGCGCGCGCGCGGGCGCAACGATCACGGTGTCCGACCCTGCATATATCGCGGGAAGATCAACCTGACGGGCGGCTGACCTTGCGCTCCACGGCTGGCACGGACTTGAGGAAAACCGCTATTGCGCGACGGTCTTCTGGCGTCAGCTTGCCGGTCGTGTGGTTGATAACCTCGGCCATGGCGCCGCCGGCGAAATCGCCGTCGGGATCCATGCCGATTTTCAGGTAGCCCTCGATGTCCGCCAGGCTCCAGTCGCCGATTCCCGTTGCCGGGTCCGGCGTGACGTTGGGCACGGGGGCGCCTTCGGCCCCTTGTTTGCTGCCGGCGAGGAAGAGGCTTTCATCCATGGCGCCCAGCCCGCCCCGCGGCGTATGGCATTCGCCGCAATGGCCCAGCACGCGCACCAGATAGGCGCCGCGGTTCCAGTTGTCCCGGTCTTCCTCCGCGATAGCCGTGGGCGGGTCGCCGGCCTCGAAATCGCCCGGCGAGAAATACAGCGCCCGCCAAATGCCCGTCAGCCAGCGCCAGCTATAGGGGAAGTCCAGTTCATGCGCGCCGTTTTCGGTATCGGCGGGCTCGACCGTTTGCAAGTAGGCCCACAGATCGGCGATATCTTCCTCTGTCATCCGCGAGAAAGAAGTGTAAGGGAATGCCGGATAGTAGGGATCGCCAGCGGGCGAGACGCCTTCGCGCAGGGCGCGGGTGAAGTCGGCCAACGTCCAGTTGCCGATCCCGTGGTCCGGGTCGGGCGTGATGTTGGGGCCCAGGAAATCGCCGAACGGGGTCTTGAGGCGCCGCCCGCCGGCCAGCGGCGCCCCCTTTCCCTTGACGTCCGTATGACAGCCGTAACAACCCGCGGCGTGGAAAACATACTCGCCCCGGCGGCTGGCGGCCTCGTCCGATGCCACTTGCCCTGCCTCTTGCGCATTAGCGGCGGCAAGAGGCGCCAACAGCGCCGCCAGCAGCAGGCCCCGGCGAAGCATGGGCTATTTTTCGAGCTTGATCCGGAAAGGCTCGTGGCAGCTGCCGCAACCGTTCTTGCCGACGCTCTGGAAAGCCGCCGCAATAGCCGCCTGGTCGCCGCCCCCGGCCACCGCCGCAAGGGCCTTGCTCTCTGCCTCGAGACTGTTGGCCGCCTTCAGGAATTTCTCCCAGTCAAGCCAGATTTCCGGCTTCGCGCCGTTCTTCGGGTCCTTGACCTCGTCCATGCCGGTGCCTTCAGGGAACAGCGTGGGGATCTTGGCCGCGATCTTGTTGATCTCGCCGGCGCGCATCGCCACGTCTTCCGCCGAACCCTGGCCTTCCACGGCGAAGCCCTTGATCGCCTTCATGTGCCCGCCAAGCTGTTTCATGGTTTCCTGGCGCAATTTGACCGTTTCCGCCGGCGTAGAAGCCAGAACCGGCAGGGTCAGCATGCCCGCCACCGCCGCCGCGGTGGCAGTGGCGACGAATTTTTGCGAAAACGAAAACCGTATGTTCATGATCTCTCCCTGATAATGTCGCTGTTGACGTTAAGTGGTGTGCATCAGACGGGAATACACTCATAGCCCAGCGATATTCCGCGAGCCTGTCAAATTAATTTGATCGGCGGGCGGAAATGGCAAGCGGGTTGTTGCGCATAGCTTTACACTTGCATGAAGGCGGACGGAGGAAAAGAATGACATCCATGGCTAAAATCCGATCTCTTTGCGTTTATTGCGGTTCGTCCGACCGCGGCCGTGAAGCCCATCACGATGCCGCCCTGCGGCTGGGCCGAATCATGGCGAAGGCCGACATCCGGTTGGTCTATGGCGGAGGGCGCATCGGCATGATGGGCCGTATCGCCGACGCCGTGATGGAAAGCGGCGGCGAGGTTGTCGGCATTATCCCGCAATTTCTGGAACAGGTCGAGGTTGGCCATTCCGGCGTGACCCAGCTAATCGTCACCGACAACATGCATGACCGCAAGCAGAAGATGGCCGAGCTCTCCGACGCCTTCCTGATCATGCCCGGCGGGCTCGGCACGCTGGACGAGACCTTCGAAATCCTGACCTGGAAGCAGCTGGGACTGCATGAGAAGCCGGTCATCATCGCCGATATCGGCGGCTACTGGCACCATCTCACCGAACTGATCGACCATATGATCGCCGAGAGCTATGCCAAACCGGAGAACCGCGCCCTGTTCCAGGTGATCGACAGCATCGACGAACTGCTGCCCGCGCTTGAGGCCATGCCCGCATTCGCCCATGATGTCGAGGCAAAGTGGCTGTGACATAATCGGAACAATAAGGTAGGGCGGTTGGATCATGGACCATGATGTGGAATATACCGACGAGTTCGTATCTTTCCTCGAGATAATCTGGGGCGAAGGCTACCTCTCCCCCGGCGGACCGGAGGAGGTGGGCCGCA
>CAJHYK010000542.1_pt1 | contig 11166 bp, 12 predicted proteins | sample 9198691 | NCBI WGS metagenome assembly CAJHYK01 (sample SAMEA7708355, study PRJEB35096) | sediment metagenome | biome: marine neritic benthic zone biome [ENVO:01000025]; feature: sediment [ENVO:00002007]; material: shallow marine sediment [ENVO:03000034] sea grass bed [ENVO_01000059] ...
TCGATCTTCGCCCGCTTCTTCCCCTCGGTCTCAATGTCCGGTTCGCGCCGGGCCTGGTCGGCGATGGCGTCGGCGGCGCTCGCCCCGGACAGTTCCATCTGGTAGAGCGCCTGCACCGCCGCCAGGCGCGAGGCGCGGCGTTTGGCGTAGCCGCTCATTTGCCGCCCTGGTTCAACCGGTCGCGCAAGGACACCATTGCCAAGCAGGCGTTGGCCACGTCGCGGCCCTTGTTCCCGTGCTCGGTGCCGGCGCGGGCCCAAGCCTGGCCGTGATTCTCCACCGTCAGCACGCCATAGCCGATGGCCAGCTTCTCGCGCACCGCCAGATCCTGCAGCCCGCGGGCGCTTTCGCTGCAGACATAGTCGTAATGGCTGGTCTCGCCGCGGATCACGCAGCCCAGCGCGACATAGCCGTCGAAGCGGCCGGGGTCGGCGGCATGGGCGAAGGCGATCGCCGCCGGCAGCTCGAAGGCGCCCGGCACCTCGAAGCGCTCATGGCTGGCGCCGGCGTCGGCCAGCGCGCCGCGCGCGCCCTTGTACAGCTCGTCGGCGATGTCCTCGTAGAAGCGCGCCTCGACGATCATGATATGCGGCTTGCTCACGATGCCGATCCTCGCCGATAATAACTCACTTCAGACTCCCCCCGCGCCGTCATTGCGAGGAGGCCGGCGGCCGACGAAGCAATCCAGAGAGCCCTGGAACTCCGCCGCATTCTGGATCGCCGCGGCCGCCTTGCGGCCTCGCGATGACGATGGGAGACGATCTCCATCCCCTGCCCTCACTTCGCTTTCCCGATCGGCCGCTGCTCGACGACCGACAGGCCGTAGCCTTCGAGGCCGATGATGGTCTTCGGCGTGTTGGACAGCAGGATCATCGACCGCACCCCCAGATCCAGCAGGATCTGCGCGCCGACGCCGTAATCGCGCAGCTGGCCGGGCGGCGGCGCCTCCTCGCCGTGCGCGGCGGCGATCTGCGCGGCGACGCGTTCCGACAGCGAGGTCGGATGGGGCTCGCGGATCAGCACGACGACGCCCTTGCCCGCGCGCCCGATCATTTCCATCGAGGCCTGCAGCTCGCCGGCCTTGCCGGTGTCGGCGCAGCCCAGCACGTCGTCCAGTACGCTCAGCGAATGCATGCGCACCATGACCGGCTCGTCCGGCGATATCTCGCCCTTGACCAGCGCCACATGCTCGGCATGGTGGATGCGGTTGGTGAAGACGAACAGGCGGAACGGCCCGCCATACAGGCTGTTCAGCGCCATTTCCTGGCCGCGCTGGACGATCCGGTCATGGCGCAGCCGGTAGGCGATCAGGTCGGCGATGGTGCCGATCTTCAGCCCGTGCAGCTGGGCGAATGCGATCAGGTCGTCGCGCCGCGCCATGCTGCCGTCCTCGTTCATGATCTCGCAGATCACGCCCGAGGGATTCAGCCCGGCAAGGCGCGCCAGATCGACCGCGGCCTCGGTGTGGCCGGTGCGCACCAGCACGCCGCCCTCGCGGGCCTGCAGCGGGAAGACATGGCCCGGCGTCTGGATGTCGTCGCCATCCTTGGTGGGGTCGATGGCGACCGAGACGGTGCGCGCCCGGTCCGACGCGGAAATGCCGGTGGTCACCCCCTCCTTGGCCTCGATCGAGGTGGTGAAGGCGGTTTCCAGCCGGCTCGAGTTGCGGCTTTCCATCAGGTTCAGGCCGAGTTCGGCCACCCGCTCGGCGGTCAGCGCCAGGCAGACCAGCCCGCGCCCGTGCCGGGCCATGAAATTGATCGCGTCCGGCGTCGCCATCTGCGCCGGGATCACCAGGTCGCCCTCGTTCTCGCGGTCCTCGTCGTCGACCAGCACGAACATGCGGCCGTTGCGGGCCTCCTCGATGATCTCCTCGGCGGAGGATGCGATTTCCCTGAAGCTCACGCGCCAGGCCTCTTCCATCGGTTTTCCCATTCAACCTTGATCCTTTTCCAGCAGGCGCGCAACATATCTGGCCAGCATGTCGATCTCAAGGTTAACCCGGTCGCCCGGCTGCAATTCGCCGAAGGTGGTATGCGCCGCGGTATGCGGAATGATGCAGACGCCAAAGCCCTGATCCGAAACCTCGTTCACGGTCAAGGACACGCCGTCCAGCGCCACCGACCCCTTGGATGCGACGAAATGCGTCAGGTCCGTCGGCGGGCGGATGGTAAAGCGCGTGGCCTCGCCGTCCGGCCTGCGATCGACTGTTTCCGCCACGCCGTCGACATGGCCCGACACGATATGCCCGCCCAGCTCGTCGCCGAGACGCAGCGAGCGCTCGAGATTGATGCGCCGGCCGGGCTGCCAGTCGGCCAGCGTGGTCATCGCCAGCGTCTCGGCCGACACATCCACGGCGAACCAGCCCTCGCCCTTCTCCACCGCGGTCAGGCAGGCGCCGGAACAGGCGATGGAGGCGCCGACCGCCACCTCATCCATGGGCAAGCCGGTTTCGATTTCCAGGCGCACGCCTTTTTCCAGCGGCGCGCGGGCGCGCAGCCGGCCCACATCGGCGATCAGTCCGGTAAACATGCTAGCCGTGCCTCTCATAGCTTTCCAGAATGTCGTCGCCCACGCTGCGGACGTCAATCCGCCGGAAGCGCCGCATCATCGCCAGCTCGTCGACGCCGTAAGCCGCGACGGCGGGAATCCCGTCGCCGCCCATGACTCCGGCGGCGCGGAACCAGCGCAGCCGGTCGACCAGGCCGGCCCGGATCAGGCAGGCCGCCAGATGGCCGCCGCCCTCGACCAGCACGCGGGTCAGCCCTTCCGCGCCCAGGGCCTGGAACATCGCCGCCGGATCGGGGTAGCCGTCGGCGGCCCCGCGAACCTCGATGACCTTCACGCCGCAATCCTCGAACGCCCGCAGCCGGGCCGCATTGCCGCCCGGCACGGTGACCAGCCAGGTCGGCGTCTCGTTCGCGCTCACGACGAGATCGCTGGTCAATGACAGATGCAGCCTGGCATCGACCACGATACGCACCGGCGAACGATCCTCCAGCCCGGGCAGCCGGCAGGTCAGCGACGGATTGTCGGCCAGCGCCGTGCCGATGCCGACCATGACCGCATCGTGCCGGGCGCGCATCATATGGGCCTGGGCGCGCGCGGCCTCGCCGGTGATCCAGCGGCTTTCGCCGGTATGGGTGGCGATGCGGCCGTCCAGCGTGGTCGCCAGCTTCAGGGTCGCCATCGGGCGCCCTTCGCGCTGGCGCATCAGATAGCCGGCATTCAGCGCTTCCGCCTCGTCGCGCAGCAGGCCGCTTTCAACCGCGATACCGGCATCGCGCAGCCGCGCCAGCCCGCCGCCCTTGACCCGCGGGTCCGGATCCTCCGCGGCGGCCACCACCCGCGCCACCTTCGCCTCGATCAGCGCATCGGCGCAGGGCGGGGTCCGCCCGCGATGGGCGCAGGGCTCCAGGGTCACATAGGCGGTCGCGCCCGTCGCCGCGCCGCCGGCGCGGGCCAGCGCCTCGGCCTCGGCATGCGGCCGCCCGCCGGGCTGGGTCCAGCCGCGCGCGACGGTGCGACCCGCGCCATCGACCAGCACGCAGCCGACCGCGGGGTTGGGCCAGACTCGGCCCAGCCCCCGGCCCGCCAGGGCCAGCGCGGTATGCATGAAAGCGGCGTCGTCAGTTGTTTTCGACACTTAGCTCGTCGGTAATAAAGGCTTCGAAATCCTTGGCCTCGCGGAAATTCCGGTAGACCGATGCGAACCGCACATAGGCGACCTGGTCCAGCGCCGCCAGCGCCTCCATGACCAGCTCGCCGATCGCCTCGCCGCGGATTTCGCTTTCGCCGGCGCTTTCCAGCCGGCGCACGATGCCGTTGATCACGCGATCCACGCGGTCCGGATCCACCGGCCGCTTGCGCAGCGCGATCATGATGGAGCGGGCCAGCTTGTCGCGGTCGAAGACCTCGCGCTGGCCGGACTTCTTGAGCACCGTCAACTCGCGCAGCTGGACCCGCTCGAAGGTCGTGAAACGGGCCCCGCAACCGGTGCAGAAGCGCCGCCGCCTGATCGCCGAATTATCTTCGGTCGGACGCGAATCCTTCACCTGGGTATCGTCGTGACCGCAAAACGGGCAGCGCATCCGTCAGTCCCCCTTCTCTTGTCAGTTCATGCCCGAATAGATCGGGAATTTGCGGCAGAGATCCTCGACCCGTGCCCGGACCGCGCCCTCGACCGCGCTGTTGTCGTCGCGGTTGGACGCCAGTCCGTCCAGCACCTCGACGATCATTTCGCCGACCTGTCGGAATTCGGCCTCGCCGAAGCCGCGGGTCGTCGCCGCCGGGGTACCCAGGCGCACGCCCGAAGTCACAGCCGGCTTTTCCGGATCGAAGGGCACGCCGTTCTTGTTGCAGGTAATGCCGGCGCGCTCCATGCTTTCTTCCGAGATATTGCCGGTCAGGCCCTTGGGCCTCAGGTCGACCAGCATCAGGTGGGTGTCGGTGCCGCCCGACACGATATCCAGCCCGCCCTCGGCCAGCGTGGCGGCAAGCGTCCTGGCGTTGTCCGCGACCGCCTGGCTGTAGGCCCTGAATTCGGGCTTCAGCGCCTCGCCGAAGGCCACCGCCTTGGCCGCGATCACATGCATCAGCGGGCCGCCTTGCAGCCCGGGGAATACCGCCGAATTGATCTTCTTGCCGATCGCCTCGTCGTTGCTCAGGATCATGCCGCCGCGCGGCCCGCGCAGCGTCTTGTGCGTGGTGGTGGTGACGATGTCGGCATGGGGCAGCGGGCTGGGATGGACACCGGCCGCCACCAGCCCGGCAAAATGCGCCATATCGACCATCAACAGCGCGCCGACGGTATCGGCGATCTGGCGGAAGCGCGCGAAATCGATGATCCGGGGATAGGCCGAGCCGCCGGCGATGATCAGCTTCGGCTTGCTCTCCCTGGCCATCCGCTCGACCTCATCATAGTCGATAAGGGCGGTATCCTCTCGCACACCGTACTGCACCGCATTGAACCATTTTCCCGACAGCGCCGGCGGCGCGCCATGGGTCAGATGCCCGCCGGCGGCCAGCGACAGCCCCATGATGGTGTCGCCCGGCTTGACCAGCGCCATCATCACTGCGCCGTTCGCCTGCGCGCCCGAATGAGGCTGCACATTAACGAAATTGCAGCCGAACAGTTTCCTGGCCCGTTCGATGGCAAGGCTTTCCGCCACGTCGACAAATTCGCAGCCGCCGTAATAGCGCCGGCCGGGATAACCCTCGGCATATTTGTTGGTCAGCACCGAACCGCAGGCCTGCATCACCGCGCGGCTGACGATGTTTTCCGATGCGATGAGTTCGATCTGGTTTTGCTGGCGATGCAACTCGTCCTTGATCGAGGCGAAGATATCCGGGTCGCGGTCCGCCAGTTCCTCGCCGAAAAAGCGGTCCAGATAAGCCCTGTCCGATGCCGAAGCCGTGTCGTTCATATTTTCCTGCTGTCCTTGGTCGTTATCCGTTGGTCCTGGAACGGCTGCCCCGTCTGCGCGGCCGGCCGTCACGACATCTTGTCGATGCGCCGCTGGTGCCGGCCGCCTTCGAACCCGGTATTCAGGAAGGCCAGCACGCAATCGCGCGCGGTCTCCCATCCGCTGGTTCGCGACCCCAGCACCAGCACATTGGCGTCGTTATGCTGGCGCGCCAGCCGCGCATCCGTGGCATCGCAGCAGCGCGCCGCACGGACATGGCGATGCCGGTTGGCAGCGATCGAAATGCCAATGCCCGTGCCGCAAATCAGAACGCCCTGCGCAGCACGGCCGTCCGACAGGGCCACTGCCATGGCGTCTGCGAAATCCGGATAATCCACGGATTCCGGGCCGTTGGCACCAAGATCCACAACAGCATGGCCAAGCTCGGCCAGCAGCTTGCTCACCTCATTCTTCACCTCGAAACCGGCGTGGTCCGAGGCGATCGCGATAGCATCCTGCGACATGGAAATCCGTTTTGTCCCTCGATACGGCCGCTTCCGTTTTCCGGCGGGCGACACAATTTCCTGTAATGCGAATGGCAAGAAATACCATATGTCGCGCGGGCATACCAGCCTGCCGCTGCCGCGATTTAAACCTCATGCAGGCCGTTGTCAAAGCCTTGACCGGCAGAAAATGCGAATCGTCGGGAAAAGGACGTTTAGCTGGTCGGCCACCCTATTTAGGGAAAGTCCGCATCTATTCAACAAGATATCGTATAAATATGGTTAATATTCATAGAAAACTCTCTATATATAATTGATAATGTTAATAAATATAGTTAACGGCGAATACAGAATCATTTGACTCTTCTACTTGAACATTGCAATATTCGACTAGACACCTTGGATCAGGAAGCAGGGAAGATGACAGAATCATCAAAGGAAATGGGCTCGAAGGGCGAGATTTTGAAAATGACGGCCGATGTCGTCGCCGCCTATGTCGGCAATAATAATCTTCCGACGGGCGAAGTCTCAGACGTCATCAGCACCGTATACGGTTCGCTGCAGAACCTGGAAGGCGGCGGCAGGAAAGCCAAGCCGACGCCGGCGGTGCCGGTACGCAAATCGGTGACCCGCGACCACATCATTTGCCTGGAAGACGGCAAGAAGCTGAAGATGCTGAAACGCCATCTTCGCTCCACCTACAATCTGACACCGGAAGAATACCGTGCCCGCTGGGGTCTGCCGCCGGATTATCCGATGGTGGCGCCGGCCTATGCCAAGGAACGTTCCGATTTCGCCAAGAAGATCGGGCTCGGCCGCAAGACCCGTACCGCGCCAAAGCGCACGAAGCTGTAGTCCTCCGCGGTCGACAGTCCATACGGAACGAAAGGCCGGGCCGCTTGGACCGGCCTTTTTGTTGCGCAAGAGAAATCGCTGCTGCACTGCGACATGAAATCGGATATATAACGCCCGGATCGCACCGAGATGCGCGCCAGTCACAATATTTCCGGGAGGCACAGAATGTCCGCACCCCAGCCCGCCGCCGGCCAGCCGTCCCCGCGCGACCGCTTCGTCTGGGATGACCCGCTGCTGCTCGACGATCAGCTCAGCGAAGAGGAGCGCATGGTCCGCGACACCGCGCGCGATTATGCCCAGGACAAGCTGATGCCGCGCATTCTCGAGGCCAACCGCAACGAGACCTTCGACCGAGATGTGCTGACCGAGATGGGCGCGCTTGGCCTTTTGGGCAGCACGCTGGAAGAGAAATACGGCTGCGCCGGACTGAACCATGTCTGCTACGGCCTGGTGGCGCGCGAGATCGAGCGCGTCGATTCCGGCTACCGCTCGATGATGAGCGTCCAGTCCAGCCTGGTGATGCACCCGATCCACGCCTACGGGACCGAGGATCAGCGCCAGGAATACCTGCCCCGCCTGGCCAGCGCCGAGATCATCGGCGCCTTCGGCCTGACCGAGCCCGACCATGGCTCCGACGCCGGCGGCATGCGTACCCGCGCGGTCAAGGCCGACGGGGGCTACCGGCTGAAGGGCGCCAAGATGTGGATCACCAATGCGCCGGCCGCCGACATTCTGATCGTCTGGGCCAAGACCGAGGACGACGTGATCCGCGGCTTCATCCTGGAGCGCGGCATGGAGGGGCTGACGACGCCCAAGATCGAAGGTAAATTCTCGCTGCGCGCCTCGATAACCGGCGAAATCGTGATGGACGATGTTTTCGTGCCGGACAAGAACCTCTTGCCCAACGTCAAGGGGCTGAAGGGCCCGTTCGGCTGCCTCAACAAGGCGCGCTTCGGCATCGCCTGGGGCGCCATGGGCGCGGCCGAGTTCTGCTGGCATGCGGCGCGCGGCTACACCCTGGAGCGCAAGCAGTTCGGACGCCCGCTGGCGGCCACCCAACTGGTCCAGAAAAAGCTGGCCGACATGCAAACCGAAATCACCCTCGGCCTGCAATCGGCGCTGCGGCTGGGCCGGCTGATGGATGACGGGCGCGCGACGCCGGAGATGATTTCACTGATGAAGCGCAATAATTGCGGCAAGGCGCTGGATATCGCCCGCATGTCGCGCGACATGCATGGCGGCAACGGCGTCTCCGACGAATATCACGTCATCCGCCATGTGATGAACCTGGAGGCCGTCAACACTTACGAGGGCACCCACGATATCCACGCCCTGATCCTGGGCCGCGCGCAAACGGGGATTCAAGCTTTTACGGGGTAGCAAGGCTCCCGCGACCTCATACTTGGAGACGCCCCTTCGGGGCTCCTCAGCATGAGGAAACGGATATTGGAGCCTCATGCTGAGGAGGGCCGAAGGCCCGTCTCGAAGTATGAGGTCGCACTGCGCTATTCACGGGCCCCCAGCAAAAAAGCCGCTCCCCCCGGGAACGGCCTTTCCGTAATCCGCGAAATGCGCAGCCTCAGAAGGTCGCGCGGACGGGGAAGTTCATGGCGGCGATCCAGAAGCGTTCCAGCCTGCGCAGCAGTGCGTTGGCGCCGTCCAGATCCTCGGGCGTGGTGATGTCGGTGCCCAGCTTTTCCGCCTGCGCCGCGAACATGCTGTCCAGCATTTCGTGCAGGGCGATGCCCTTCTCGGACAGGCGCACGCGCACCGAGCGCCGGTCATGGGTCGAGCGTTCCTGGATCAGGTAGTTGTTCTCGACCATCTTGCGGACATTGTAGGAAACGTTGGATCCGAGATAGTAGCCCCGATTCGTCAGCTCGCCGACCGTCAGCTCGTCCTTGCCGATATTATACAGGATCACCGCCTGGACGTTGTTCACGTCCTGGATGTCCTGTCGCTCAAGCTCCCCCTTGACCACTTCAAGAAACTGCCGATGAAGCCGTTCGATCAGGTGGATCGATTCCAGATACTGTTCTTTCACCGCTGGCCCACAATCTTGCTGTTTGTCCAAGACTTCAAAATGATTGGCACCCGAAATGAAGTGCCCGAAACCATTCCGTTGGGCTTAATCTGGCCGATACTCCTTAAAATTCTTTTAATTGATGCAATTAATTGCCGCGAATCATTTTGATGATCCCGGAAAAATCCACATTCCCCTGGCCGGCGTTAAGAAAAAGCCCGTACAGGGCCAGCGCCGCGGCCCCCATCGGCGTCGCCGCGCCGGCGCTTTGCGCCGCAGCCTGTGCCAGTTTGAGGTCTTTTTCCATCATCGCGGCGGCGAAGCCCGGCTTGTAGTCGTTGTTCGCCGGCGAGGTGGGCACCGGCCCCGGCACCGGGCAGTAGGTATTGAGCGACCAGCAGGATCCCGAGGATTGCGAACTGATGTCGTAGAGCTTCTGATGGTCGAGGCCCAGTTTCTCGGCCAGCACCAGCGCCTCGCAGACGCCGATCATGGTGACGCCGAGGATCATGTTGTTGCAGATCTTGGCGGCCTGGCCGTTGCCGGCGCCGCCGGCATGGATCACCGCCTTGCCCATCTTCTCGCAGATCGGCCTGGCGCGCCCGAAGGCCGCCTCCGACCCGCCCACCATGAAGGTCAGCGTGGCGGCGGCCGCGCCCGCGGTACCGCCGGAGACCGGCGCATCGACCATGTGCATGCCCGCCTCTTCGGCCGCGGCATGCATGGCGCGCGCGGTATCGACGTCGATGGTCGAACATTCGATGAAGAGCGTGCCCTTCGCCGCATTGGCCAGCGCGCCTTCGTCCTGGAAGACCGTGCGCACATGGGGACCTGCGGGAAGCATGGTGACGACGGCTTCCGCCCCCTTCACCGCCTCGGCGATGCTGGCCGCGGCGCGGGCTCCGGCCGCCACCGCCTTGTCGACGGAAGCCCGGGCGAGATCGAAGACCTGCAGCTCATGCCCGGCCTTGAGAAGGTTTTCCGCCATCGGCCCGCCCATATTGCCGAGCCCGATAAATCCGATCGTCGCCATGTCCGTCTCCCTGTATTCGTATTCAGAATTCAATCCGGGAAAGCAAGGTCTCCCCCCGGCAGCGGCGCGAAAACGCCGTCGATTTTCTCGTCCGTCACCTCGGCCAGCGTACCGGGCGCCCATTGCGGGCTCATGTCCTTGTCGACCAGCAGCGCCCGCACGCCCTCGCGGAAATCATGGCCGGGCACGACACGCTGGCTGAGCCGGTATTCCAGCATCATGCAGTCCTCGAAGTCCAGCTTGGCGCCTTCGCGGATCTGGCGGAAGGCGATTTTCAGCGCGCTCGGCGACCTGGCGGCCAGGGCCGCCCGCGTCTTCGCCGCCCAGTCGCCGCCCTCTGCGTCCAGCCGCTTCATGATTTCCTCCACCGAGCCGACGGAAAAGCAGCGGTCGATCGTCTCCCTGTGCGCGGCGATCGGGGCTTCGCCCGCCTCCCCGCCCAGTTCTGCCAGCAGCGTCTGCGGCCAGCGCCCGTCCACCAGCCCCGCGAGCAGCTCGCCATGGCGGTCCAGCGGCACATAGGCCTCGGCCAGGCCGGCATAAAGGCAGTCGGCCGCCTTCAGCCGCGCCCCCGTCAGCCCCAGATAGAGCCCCAACTGGCCGGGCAGGCGCGGCAGGAACCAGGTCCCGCCGACATCGGGGAACATGCCGATACCGGTTTCCGGCATGGCGAACAGCGTGCGCTCGGTGGCGATGCGGTAGCGGCCATGCACCGACACCCCGACCCCGCCGCCCATGACGATGCCGTCGACCAGCGCGATATAGGGCTTTGGGTAGCGGAAGATCATGCGGTTCAGCCGGTATTCGTCGCGGAAGAAACCCTCGATGAAGGCCTCGTTGTCGGGCCGGATCAGCGCCAGCACGTCGCCGCCGGCGCAGAATGCCTTTTCGCCCGCGCCACGGACCAGCACGGCGGCGATGTCCGGGTCCTCGGCCCAGGTGGCCAATCGCTCCGTCATCGCATGGATCATCTCCAGCGTCAGCGCGTTCAGCGCCTTCGGCCGGTTCAGCGTGATCAGGCCGAGCGCGCCCTGCGCCTCGAACAGTATGTCGGCGTTGCCGGTCATTGGCGCAGCAGCCGGCGCGCGATGATCATGCGCATGATCTCGTTGGTCCCCTCCAGGATCTGGTGCACCCGCACGTCGCGGACATGGCGCTCCAGCGGAAAGTCCTTCAGATAACCGTAACCGCCATGCAGCTGCAGCGCCTCGTTGCAGACCTTGAAGCCGACATCGGTGGCGAAGCGCTTGGCCATGGCGCAATACATGGTGGCGTCGGCCTCGCCTTCATCCACGGCGGCGGCCGCACGATACATCATCAGCCTAGCCGCCTCCAGCTCGGTCGCCA
>CAJHYK010000132.1_pt1 | contig 11047 bp, 7 predicted proteins | sample 9198691 | NCBI WGS metagenome assembly CAJHYK01 (sample SAMEA7708355, study PRJEB35096) | sediment metagenome | biome: marine neritic benthic zone biome [ENVO:01000025]; feature: sediment [ENVO:00002007]; material: shallow marine sediment [ENVO:03000034] sea grass bed [ENVO_01000059] ...
CGCCGTCGAACTGCCGACCTGGCGGATGCCAAGCGCATAGATGAAGCGGTCCAGGCCGATCGTCCGCCGGTCCTCGATGGCCGCCAGAAGATTGTCCGCCGATTGTTTGCCCCAACCGTCCCTGGCCGCAATCTCTTCCTTCTTCCCGTGCAGGCGGAAGATGTCGCCCGGCGTCTTCACCAGCCCGTCTTCCCAAAACGCCGCGATATGCTTGCCGCCCAGCCCTTCGATATCGAAGGCGTCGCGGCTGACGAAATGCTTCAGCCGTTCGACCGCCTGGGCGCGGCAGATCAGCCCGCCGGTGCAGCGCCGCGCCGCCTCGCCCGGCTCGCGGATCGCCATGCTACCGCAGATCGGGCATTTATCGGGGAATTCAAACGGCTTTGAACCGGCGGGGCGCTTTTCCTTCACCACCGCGACCACCTGCGGGATCACGTCGCCGGCGCGCTGGATGATTACGGTGTCGCCGGCCCGCACATCCTTGCGCGCGATCTCGTCCTCGTTATGCAGGGTGGCGCGGGACACCACGACGCCGCCCACCGTCACGGGTTTCAGATGGGCAACCGGGGTCAGGGTGCCGGTGCGCCCGACCTGGATATCGATCTTTTCCAGGATCGTCTGGGCCTGTTCGGCCGGGAATTTATGCGCGACGGCCCAGCGCGGCGCGCGGCTGGAGGAGCCCATGCGGTCCTGCCAGTCAAGCCGGTTCAGTTTGTAGACGACGCCGTCGATATCGTAATCCAGCGTGGCCCGCTGCGCCGCCACCTCGCCATAGAGCGCCAGCACCTCCTCTACGCTGCCGCAGAGCCGGGCCAGCGGGTTGATCTTGAATCCCCAATCGCCAAAGCGCTGCAGGACATGCCAGTGGCTGCCGTCGATGGGCGCCGAAATCTCGCCCCAGCTATAGGCGAAAAAACCGAGCGGCCGCGAGGCCGTGATCGAGGAATCCAGTTGCCGCAAAGACCCCGACGCCGCGTTGCGCGGGTTGGCGAAGACCTTTTCGCCGGCCGCTTCCTGGCGCTTGTTGAGGGCGAAGAAGTCGCTGCGGCGCATATAGACCTCGCCACGCACCTCCAGCACGTCCGGCCAGCCGTCGCCATGCAGCCGCTGCGGAACGTCCTTGAGCGTACGCAGGTTCGCGGTGATGTCCTCGCCTTCGGCGCCGTCGCCGCGGGTCGCCCCCTGGACGAATTCGCCGCCCTCGTAGCGCAGGGTTGCCGACAGCCCGTCGATCTTCGGCTCGGCGACCGCCTCGATGGAAATCGTCGGGTCGTCCTTCAGCTCCTTCATGAAGCGCCGTACGCCTTCGAAAAAATCCCGTACGTCTTCCTCGCCAAAGGCGTTGTCCAGCGACAGCATGGGTACGGCATGGCGCACCTTGGCGAAGCCGGCGGCCGGCGCCGCGCCGACCCGCCTCGACGGGCTTTCGGGCAGCATCAGGTCGGGAAACCGCGCCTCGATCGCCGCACTGCGCTGTTTCAACGCATCGTAGTCCGCGTCGCTGACCTCCGGCTGGGACTGCTGGTAGTAAAGCGCGTCGTGATGCTTGATTTCCGCGGCGAGGCGCGCCAGTTCCCATTGCGCCTGGGCGCGGGTGAGCTTGTCCACCGGGACACCGGCCGCATCCTTCGCCATCACGCCCCCGCCTCGGCGATCAGTCGCGCCGCCTGCGCCCGTGCTTCCTCGGTGATTGCCGCGCCGGACAGCATCCTGGCGACTTCCTCGCGCCGCTCCGCCGCGCCCAGCCGGGTCACGCGCGTAACCGCACCATCAAGGCCATCGGCGCCTTTCTCGACCCGCATATGATCGTGGCCGCGGGCGGCGACCTGGGGAGAATGGGTAACCACCAGCACCTGCAGCCCGCCGGCCAGCCGGGCCAGCCGCTCGCCCACGGCGTCCGCGGTGGCGCCGCCGACATTGGCGTCGACCTCGTCGAAGATCAGCGTCGGCACGTCGCCGGGCTCCGCCGCCACGACCTTGAGCGCCAGCATGATACGCGACAGCTCGCCGCCCGACGCGACCTTGCCCAGCGGCCCTTCCGGCGCGCCCGGATTGGTCGACACCAGGAACGCCACCCGGTCGATGCCGTCGGCGGACCAGCCGGCCTCTTCCTGCTCGGCGATCGAGGTGATGAAGCGCGCCTTGTCGAGCTTCAGCGGCGGCAATTCAGCGCCTACCGCACTGTCCAGCCTGGCCGCCGCCGCCTTGCGCGCCGCCGACAATCCGGACGCCTTATCGAAGAAATCCGCGCGCGCCGCGCCCTCCGCTTGCCGCAGCCGCTCGACCGCGCCGCTGCGATCCTGGGCGAGCGCCAGCTTTTCGTCCATGCGCCGGCGCAGCGCGGCCAGCCCGTCGACCTCGACGCCGTGCTTGCGGGCGACCGCGCGTAGCGTGAACAGGCGCTCCTCGACCGCTTCCAGCCCGCTCTGGTCCGGGTCGATTTCGGCGCCGGCGGCTTCGATCTCGCGCATGGCCTCGGCCGTCTCCACCGCGGCGCGCTCCAGCGCGGCCATCGCCGAATCCAGGGCGCCGCCGGCCTTGTCGGCCATGCGCGACAGGTGGCGCTGCGCATGGCGCAGGGAATCCTCGACATTGTTCTCGCCGGCCAGTTCCGCCGACGCCGCATTCAGGGCCTCGACCAGCTGTTCGGCATGCATCAGGCGGCTGCGCTGCTCGGCCAGCCTTTCCTCCTCGCCGGGCTGCGGATCCAGCTGCGCCAGTTCCGCCACCGAATGCTCCAGGAATTCCCGGTCGCGTTCGGCCTCTTGCGCGGAATCCGCGGCCTCTCTGGTAGCCCGGGCCGCCTTGCGCCACGCCTTGTGCGCCTCGCGAACGGCCGCCGCTTCGCCGCCCAGCCCGCCATAGCGGTCCAGCAGGGCGCGATGCGTTGCGGGGTCGATCAGGCCGCGCGGTTCGAACTGGCCCTGGATCTCGACCAGGGTTTCGCCGAACTGGCGCAGCAGCCCGACACTGGCCGGCTGGTCGTTGACGAAGGCGCGGCTGCGCCCGTCGGCGCCCAGCATGCGGCGCAGCACCAGCTCGCCGCCGGGCTCGTCCAGCCCCTGTTCGGCCAGCAGCGCATGGGCCGGATGATCGGGCCCGATTTCGAACATGGCGGTAACCGCCGCGCGCTCGGCGCCGTGCCGCACCAGCCCGCTCTCGGCCCGCGCGCCCAGCGCCAGCCCCAGCGAATCGAGCAAAATGGATTTGCCCGCGCCGGTCTCGCCGGTCAGTACGCAGAGTCCTTTTTCGAATGAGAGGTCGAGCCGGTCAATGAGGACGACGTCCCGAATGGACAGGGCCGTCAGCATTGATGCTAGTTCGTTTCTTCCCTGGTCCCGCTGGAGGCGCCGGCCGTCTGCGTAAGGCCGCGCTCCTCGGCCGTCAGCACATCCTGGCTGTCCAGAAGCGCCCAGCTGTCCCGGTACCATTCGCTGTCCGGGAAATTGTGCCGCAGCACGGCCGCGGTAAAGCGCGCCTCTTCCACGACGCCGAGCGCCATATAGGCCTCGGTCAGCCGGTGCAGGGCCTCGGGCACATGCGTGGTGGTACCCCATTTCTCGACGACGCTGCGGAACCGCCCGATCGCCGCCAGATGATGGCCCGCGCGCAGGTAATAGCGGCCCACATCCATATCCTTGCCGGCCAGATGGTCCTGGGCCAGTTCGATCTTGAGGCGGGCGTCGCGGGCATAGTTGCTGTCCGGGAAGCGGCGCACCAGATTGCCGAAGGCGTCAAGCGCGCCCTCGGTCATGCGCTGGTCGCGCGCCACGTCGGAAATCTGTTCGTAGTAGCTCAGGCCCTTGAGGTACCAGGCGTAGGCCGCTTCCTTGTGGCCCGGATGCAGGTCGATGAAACGGTCAAGCGCGATGATCGCGTCGTCATATTTGCCTTCCATATAATGGGCGTAGCCGGCCATGATCTGCGCCTTGGTGGCCCATTTGGAATAGGGATGCTGGCGTTCGACCTCGTCGAAGGACTTGGCGGCCGCGGCATACTTGCCGGCCTCCATGGCATCCATGGCTTCGTTGTAGATGTCTTCCACCGGCCGCTCGACATAGGCCACATCTTCCTCGTCCCCGCCGGCGCAACCGCCCAGCGACAAGGGCAGGGCGAGCAGCATGGCGGCGGTGACGGGGCCCAGAGCCCTCGGGAAAAATGACGACAATCGTTTCATGCGCAACCCGGCTGTTTGAGTACATTTACGGCGCGATACACTACCGCGCCGCAAATATATACACAATTTTTACCCTGCACCCAAGTGCAAGCGTGCGGCCATGGCGACCTGACTATGCGCCGACCCGTTTCCGGCGCGGTTCCACCGCCGCGATCTCGTCCGCCACCTCGTCCATATCGACCAGTTCCCAGGCCGACTCATCGGCCAGCAGCGCGCGCAGAAGTCGGTTGTTGATGGCGTGGCCGGGGCGAACGCCGTGGAAATGACCGATGATAACCGCGCCCGCCAGATAAAGGTCGCCGACGCAGTCCAGGGCCTTGTGCCGCGCGCATTCGTCGTCGAAGCGCAGGCCGCCCTCGTTCAGCACCGTATCGCCGCTGATCACCACGGCGTTCTCCATCGAACCGCCGCGGGCCAGACCCGCCGCCTGCAGCGCCTCGACCTCATGCAGGAAGCCGAAAGTGCGGGCGCGGCTCAGCTTCTCGCGGAAACTGTCGGCCAGCATGTCGACGAACAGCGACTGGCGGCCGATCACCGCGGTTTCGAAATCCAGTTCGATATTGATGCTGCTGCCCATCCAGGGCTCGACGCGCGCGCTCGACCCGCCATCTTCCACCGCAACCGGCTTCAGCACCCGGATCGCGCGGCGCGGCGCGGCCTGGGCCACAACGCCGGCGCAGTCGATGAGAAATACGAACGGCTCGGAACTGCCGTCCATGATGGGCAGTTCCGGCCCGTTGATCTCGACCACCACATTGTCCAGAGCGCAGCCCGCGAGCGCGGCCATCAGATGCTCGACGGTCGAAACCGAAACGCCGGCTTCGTTGCTTAACGTCGTGCAAAGGCGCGTGTCGCTGACCCGGTCAAAGCGGCCCTCGATGATCGCCGCCTCGCTGTCGATATCGGAACGGCGGAAGACGATGCCGGTGTCGGGCGCGGCCGGATGCAGGGACATGGCGACCTTGGCGCCGCCATGCAGCCCGGTGCCGCTACAGTAAATGGAGTTCTTCAGCGTATGTTGACGGAACCTTGTCGAAACTGAGGTTGAACTGCCGCCGAGTTCGGTATCGTAAGAGACTCTCATATTTCTTTCTCTTTGGTTTCTATCCCGCTTCCGCGGCCAGTACCTGAAATTCGGCGGTCCGGTGCGTCAGCCCCAAAAATAACTTTTTCTATGTCCGGATAATCGCCCATCGCGCGTCACGTCACAAATCACTCTTTATGTCGAAATGTTACGCATTTCATGCCCAATGGGCGTTACAAAAATGCAATTAAATTCAGCTAGTTAAGGGATCCCAACACAAGGCCCGGAAAAAAAGAAAACCGGCCGCCCAGTTATGGACGGCCGGTCGTTAAAACATGGTTAACCCTGTTCAGTTCGCCTGGCGGCGCAGGAAGGCCGGAATGTCCAGCATTTCCCCCTCGGCGTCCGTCGGGCCCTGACGCGGGGCGGGCTCCATGTCGCCCAGCGCCGGCTGGCTGGCGGCGGCAGAGGCCGCCGGTTTCGCCTCGCCCTTGGCCGCGATCGGGTTCGCCACGGGCTCGATCCTCTCGCGCGACTTCGCCGCGGCCCGCCGGTCGCCGGAGGCCACGCCCGCAACCTCGGCCATCAACTCCAGCAGGCCGGGCCGGCGCCGCTTGACCTCGGATTTCGACCCGGGCTCGGCACCGTTCGCCAGCGCCGCCGCCGCGAAGGGTTCGGCATGGCCCTGGTTTTCCGGATAGACCGGCGGCGGCGGGATATAGCTGTCCTCCGCCGCAACCACGGGGTCGGGCGTCGGCGGTGCGGCTTCCGCCGGCGCCTCCATCAGGGCCACCATATCCGTATCGGGCTCGGCGGGTGCGGCCCGGGCGGCTTCGGCCACGACCGGCTCCGGCGCCGCGGGCTCGGGGGCGGGCGTTTCCGCCGCCGCGGCCACCGCCGCATCCGCCATGTCCGGCATCGCCTCGGGCTCGGGGACTGCCACGGGCCGCGGCTGCGGCCGCGATACCGGCACCGGCTGGGGCTGGGAGACCTCGCCCAGATCGATGCCGGTTGCGACCACCGAAATCCTGATCTTGTCGTCCAGGCTTTCGTCGAAGGTCGAGCCGAAAATCATATCGGTCTCGGTGTCGACCTCCTCGAGGATCCGGTTAACCGCCTCGTCGACCTCCATAAGGGTCATCGTCGACTCGCTGCCCGTGATGTTGATCAGCAGCCCGCGCGCGGATTTCATCGACAGGTCTTCCAGCAGCGGGTTGTTGATCGCGGCCTCGGCGGCCTCGATCGCCCGCCTGTCGCCGTCGGCCTCGCCGGTGCCCATCTTGGCCTTGCCCATTTCGCCGATCACCGAGCGGACGTCGGCGAAGTCCAGATTGATCATGCCGGGCACGACCATCAGGTCGGTGACGCTGCGCACCCCGGCATAGAGCACATCGTCGGCCATCCTGAAGGCATCGGCAAAGGTGGTCTTTTCGTTCGCGACCCGGAACAGGTTCTGGTTCGGGATCACGATCAGGGTATCGACATATTGCTGCAGTTCGGCGATGCCCGCTTCCGCCAGCCGCATGCGCTGACGGCCTTCGAACAGGAAGGGCTTGGTGACCACGCCGACGGTCAGCATGCCCTGATCGCGGCAGGCCCGCGCGATCACCGGGGCCGCCCCGGTGCCGGTGCCGCCGCCCATTCCGGCGGTGACGAAAACCATATGGTTGCCGGCCAGCATCTCCATCAGCTCGTCGAGCGATTCCTCGGCCGCGGCCCGGCCGACGTCGGGCTTCGAGCCGGCGCCAAGGCCCTGGGTGAGGTCCGCGCCCAGTTGAAGCTTGCGCTCGCAAAGGGTCTGCGTCATGGCCTGCGCATCGGTATTGCAGACCAGGAAATCGACGCCTTCCAGATTGGCGCGGATCATGTTGTTGACGGCATTGCCACCGGCGCCGCCGACGCCGATTACGGTAATTCGCGGTTTGAAGTCCATTTGCTGCCTCGGGGTCATCAGATTGATCGTCATTGTCGCCTCCTACGATCGGTGTGCCGGGATACGCCGGCACCTGCCGACGCGGATCGATCTCACGTTCCTTGGGGAATTCTTATGGCTGAGTGGAACGCACCAGCCCGCTTCCCCTCCCGGCCACCCACACAGTACGATGCCGTTGGGTGGCCGGGTGGGGGAGCGGGCCGGTGCCGCAAAAAATGTCCTAAAGATTCTCACGTAACCATCCTCCAATGCGCGACAGCGGGCCGAGCCGGGCCAGGAAGCCCTCGCCCGCGGGCGGGCGCGGCGCCGCATGGGCGCGCAGGTCGCCGGTGCCTTCTTCCGAATAGCGCATCAACCCGGCGCAGGCCGCGAAGGCCGGGCCGTTGGTCGCCGCCGCCAGCCCGCCGACCCGGGCGGGGCGGCCGATGCGCACCTGTTTGTCGAGAATGCGCGCCGCCAACTCGGGCACGCCGGGAAGCTGGCAGGCGCCGCCGACCAGCACCACGCGGCGGCCGGCCACCTGGGAAGCGCCGCCGGCCTCCAGCTTCGCGCGCACGAGCTCCAGCGTTTCCTCGATGCGCGGCGCGATAATGCTGACCAGGAAGGATTTCGGCACATGGTTGGGTTCGCCGCCTTCCTCCTCGCCGATCTGTGGCGCGATCACCGTCTCCCGGTCGTCGCTGGGCGAGGGCAGGGCGCTGCCATGCAGGGTCTTCAGCCGTTCCGCATGGGCCACGGGGGTGGCCAGGCCGCGCGCGATATCGTTGGTGACATGGATGCCGCCGACCGGCACGCAGCCGGTAAAGACCGGCGAGCCTTCCACGAAAACCGCGATCGAGGTGGCGCCGCCGCCCATATCGATGACGGTGACCCCCAGTTCCGTTTCGTCGCTGACCAGCGCGGCCAGGCCCGCGGCATAGGGATTGGCGACCACTTCGCTGACATTCAGGTGGCAGCGTTCGACGCAGGTCGTGACATTGCGCACCGCGCTGGTCGCCGCCGTCACCTGGTGGACATGGACGGCCAGAGTCTGGCCATGCATGCCGCGCGGATCGCGGATACCGTTCGACCCGTCGATGCTGTAGCCCACCGGAATGGCATGCAGCAGGGCGCGGTCGGGCTCGGCGTCGGGCATGCCGCCATAGAGCAGCCGGCGCAGGTCGGCGTCGCGCACCGGCCCGCCATTGACGCCGGTCTGCATGTCGATCAGGCGGCTCGAGGGCTGGCCGCCGGCCATGCCCACCACCACGTCGCGCGCGGTCTCGCCGGCCATGCGCTCGGCGGTATGGACCGCTGCCATGATCGATTCCTCGGCGGCATCCATATCGACGATCGCCCCGGCCTTGACCCCCTGGCTGGCCTGGTGGCCGATGCCGGAAATCTGGACGCGTTCGTCCCCGTCCAGCCTGCCGATGAAGCAGCAGATCTTGCTGGATCCTATGTCGAGCGCTGCTATCAGATCGCGTCGCGCCAACTCGTTCCCCCGTTCGTTTCCGGTTCTGCCATCACGTTTCAAACACCCTTGTCGCCGCCCGTGCCTGCCGGATCGGGCGCGCGGCGCACCGTCAGCCGGTCGGGCATGCGCAAATCGATCCGTGTCACGTTGCGTTCCAGCAGCGCGCCTTCCACGGCCGCGCCGGCCAGCGTCGCCCAGGCTTCGACGATTCCATCCTCGGGCAGCAGCACGGTCATTTCGTTGTCCAGCTTCACGTTCCAGCGCCGCGCGCCGACGCGCACCGCCGCCACCACCCGCTCCTTCAGGTCAGGCTGGCTTTCCAGCATGTCGAACAGCCCGGCGAAATTCTCCGGCGCATCCGCACCGACGATGACTTTCAGGTCGCTGTACCGGCCGACATCCTCGGGCCCGATCACCGCGCCGGTCTCGTCGACCAGGGCGAATTCGCCTTTGTGCTGCCAAATCGCCGCCGGTTCACGCTCCACCAGATCGACGAAGATGGTGTCCGGCAGGCGCCGTTCGACCCGCGCCTCCCTGACCCAGCCGATGGCAAGCAGCCGCTCGCGGCCGCGGGCCGGCGAAAAGGCGAACAGCGGCGTGCCGCGCTGCACCTCCAGCGCCGCCAGAATCCGGTCGGTCGGCGTTTTCTCGCGGCCCTCGACGAGCACGTTGTCCACGGCGATGCCGGCCGATCCGCTCCAGGTCAGCAGGGTCTCGGCCGCCGCCTCGCCCAGCGCGGCAATGCCGCCGCCGCGCCAGGCCGCGATGCCTCCCGACAGCAGGGCCAGCATCAGCGCGCCGGTGATCGCCGGCCTGACGACGCGTTGCGCCCAGGCCGGCAGGCGCCGTTCTAGCGAGACCTTGCGCCTGCCCGATGCGCGGCGCGCGTTCCTGCCCGTCGCCGGTTTCGTCTTGCGCGCAGGCCGGGGGCGCGGATAAAGGGCGGGGAGGGTCAATTGTCGCATGCTGCGTTCTCCACCATCCATTCCATGAGATCCTCGAACGAGATGCCGGCATGGGCCGCCTGTTCCGGCACCAGCGACAGGGGCGTCATGCCCGGCTGGGTATTGACCTCCAGCATGTAAAGGTCGCCCGGGTCGCGTTCGGTATCGTCGTAACGGAAATCCGCCCGGCTGACGCCGCGGCAGCCCAGCACCCTGTGCGCGGTCACCGCATAGTCCATCGCCTTTTGCGCCACGCCGTCGGGCACCGGCGCCGGGCACAGATGGGTGGTCTTGCCGTCGGTATATTTGGCCGTGTAGTCGTAGAAGCCCTGGAGCGGGCGCAATTCGGTCACCGCCAGCGCGCGGTCGCCCATGACGGAAACCGTCAGCTCGCGGCCGGCGATGTATTTTTCCACCAGCACCGGGCGGTCGGCCGCCAGATCGTCGAGCGGCAGGTCGTTGTCGCCCGGCTGCACGATATGCACCCCGACGCTGGAGCCTTCATCCACCGGCTTGACCACATAGGGCGGCTCCATCACGCCGCCGGCGCGCAGCCGTTCCATGCTCACCACCTCGCCGGGCGGGCAGGGGATGCCCTCGGCCTCGAACAGCTTCTTCGCCATCGCCTTGTCCATGGCGACGGCGGAAGCCAGCAGGCCGGAATGCGTGTAAGGCACGTCCAGGATATTCAGCACCGCCTGGATGTTGCCGTCTTCGCCCCAGCGGCCATGCAGCCCGTTGAACACCACGTCGGGCTTCGCCTCCATGGCGCCCAGCAGGATCGAAAGGTCGCGCTGCAGGTCGATGCGCATGACCTGGTGGCCGCGGCGCTCCAGCGCATCGGCGCAGGCCTTGCCGCTGACCAGCGAGACTTCCCGCTCGGCCGACCAGCCGCCCATCAGAACCGCGATCCGCTTGCTCATCGGCCGCCCTCCGCCGCCGGCACGCCGATGCGCCGGATTTCCCAGCGCAGCTCGACGCCGCTGGCCTCGCGGACCCGGCGGCGCACTTCCTCGCCCAGCCCTTCGATGTCGGCCGCGCTGGCGTCGCCGGTATTGATCAGGAAATTGCAGTGCTGCTCGGACACCATCGCCCCGCCCCTGCGCAGGCCACGGCAGCCCGCCGCATCGATCAGCTGCCAGGCCTTGCCTCCTTCGGGATTGGCGAAGGTCGAGCCGCCGGTCCGGCTGCGCACCGGCTGGCTGTCCATGCGGGTCTCGCCGATCTCCGCCATGCGGGCGGCGATTTCGGCGATATCGCCCGGGGTTCCCTCGAACTCGGCCTCGATGAAGATCCAGTCCTCCGGCACGCCGCAATGGCGGTAGCCGAAAGCCATCTCGCGGTTGCCCAGTTCGTGCGAGACCCCGGCGGAATCCAGTGCCCAGGCGCGGGTCAGAATATCCTTCACCTCGTCGCCATAGGCGCCCGCATTCATGCGCAGGGCGCCGCCGATCGTGCCGGGCACGCCGCACAGGAACTCCAGCCCGGCCAGCCCGGCATCCCGCGCGGCCCG
>CAJHYK010000235.1_pt1 | contig 10740 bp, 9 predicted proteins | sample 9198691 | NCBI WGS metagenome assembly CAJHYK01 (sample SAMEA7708355, study PRJEB35096) | sediment metagenome | biome: marine neritic benthic zone biome [ENVO:01000025]; feature: sediment [ENVO:00002007]; material: shallow marine sediment [ENVO:03000034] sea grass bed [ENVO_01000059] ...
AATCGTACCGCCCGTTCTTTACCCTTCGGTCCGAGCCCGGTTTACACCGGGGTCAAACCATTCAGCCGGGTCTGTATTAAGTGCCCGAAGCACTCGACAGATAGCTGGAAACCGTGTTGAAGATGGTCTGCAGCTCGCTGCCCAGGATCTGCAGGGCGATAATGGCTGCGACCGACACCAGCGCGGCGACCAGACCGTACTCGATCATCGTGGCGCCAGACTCATCTTTCAAAAAGGCTTTAAGAAACGACATCCTAATTCTCCTAAATTCAATCCTGTGGAACTGCCGGTTGAGCCGAATTTGTGATCCGCCGCTCCGGTATCGAGCAATTCGCTCTATCGCCTTCATCGCACGAAGCGCCCGTCGGCCGCATGGCCCGAATGAGTAAAGATGCCAAATATCATTTCCAATTCTCGTTGATTTTTAGGAATCCCTCCACCTGTTTGAATATTTATAACGGGAAAATCGCTGATTTTCCGGACTTTTGGCGTTTTATCATGGGGGCCTTTCAATGATCAAAAAAAACCGCGGACATATTACAGCGAAGGTACATGTTTTTATTAAGGTACTGTTAACTTTTAACTTGACGGACAAGCAGCAAAAGGGCGGCATGCCGTTGTACCGTCCGTTCCATCGCTTGCGGCCCGCCCTTGCCCGCCTGCGCCGGGATCGAACCCCGCGGTTCCGTTCATCCGGGGCACCCGGCCCAAGCAGCCGAAAGACAGCTGGAAATCGTCTTCGAGGTGGGCTACAGCGCTCCGACCAGGATTTGCGGGGCGACAGGGGCGCCGCATGAGTTCCGTCCCCGGCACATGCCGTAACGGCGGATTTTCAATTCATACATCGCTAAATGCCGGGAGAGTGCGAAACCGCTTTTCGCCTGCGGGAAATGCCTTAACTGCCGGTAAGCTGAATGTCCGAATCCTCGCCATCCTCGATCTCAAGCCCGTGTTCCGACACAAAGGCGGCGCTTGAAAGCACCAGGGAAATAAGCTCGGACTGGCGACCCGTATCGGTCTTGCTGAAGATCTGCTTGAGCTGGTTGCGCACCGTATTGAGGCTGACGCCCAGCTCTTCCGCGACCTCCTGGGGCCGTTTGCCCTTGACCAGTTCCACGACCACGCGCGCCTCGGCCAGGGTCAGGCCGAACAGTTTGGCGACCACCTCCGGCGGCACGCTCTGGCGAACCTCGAGATCCCGGATAAAGATGGCGGCGACCCTGGAACCATCCTCGCCGGCGTTGAGTTGCACCGGGGCGACCTTGATCGAAAGCGGCCTGACGCCGTCGCCCCGATCGATCGTCATGACGCCCGTGCCCTCGTCGTCATCGTTGCCCGTGCCCATACAGGTATCGTCCACCAGATCGCGCAGTTGTTCGACCTGATCGCGCCTTGCCGCGGTAATTCGCCCATGCCGCAGCGCCAGCCCGTCGCCGCCATCCAGCAGTCGGGATGCGCTGCGGTTGGCCAACAGCAGGCGGCAATCGCGGTCGACTAGCGCCATACCCGTCGACAGAAGGTTCAAGGTCTCTTCGGCCTGCTTGCGCTCGGTGATGTCGCGCATGATGGCGATCGCAACAGCACGCGACTGATAGGTGATATGGGAAATCGCCGTATCCAGCACGAAGCGGCCGCCGTCCTTTCGGCGCCCGGCAAACTCGCGATACACCTCAACATCGATAGCCGGGTCGGCGATCAGGATCTTGTCCTCGCCGTCCTCTTCCTGTTTCGTGCCGGCCAGCAGCATATCCGCGGGCTGGCCCAGCATTTCCTCGGTCTCATATCCGAATATCCGCGCCATCGAGGCGTTTGCCGACGTGATCTGCCCCGATTCGTCTATCGTAACAATGCCGTCCGCCACGCCATGGATAATCGCCGACAACATGGTTTCGCTGTATTCCAGCGCTTCGCCGCTCTCGGCCAGCGCCGCCGCGCCCTTTTTCAGCTGCTGCGCCGCGCGCACCGCCGTCCGCAGGAAGGTCGCCAGCAGCAGCGCGGCAATCAGGCTGGCGATTACGATCGGCACAAGCAGATAGCCGAACAGTTCGTCGCCCGGTCTCGCCGGTTTCCAGGTAATCGCCGCCAAGCTTTCGCCTTCGGGCGCCTTGATGACGATGCCGACTGTCCCCTGAATATCGGATGGCGGCTGAACCCTGATGCCCTGTACGAGGAAGTCCTCGGACAGGCGGGTCAGCAACGTGTCATCGACCGCCTTCAACACCGTCAGGGTCGTCCCGTCAGAGGAACTCGAACCGGGCGGCGCGACAATGCTGGCCGACGCAATATGCAGTCGCCCGCCATGCAAAACGAACGCCGATGTCCATTCGCCGCGCGCCGCCGGAAACTTGCGGGCATCCGCCACGATGTCACGGACTGTCGGGCTGATTTCCGCAATACCGGCCGTCTCGGACCCAAACAGCAGCGAATCGTCGCCGTCGACGACCATGACGGCGGCCGGGCCGTAACCGCTTTGCACCTCCGATAGCCTTGCGCGCGCCCAGGCTTCGTCAAAACCTTCAACCAGCTTGTCGTAGGCCTCATCGGAGCGCGCCAGCCCGGTGGCAAGCCAGCCCAGGTCGCGGCCAACGGCTTTGAAGGCTGATTCGAGCAGCTGCTGGGAACGGGCGGCCTCGGCGTCGTTTTGAATGCCCGTGCCCGTCAGCAACACCGACATTACCACGCCGACAAGGATCACGAGCACGGCCACGATGGGCGTGATCAGCGCCTGCAAGGACATGGCGCTAGGTCGAAGATCGTCTTCCGTATCTGACAAGACTACAGCCTCGGTATTGCAGTTGCGCTCTACAGCCGGTTTACGTCATCCGCCCTGCGGCGGCGCCCCGGCCTCCATCCCGGGCCGGCCGTATCTTAATTCGATGGGTTCCTATGATGCCGGCAAAATGGTGTAAATTTCGTTGCCAGAATGCTCCCTAGTATTCCGGATCTGCGTTTTTCGAATGAATTTCCCAGTTTCGGCCCCGCGCCCGCGCCCGCTCGCAAGCATTCGGATAGTCGCCCGTGCAACCGCCGCGCAATACCCGGTAAATCGTGAAATAGCTATGCGCGGATACCGGCGCCAGCAGTTCGGGAACCGGATTGCCCGGATCGGTGCCATGAAGCAGCACGACGTAATCGAAGCGGTCCTGCCACATATAGGCGTAATGGCGCTGGTCGCCGATCTGGAACTCGCCGTCGAACCAGTCGAAGACGGAAGGATCCGCCCAGGCCCGCAGACCGCCCAGGCTTACCGGCACGCCGACCGGCGTGTCCATATCGCGCAGTTCGGGCGCGGCGACGACCGGCTGCTTCACCGGGTCGGTAAACAGGGTGGGCAGGAACACGCTGCGGTCCAGCACCGAGAAACTGGTAACGTGAAAATAGAAGTCGCGGAAGGCGCCGGGCTCGCCCGCCACCGGAAGCGACCTGTCTTGCGCCTGGAGGATGCGGTCGCCCGGCTCGAAGATCGACGCCGCCGCGCGGTACTCGGCGATCTGCGCGTCGTAGACTCGCCAATGGCCGGCGATCTGGTAAAGCCGGGCGCCGAACAGGGCCAGGGCCGCAACGGCGATGACCACGCCCGCGCGCCGTGGGCCTCGATAGGTCAGGCCCGCCGATGCGAAGAAGGCAAGGGCAACCCACAGCCTGACGTCGATCCCCCAGACCCCGCCGAACCGGCCATAGGTCCAGAAGGGCGCGACCAGGGCGACGGCCAGCAGCGCCAGGAGCGGCAGTGTCATGCCGGGCGCCGGCCTGAACCAGCGCAGCGGCAGGCCGACCAGCAGCAGGGCGGCGACGAAAAGGATGGGACCCGCGTCCATCGGGCTTAAATTGGTGAGCAGCGGCGAAACGATCCCGCGCAATCGGAAAATCGCATCGCCCCAGTCCCATTCCGGGTCCCGAAGGCGTGGCGGCAGGGCCGCGAGGAACAGAATGAAGGCAGGCAGGAACTGCGCCGCCCCCAGCGCCCAGTCGCGGGCCAGCCCCTTGCGGTCGGGCCAGCGCTCGCGCGACCGCCCGACCTCCCATGCGCCGACCATCAGCCCGTATATCCCGAGCGCCATGAGATGCACGAAGAACATCGCAAGCCCGCCGAAAGCGAACAGCATCGTGCGCCGCCATCCCGCCCGCTCGGCGGTCGCGACCCAGGCCGCGAAGCCCAGCAGGGCGAGTCCCAGGCCGAACAGGAAGTTCAGGAAACCCCAGATCAGCACATGATTGTAGATGAACAGGAACAGCGCCAGGGGCCAGAAATCCAGCCTGCCGTTGATCGCGCGGTAGGCCGCGCAGGTTCCGCCGATCAGGCAGATCAGGGTAAGCGCCGTGAACCAGCGGCCCAGTTCCAGCGGCTCGACGATTCCGGCCAGCGGCGCCAGCAGAAGGTCCAGCGCCAGATTCGGCTGAAGCCCCCAGTTGAGGCGGTAGCTGGCCGCCAGCGCCGGATCCTGCCCGATCTCGGCCAGGATGCGGATGCGCGCCATATGATTGGGCATATTCGCCAGCGGCACCACATCGACCAGGAACAGGGGAACCAGCGATGCGAGGCTCAACGCGGCGATAACGGCCAGTAGCACCCGCCCGTCCGGCCAGCCGGCGGCCGGCGGCCACTCCGCGGTGATGCGATCTTTCTCCAGCCGTGTCTTCCGTAGCATCATGCGGGGGCCAAGCGGGATGTTGCGCCAAAAAGCGGCCAGACCACCGCTTACCGCCGACATATAAAGGCTTTTAATTTAATCCCGCGTTAATGGCCGGCGTTAAGGCGGTCCCGCGCGGCCGATGGCCCGGCCGACAGGCGATTGATCGGCGCCCCCGCACCCGGCATTGGTGCCCGCTGCCGGACTCGAACCGGCACTCCCTTGCGGGAAACGGATTTTAAGTCTTTCCGCGCCGTTTTCCCCGTAGTGCCAGGACATGCCCGGACTGTCCTAAAATCTGCGGTTTTTCGGCTAAATCCGTTGCGCGCTGATACCTCGATTTTCCCTCGTTTTCTGTGCACGATTCCCCACAAATTCCCCACAGAAAAGCCCCGCTAGGCGCGCCGCCGGGCGGGGTGGCGAATTCGGCCCATGGGCCGAATTTACCATGTGGCGAATGGCGTTCGCTTGGTCAGCGTTGACGCGGATCATCAAACCAGTGCGGGATTCGAAGGCGCTGAAGGCTATACCAGTTAATACCGAAGAATCCCGATTGATGCAGAATTGTGCGGTTTGTTGAAGGCGGGGATACCGACCCGTACCATCTAGTACCGGCTCATACCGTGTTGTCGGGTGCCAATTCGGGTGCCAATTTTAGGTGGCGGTCGTCGATTCAATAAAGGTAATGTTGTGGTTGGAAGGTACCTTAACCGACACCTAGTACAGCACAGAGTGCGATGCGGCGCAACCGTTGGATCGTCAGGCTTACAACCTGAAGATCGTAGGTTCAAATCCTACCCCGCAACCATATATCAAGCACTTAGAAGGCCCCGTATCTACGGGGCCTTTTTTGTGTCCGCATAGTGTCCGAATTCCACCAATCCTGGAGACATGCAAATCGCTAGCGCTGCTGAGAGCCGGTCCATCAACCCCATAACCTGAAGGTCGCAGGTTCAAATCCCGGGCCCGCAACCACCTTTGCCGAACACGTTTCAGTTGGATCGAAACGGCGGACTCGGACTAGATCGCGAACTCGCAAGCGGTCCTGGTCTGCAGGCGCGTTACCGCTTGATGCCGTAGCGCTTCATCTTTTCCCAGAGGTTCTTGCGCGAGATATCCAACCCTTCGGCGGCCTTTGTGATGGACCCGTCCGAATGGACCAACGCAGAGCGGATTGCCGCGCTTTCGCTGATCTCCACAGCCTTCTTCAGGGAGAGCTGGCCTCCAGGCTTCTCTGTCTCCTCAGGCTCCAGAATAAACAGATCGTGCTCCTGCACCTGCGGGCCGGCGCATAGGGCCACCGCCCGTTCCAGCAGGTTCTTGAGCTCCCGGACATTGCCCGGGAACGACATGCCCAGGAGGCACGCCTCGGCCTGGGCGGAAAGTCCAGTGATGTCCTTCTCCATCACGCGTGCATGCTCCGCCACGAAATTTCGCGACAGATAGAGGATATCCTCGCCGCGATCTCGCAGCGGCGGGATGTCGATGTGGATTACATTGAGGCGCCAATAGAGATCGGCGCGAAATCGGCTTTCAGCCAAGGCATCCGCAAGGTCCACCTGGGTCGCCGCCAGAACCCGCGCATCGATCTCGATCGCCGCTGCGCCCCCAACACGTTCGACCTTTCGTTCCTGCAGAACCCGCAGCAGCTTGACCTGCACCTCGGGTGGGATTTCCGCGATCTCGTCGAGGAAGAGGGTGCCCCCTTCGGCCAGCTCAAACCGACCGATACGGCGGCGGTCGGCGCCCGTGAAGGCACCGCGCTCGTGGCCAAAAAGCTCGCTTTCCACGAGATTGATCGGTATGGCGGCGCAGTTCACTGCGACGAACGGTCCGTTCGCGCGGCGGCTGTTGTGGTGTATAAAACGGGCGACTACCTCTTTCCCCACACCGGATTCGCCCGTGATGAGCACTGAGCTCTCGACGTCCTTGAGACGCGCCACGACCTCCTCGATGCGGCGCATCGCCGGGCTGCGGCCGAGCTCGCCGCTTCCGGCCCGGAATTTCTCGCCATCGGCCCTGGTCAGTTCAGCCTGGTGCGCGTCGGAAACCCTGGATAGCGTTCGCTTGACGAGCGACACAAACGCCTCGATGTCAAACGGCTTGGTTATGTAATCGACGGCACCGGCCTTGATTAACGCCACGGCTTCGGGCACCGATACGTAGGCCGTGATGAGAATGACCGGTGTTCCCGGGTGTTGCCGGCACACGTCCTCGAATAACGTAGCGCCGGACCCGTCGGGCAACCGCACGTCGGACACGACGAGGTCCAGGCCGCCATTCGCCAGCTCGCGCCGTGCCGCCGCGAGATCGGAGACGCTGGTAACGGGGATGCCTTCCAGGCGCAGCCGGTCGTCCAGTGACAGGCGCATGATCTCGTCGTCTTCCACAAGCAGAATTCGCGGCGCGCCGGCGGCCTGTTCGGTGGACATCGTCATTGCGCGTTCTCCACGACCGAGTCACCCCCGAGCGGCAGCCGCACCCGGAATAGACTGCCCCGCCCGGGCTCGCTCTCGACCTGGATCGTGCCGCGCATTTTTTGTACCAACTGGTATGTGACCCACAGCCCCAGGCCTGAGCCATTCGGTCGGCTGGTGAAGAACGGATCAAAAAGATGCCGCCGGTATTCCAGGGGTATTCCAACCCCACTGTCTTCCACTTCCATTATAAGCGAACCGTTCTCACGGCATGAGCGAAAGGCAAGTTCTCCGCCTCCCGGCATGGCCTGAATGCTGTTGTTCGTAAGGTTCAGGACAACTTGTTGGAGATTGGGACACGAACAGCCGAGGCAGACCTCGTCGGGCACGTTATTGTCCCAATGGAGCGCAATCTCCCTGTCACCGATCTCGGCTGCAACCAACTCCCTGAGGTCGGAAAGGCAGACCAGATCGCAAGGCTTTGTCTCGATTTCTTCATGCAGCTCGACCAGCAACCCTTGAACGGTCGCCCCGATTCGATTGAGCCCCTTCTCCAGGAGCGGCAGGTACCGCTGCACGAGCGCCGGATCGTCCGGATGCGTTTTCAGCGTATTGATGCAGTTGAGCATCCCTCCCAGAGGATTGTTCACCTCATGCGCAACCCCTGCAGCAACCTGGCCCAGACTCGCCAGCTTTTCGCTCATCGCGAGTTTCTCTTCGAGCCGCTTCTTTTCGGCAAGCTCCGCTGCCATCTCGTTGAACCTCGCGACCACCTGCCCGATTTCGTCGCGACTGGTGGCCGTAAGCGGACGGACTTGCGAAACCTCTCCGCGGCTGACCCTTTCCATACCTTCGGCCAGCGCTTTCAGCCGGCCCACCATACGCGACGAGATCATCGCGCCCAGAAAGCTGCCCGCTGCGGCCAGGCCCAGGGTCAGAAACAGAACGGTTAACCCCGCCTTCCAGATCCGTTCATTGAGTTCCTTCATGGATACCCGCATGCGGACAACGCCGAGGCGCTTCTGGTCGAAAGTGACCGGAACGACGCTTTCGATGAAGCCGCCGTCCCTGTCGCCGCTCATGACGACGCTTGGCGTCAGCATCTTCAAAGCATCGTCGAGCAGGCGCCGCTCTGTCTCTTCCGCCGGCGCGAAGGCAAGGCCAAGAGGATGATTCACCGGGTCGAGATGGGCAAGTACGCGACCGTCGACGTCGAGCACCATACCGGACAGGAGACGCGGCTCACCGATACGCACGGGCAAGTGCGACGCCTTCTGCCTGAGGGTGTTGTAGAGGGTCCAATAGTCGTTCCGCAGGATTGCTTCGGGGGCCGCGGCGGCAACGTCGCGCGACATGAGCAGAACCTTCTCCTCGAGTTCCTCGCGAAACTGCACCCGGGCCTGCGTGACAACCACGATCCCTATCGTGAGCGCCACGCCCACGATCATTGCCGTGTGCGCGAACGGGATTTTGATCGATAGGCTCCAGGATCGTGGGCGATACCAGCTCATTCGGCCTCTCCGATGATTCGAACGGCCTGAGGCGGTGGCGGTTCGACCAGCGGTACCTGGCGCAGGCTATCCGCGATTTGTCGTATCGGTTCGAACAGACTGGCCGGGAATTGCCCGAAACGGTCCAGCGCGAAGGCGGCAAGCAGTTGACGACCCTCGACATTTTCTGTCATGCCGATCAGCGCCTTGGACATGCCATCGCGCAGTTCGGGCGCTAGCTCGAGACGGGCAACGAGTGGCGGGAACCCGAATGTCTCGGAACGCACGATCACGCGCGTCCTCTCGGTCAAATCGGGGCGGTTCGCGTGAAGGTATTCCCAGATATAGGAATCTACGGCCCCGCCCTCGGCAAGTCCCTCCGCGACGGCCTCGATCGTTTCGGCATGGCTGTAGGTGAAGAAGCTGAGCCGGAAAAAGGTCTCCGGCCTGTGCCCTCTTTGGGCCAGCATCGCCTGCGGTACGAGGTAACCGGAGTTCGAGTCCGGATCTGAGAAAGCGAAGACCCGCCCTTCAAGATCGGCAAGCGAGGCAATGGAACTGTCGCGGTGGACAATGATGTAGGAACGGTAGAGCGGTTCGCCCTCGAAGACCGGGACGGCGAGGAGTTCGAGCGTTTCCGGATCGCGCTGTTGCACGAAAGGGTACCCGCAGATCCAGGCGAAATCGAGCCCGCCCGCTTCCAGAAGGCCCATGATTTCCCGGTACGACCGCGCCTGAACGAATTGAACGGGGCGTCCGATTTGCGTGCGCAGATAGGAAGACCAGCGATCGTAAAGCTGCAGATTCTCGCGGACAACGACCGCAGTCAACCCGAACCGTACCGGCGTTTCGGCCGCCTGCGCGGAACCGAGAACCAGCACAAATGCAAGCATTTGGAGGACGGCACGAGCCATCCGCACCTCCTGCCGTGGGTTAAGGCAGCGCTTGCAGCTCCTCTTCGAGCGGCTTGGTCGCGCAAGCCGACTGCCACCAATGGACAACAGTCCAATCGATCGTCCGTACATGCGGGCGTTTGCGCGCGCTGTGCGGCCTTGCCTTATTGTTTTGTATCATAGCACTGATTCAGGCAGATAGGGAACGATCCTGCCAACCGGCGCCGGCTCCACGCCCCCTGCGAAACACACCTTCCTTCGCCGATCGGTCGGCATGGCTCATGGGCTCTTCACGCTTTTCAGGTACTCGATGATTTCCTCCGCCTCGGTCTCGCTGATCACCGATGCCGCGCCGTTGCGGTGGCGCATGGTCTCGATGATGGCGACCAGTTCCCCGGATTGGCGTCGCGAAAGGTCGGCAATCGCATGGCAGGCCGAACACCGCGCTTCATAAAGCTCTTTCGGTGTGCGTGGGGTGTTGGCCCACCACCAAGCACCCATGACAACGATCAGAAGACCGGTTACGACTAGTACCACTCGCATCCTGATGCTCCAGAGCCGCCGTTCCCCACCCGCCCGATTGTCGCGCACTTTGACACATCGTGCAGAGCGAATCCGCCAGATTTCATCAGACCCGTCCGGTCGGGCAGTTCTCCACCGGTTCGCAAGGCAGAATTGAATAAGGGCACGCGCAACGGTTTCCTCGACCATCCCGGCACTGCGCTGCCCGCCCAGCGGTCCTGGAAGAGGTCGCGCGAAGTACGGTGGCCTTCGGATCCGCCGACATTCAGTTGGCGGCCATCATGTGCCGTTTGTGACCGGAAGGTGCGCCGCGCGCCAACCGCTAAACCCGCCCTCGAGGAACACCACGTTTCGCGGCAACCGCGTGCCCACCGCCTCCGTCAATCGGGCCAGATCGGGCTTGGTCTCGTCATAGAATATCACCGGCAGGCCATCCAGAAAGAGCAGCCGGTCGGTGGCCAAGCGCTCATAGGGGACGTTAATTGCGCCCGGCACATGGAGCGTCGAAAAGGCCTCTTGCGGGCGCAGGTCCACGAGATTGAAGGTCCTGCCGGCCTTGCCTTTTTCAAGATACGCCATGAGGTCCTGCGGCGCGATCGTCTGCGCCTCTGGCGAACAGGCGACGAGCAGCGCGACGGACAGCGCGGCGACAAGATACCGCGCCGCTGAAAAAACGCGCTTCTGGTGTTTCCGCCGCATGGCTCCTCAATCCTGTTTCGACCGTCCAACCGGGCCAATATCCGGGCGCTGCGGGTTGGATTGCACTGTGCCGGCCAACCGTAATCCC
>CAJHYK010000035.1_pt1 | contig 10685 bp, 8 predicted proteins | sample 9198691 | NCBI WGS metagenome assembly CAJHYK01 (sample SAMEA7708355, study PRJEB35096) | sediment metagenome | biome: marine neritic benthic zone biome [ENVO:01000025]; feature: sediment [ENVO:00002007]; material: shallow marine sediment [ENVO:03000034] sea grass bed [ENVO_01000059] ...
CGGCGGCGGGCGTCGCGGTGCAGGGCGCGGGTGCGTTTGACCTCATCCAGCTCGCGCCGCAACCGCGCGATCCGTTCGCCGATCAGCCGCCGGTCGATTTCCAGCTGGCTCTCGCCCGGACCGCCGACGAAACCCAGACCGCCGCGCTGGCGTTCCAGATGGGTCCAGCTTCTGACCAGCCGCGAGCGCTGGTAGTTGAGGGCCGCCAACTCGACCTGCAGCCGACCTTCATGGGTGCGGGCACGCGCGCCGAAGATTTCCAGGATAAGCCCGGTGCGGTCGATAACCTTGGTTTTCCAGGCACGTTCCAGATTGCGCTGCTGGATCGGCGCCAGCGCAGCATCGACGATGACCACACCGACTTCCTGCGCCTCGATGAAACCGGTAAACAGGTCAACCGTACCCTTGCCCAGGAAGGTGGACGGCCGCACCTTTTTCGTTCGAACGGCCTCGGCGTGGACGACGTCAAGCTCGATGGCCTGTGCCAGCCCAACCGCCTCTTCAAGGCGCAGTTGGGGGTCGCGCCCCCGTGCGCCGTCGACGACAACGGGATGCAGGACAAGCGCGCGGCCTGTGCTGCCTTCGATGGGGTCTTGTTCTCCCGTCACCCAGGATGCGGCCGGTCAGTCAGCGGACGCCGGCTCCGGCTCCGCGGCGCGCTCCGGCTCGAACAGCTGAATCGGCTGTGCCGGCATGACGGTGGAGATCGCATGCTTGTATACGAGCTGCGAATGCGCGTCCCGCCTGAGCAAAACGGAGAAATTGTCGAACCAGGTGATGATCCCCTGAAGCTTTACGCCGTTTACCAGAAACACGGTTACCGGCATTTTGTTCTTCCGAACATTATTGAGAAACACGTCCTGAACGTTCTGGCTTTTTTCTGATGACATTTTTTTGCCCCGAGATTTTAGTTTGTTTGTTCCGGCGCCCCGCCCCCCGGCTAGAGCTCCCGAGCATATATATATGGTTCAGGCAGCCCGGTGCGCCAATCGAAATCTTGCGATCAGACGAAACTACCACCTTGCTACGAGTTCTTTAAGGTCGTTGCAACCTTTAAAAATAAGTTCGGGAGGCCAGTCCCGGAATTCATCGGCGTCATGATCGTCGCGGTGCAGCAGGACCGATACGCAGCCGTTACGATGCGCTGTTTCCATATCGATGCCGGCGTCGCCGACGATCCAGATCCCGGCCCCCGGCTCGCACGAAAAGGGATCCAGCGCCAGATCCAGGGCTTCGCGCGCCGGCTTGTCCCGCTCGGCATCGCCGGCGCCCACGACGGCCGCAAAATGGCCGCCCCATCCAAGATGTTCCGCCTCGTCCCTCAGGTAACGGCCGGTCTTGTTGCTGAGAACCGCCATGTTCACGCCGGAAGCCGACAGCGCCACGAGCAGGTCCTCGGCGCCGGAGATGGGCGCCAGCTGTTCTTTATGGGTACGCTCAAACGCGTCATAGAAGATTTCCCGCGCCCTGGTCCAGCGGTCGCCGAACAGCCGGGGGAAGGAATCGCGCAAAGAATGGCGCACGCGCGCTTTCGTCTCGTCGAAGCTCCAGGCCTCATGACCCATGGCCTGAAGCGTAATCGACAGCGCCTCGTGGATCGTCGGCCAAGTATCGACCAGCGTATTGTCCCAGTCGAAGACGATCACCGATGGGCGCGCCTGAGTTTTCGTCATGCGCTGTCTCTCAGCCCCGCCGCGTAGTCCCGGTACCAGGCAAGCAGCCGTTTGGACAGCGGCCCGGGCCGCCCGTCGCCCACCGCCTTGCCATCGATCCGCACCACGGGAGTCACGAACGAGGTAGCGCTGGTGACGAATGCCTCTTTTGCCGCAAGTGCCTCGGCGACGGTGAAAGGCCGTTCCTCGAAGGGCACATCCTCTTCCTTGGCGATCGCCAGTATCGTCCTGCGGGTAACGCCATGGAGGATCTCGTAGCCGAGCTGCCGGGTGACCAGCGTCCCACCCCCGGTGACGATCCAGGCGTTGGAACTTGTCCCCTCGGTAACATAGCCGTCGCCATCCACCTGGAACGCCTCATAGGCGCCGGCCTCGGCAGCGGCCTGCTTGGCCAGGCAATTGGGCAGCAGATTCACCGTCTTGATATCGCGCCGCGCCCACCGCTGGTCTGGCACGGTGATGACCCCCACCCCGTCAGCGAATTTCGGCTGGCCGGCAAAATCAATCCGCTTCGTCGTCATGACCAGGGCGGGCCTGGCGTTTGCCGGAAAAACATGGTCGCGCGGCGCAACGCCGCGGGTGACCTGCATATAGAGCAAGCCGTTCGACACCCCGTTGCGCCTGAGCAATTCGCGGCTAACCAGTTCCAGTGCCTTGCGCGTCATCGGCATGGGGATGTGCAGGGCCGCAAGGGAACGTTCCAGCCTGTCGAGATGGGGATCCTTGTCGACCGCCCGCCCGGCGGCAACCGGAACGACCTCGTAGACGCCGTCGGCGAACTGGTATCCCCGATCTTCGATATGAACGGCGGCCTGGGCGTGCGGCAGGTACCTGCCGTTCACATAGGCATATCGTGGCATTATGGCATTTCTCCGGAATATCAGAAGAATTCCAGGCGAACCGAGAACATCTTTTCCACTTGCTTCACCGCGTCTGCGGTGGCCAGCAGAATGACCCGGTCGTGCCCTTCGATAATAGTAGCGCCGCGCGGAATGATGACGTCGTCATTACGCACGATGGCGCCAATGATGACACCGGCGGGCAAGGCGATCTCGTTCAGCGGCGTGCCGACGAAAGGCGAAGTCTCCAGCGCCTCAGCCTCGATGATCTCGGCAAATCCGTCCCCCAGCGAATGGACCGAACGGATGCGCCCGCGGCGAACATGCTGCAGGATCGTGGATACGGTAATGGCACGCGGACTGACCACGACGTCGATACCGAGATTGGTGATCAGCGGCCCATAGGATGGTTTGTTGATCAGCGTCACCGCACGCCCGACCCCGCTGCGCTTGGCCAGCAGCGAAGCCAGGATGTTGGTTTCGTCGTCGTTGGAAACCGCGACCACGGTTTCCGCGGTCGAGACATTGGCCTCTTCCAGAATGTCGGCCTCCAGGGCGTCACCGAGGATGATCGTCGCGCCGGGCAGCGCCTGGGCGACCTTGCGTGCCCGTTCCGGGTCGCGCTCGATAATCTTGGCCGAGATGCCGCGCCGGCCCTCCGCCAGTTCGCGGGCGAGATTGAGCCCGATGTTCCCGCCACCGATGATGACCACTCGCCGGGCCGATCTTTCATCATGCCCGAAGGCCGCCATCGCGCGCGGGACATGGGCCGCGTCGACCACGAAATAGACTTCGTCGCCGGGCAGCATCTGGCTGCTGGACGTCGGAACCGTAAGCTCGCCATCCCGCAGGATTCCGACAATGATGATATTGAGGTCCGGAAACAGCGAAGTGAGCTGGCGTAACGGCGTATAGACAATGGGGCAGCGCTCGGTGCAGCGCACCCCGATGACCCGCACCTTTCCGTCGGCCAGCGGTATCATGTCGAAGGCGCCGGAAACGGTCATGCGGCGGCCAATCGCCCTGGCGACTTCCAGTTCCGGCGAGATAATCACGTCGATCGGCAGATGGTCACGGCTGAACAGGTCGGCCCACAACGGATTCAGATAGCTCTGCTGACGAACGCGCGCAATCTTTGTCGGAACGTTGAACAGCGAATGGGCGATCTGGCAGGCGACCATATTGACCTCGTCCGCATAGGTCACCGCGATCAGCATGTCCGCGTCGGCGGCGCCGGCCTGTTCCAGCACGTCCGGGTGCGACGCATGGCCGACGAACGCCTGCACGTCGAGCAGGTCGTTTACCTTGCCGATCAGGTCGGCCGCCTGATCGATTACCGTCACATCGTTGCTTTCGATCGCCAGATGCCGCGCGATATTGAAACCGACCTGCCCGGCCCCGCAAACAATGACCTTCATTCAGCGCGCCCTCAGACACCCATCCGTTGGGCTTTATCGGTTAGATTGACGCCAAGCATTTTCAGCTTTCGATGCAATGCTGCACGATCCATGCCGATGAATTCGGCGGTGCGGCTGATATTGCCGCCAAATCGCCTGACATGGAACAACAGATATTCCTTCTCGAATGCTTCCCTGGCATCCCGCAGCGGCTGGTTCATGACCTCGGCCTCGTTTTCCCACCGCGCGGCGGCCCGCCCGCCACCCAACGCCATCGCAACCGAGTGCGAGTCGATGGGCTTGCTGGGGTCCGCGGGTGCGGTCAGCAGCAGCCGTTCGATTACGTTGCACAGTTCCGAGATATTGCCGGGCCAGCTATAGGATTCCAGCGTGGCCAGCGCTTCAGGCGAAAGTACGCGCGCATGCTGTCCGCGATCGCTGGCGATACGGGCCATGAGATAGCGGGTCAACGCCGCAATATCCTTGCGACGGGAATGCAATGGCGGCACCTCGAGCGGAACGACATTCAGCCGGTGATAGAGCTCTCCGTCGAAATTGCCGGCGGCGACCTCGGCCTTCAGGTCCAGCCTGGTCGTGGCGATCACCCTGACATCGACATCGATCAGTTTGGCGCCGCCAATCCTGCGGAACGAGTTGCCCTGCAATATCCCGACGATCCTGCTCTGGGCCTGCGGCGACAGGCTGCCTACTTCGTCCAGCACCAGCGTGCCTCCATGGGCCTTTTCGAAAACGCCAACAGCACGGGGCCGGCCCTTCGCCGGTTCCACACCGAACAGGACCGCATCGCCCCCCTCGGTCTCCAGCGTCGCGCAGTTAAGGGTCACCAATCGCCGTTTCGGCCGCTCCGAACCCCGGTGAATGGCTCGGGCCACCAGGCTTTTTCCCGATCCGGGAAGTCCGCTGATCAAAACCCTGCTATCGGTGGCGGCCAGTTGGTCCACCTGACGCCGCAAATGCACCATCACCTGCGATGTGCCGATGATATCGTCGCTTTGCGGGCCAACCCGTTTTTTTAGTTCACGGACTTCTTCCTGGAGATGCTGTTCCCTGAGCGCCCGCTCCACATTATGCAGCAGCACGTCGGTCTTGAACGGTTTGGTAATGAAGTCGTAAGCCCCCATCTTGGTGGCCGACACCGCCATGTCGAAGGTCGCATGGCCGCTGATCATCACCACCTGCTGGTCGGGGTAATCGCGGCGGATTATTTCCAGCGTCTCCAGCCCGTCCATCTCGCTGTCGCCCAGCCAGACATCGAGGACCACCAGCGCCGGCTCCCGGCCGGCCATCGCCTCCATTGCCTCCGAACTGTTCGCCGCCTGCCGGGTGCGGTAGCCGCAATCCTCGAGAATACCGGCGATCTGGGTGCGGATGTCTTGCTCGTCATCGACGATCAGAATGTCATGAGCCATAGGATAACGGTTCCTCTGCCGCTATGGATTTGCGCCGTTCCACGTCTGCAGGGCCGGCATCGCGGGCGAATTCCGCGCGAATCGATGCGCCGCCGCCCTCGGCGTCCCCCAAGGCCAGACTGCCCCCGTGATCCTCCAGGATTTTCCGCACGATGGCGAGGCCCAGCCCGGTGCCTTTCTTGCGAGTCGTCACATAGGGCTCGACCAGTTTGTCGCGGCCTTCCAAGGGCAGGCCGGGACCATTATCCTCCACCTCGATGACGGCCCGGCCGTCTTCCTCCAGCAGGCGCAGGATGACCCTTGGATCATCCTCACCGCCTTCGCGCCGTTCCAGCGCCTCGACGGCGTTTTGAAGCAGGTTGGTGACCACCTGACCCATCTGGCGGCCGTCACAGGTGGCATAGACGGGATCTTCCGGCATGTCCGCGATGAATTCGACCTTGGGATACGCATTGCGCTGAAGGAATATGATCTGGCGGCAGAGTTCGTTCAGATTTTCCAGACGCAGCATCGGCGCTGGCATACGCGCGAAGTTTGAGAACTCCTCGATCATACGGCCGATATCATCGACCTGCCGGACGATTGTGTCGGTACAGATCTCGAAGGTTTCCCTGTCGCTCGTGATCTCTTTCAGGTATTTCCGTTTAAGACGTTCGGCCGAAAGCTGTATCGGCGTCAGCGGATTGCGGATTTCATGGGCGATCCGCCTGGCGACGTCCGCCCAGGCGCCTTTCCACTGCGCTTCCAGCAGCGCCGAGACGTCGTCGAACGTGACCACATAGCCGATGGTCTTTCCCTTCAACTGCTCGACGGCGACCGCGACCAGCAATGTGCGCACCTCTCCGCCTCGTGTGATCTTGATCTGCGCCTCGATCGGCTTGGAGCGCCGTTTTCGCGCCTCTCCCAGCAATGCACCGATTTCCGGAGCCACTTCGGTGAGCGGCTTGCCGATCATGTCCTCCACATCCAGATCCAGCAGGCGTGCCGCCGACAGGTTCGGGAGATTGATATTGCCCTTGCGGTCGAGGCCGATGACACCGGCCGACACGCCGGACAGGACCGTCTCCGTAAACTGGCGGCGTTCGTCCAGCTTCAGATTGGTCTGGACCAACTCGCGCCGCTGATCGGACAATTGATTGGTCATTCGGTTGAAGGCGCGGCTGAGCATGCCGATTTCGTCATCGGGAGGCAGTTCGCGAACGCGCGCCGACAGGTCGCCCTCGCGAACCTTTTCGACGGCCCCGATCAGTTCGCCGATCGGACGCGAAAGATCGGTCGCCACATTCAAGCCCAGCCAGACCGCGGCTGTCATCATCAATAGCGCCACAAGCAGAAACATCAGTGTGACGAAGATAATGATCTCCCGGTTGGAATTCTTCAGAATCTGGAATTCGTCGACGGCCTCGCCGGTTTGCTGCGTGTAGCTCAGCACCGTCGGGTCCACGATGCGGCCAACGAACAGATAGGCGTCCAGGAAATTGTCCAGCCGCATCAGCGCACGCACCCGGTCACCGGTTTCATTCTGGAAAATCGGCACTTCACCGTTGCGGGCCGCCTCCAGATGCTCTTTGTCGATCGGTTCATTTTCGAGCGCCAGGGTAAAACCCGACCGCGCCATGACCCGGCCCGTCCCGTCGAACACGATCGCCTCACTGAGACCGCGAAGCTGGGCCTGCAGATTGACGCCCTGATGCAACAGCCGAGGATTGCTCTCGAGCAACGGCCCATCCCGGTTCAGGTCGCGCGCCATGCGCAATGCGTCGACCCTGATGTTTTCCTGATGTTCGGCAAGATAACCTTCCGCGACCGCTTTCGCCGTCTCCACCAGATTGAACATCCGGTCGCCAAACCAGGACTGCATGCCATTCACGAAAAACAGAACCGAAAACAGCAGGACCAGCACCGTCGGCGTAATCGCCATCAAGCCGAACAATACGCTGAGACGGATGTGCAATCTCGAGCCCGCCGACCCCCTGCGCCGCGCCAGGCCCAGCTTGACGATCCGGCGGATGACGACAAAGGCCAGCGCCAGCAGCAGTACCAGGTCGGCATAGAGCAACAGATTGAGACTTCGCTGGTTGGCGCCCAGCGGACCGGCGTCGGTCAGCGCGAAATAGGTGGCTGCGCCGGATACGACAGCGAGTACCGGCAAGGCGATGCCAAAAATCTTTCCCAGCCGCAGCCGCCTGTACAGCTGCCCGACCCTGGGCAGCCACTGCCCGCGGTCGCCGGTGGTCTCCTTCACGCTCATGGCAAATCCAATCGGTTTACTGGCCGTATTTTACGCCCCGGATCACCTGGATGTCCAACTCGCGAATTTTTTTTCGCAGAGTGTTGCGATTTAGCCCCAGCAATTGGGCCGCCTTGATCTGATTGCCGCCGGTCGCCATCAGCGACAGGTCGATCAATGGCCTCTCGACCTCGCGCAGCACGCGATCATACAGCCCGGAGGCAGGCAAGTCGTCGCGATGGGCGTCGAAATAGCTCCGCAGATGACGTTCCACGAGCCCCGCCAGCCCGTCGTGGGTCACCGCGCCATCGGCCCGGACCGCCGGGGCCGGCGGGTCTTCCGCCAGTTCGGCCTCAACCACGTCGATGCCGATCGTTTCGTGCGAATAGAGGGCGGCCAACCGGCGCACCAGATTTTCAAGCTCCCGCACATTGCCCGGCCATTTGTAGGTTTGCAGGCGCGCCATCGCAGCCGGCTCCAGGCTTTTGGCGGGCAGGCCTTCGGCGGCAAGCCCAGACTGGAAATGCCCAACAAGTTCGGGGATATCCTCGGTGCGCTCACGCAGCGGCGGAATGCGAATCGGCACGACGTTGAGCCGGAAATAAAGATCCTCGCGGAACAGCCCATGCGCCACGAGTTGGCGCAAATCCCTGTGGGTCGCGGCGATGATGCGCACATTGGCGCGAATCGTGTTGCGTCCGCCGACAGAGGTATATTCGCCTTCCTGCAGCACCCGAAGGAGCCTCGTCTGCGCCTCCAGCGGCATGTCGCCGATTTCGTCGAGGAACAGCGTGCCGCCATCGGCCTGCTCGAAACGGCCCGGCGCGCGGGACGTCGCGCCGGTAAAGGCGCCTTTCTCATGCCCGAACAGTTCGCTCTCGATCAGTTCGCGGGGGATTGCCGCCATATTGACCGCGACGAACGGACCGTTGCGGCGCTTGCCATAGTCATGCAGGGCCCGCGCGATCAGTTCCTTGCCGGTCCCCGACTCGCCGTTGATCAGTACCGTCAGATCGGTCGCCATCAGCCGCGCCAGCACCCGGTAGATTTCCTGCATCGCCTGGGAGCGGCCGATCAGCGGCAGCCTGTCGTCTTTCCCGGCAGTGGCCTGTGCCGATTCGTCCGGCTGCTTGCGCGGCCCCGGTTCCTTGAGTGCCCTCTCAACTATCGCTATCATTTCTTTGAGATCAAAGGGTTTTGGAATGTATTCGAAGGCGCCGCGTTCGGTCGCCTTGACGGCAGTCAGCAAGGTATTCTGGGCACTCATCACGATGACGCGCAGTTCCGGCCGCAGCTTGCGGATGCGCGGCACCAGATCCAGCCCGTTCTCGTCGGGCATCACCACGTCGGTGACGACCACATCTCCTTCGCCGTCGGAAATCCAGCGCCAAAGGGTCGCCGCGTTACCCGACGCGCGCACCCGGTAGCCCAACCGTCCGAACGCCTGGGTGAGCACCGTACGGATGGCCCGATCGTCATCGGCGATAAGGACGGTTGCTTCATTCATTGTTTATTCCTTCCTCGCGCACAATCGGCAGCATGATGCGGAAGACCGTACGCCGCGGGCGGCTGTCCAGATCGATGACACCGCCATTGTCGCCGACCAGTTTGGCGACCAGCGGCAGTCCCAGGCCTGTTCCGCCTTTCTTGGTGGTTACGAAGGGATCGAAAATGTGGCGGCGAAGATCGTCGGGAATGCCGGGGCCGTTGTCCTGGATGGTGACGACAAGCGGTAGCTGCATGGGTATGTCGCCGCCCGGCGCTTGCAAGCGAACGCCATGCTGGTAGGCGGTCGTGACGGTAATCTCGCCGCCCGATTCCGGCACCGCCTCGGCGGCATTCTTAACCAGATTGAGGAACACCTGAATCAGACGATCCCCGTTTCCGTAGACCGGCGGCAGCGAGGGATCGTACTGTTCGATGAAGCGAACATGCTTGGCGAATCCGGCCTTGCCCACCGCCAGAACGCGCTCCAGCACCTCATGGATGTTGACCGGCCTTCGATTGTCGAGTTCGGTATCGCCGGTAAAGGCCTCCATCCGGTCGATCAGGGCGACGACCCGGTCAGTCTCCTCGATAATCAGCCTCGTCAGTTGCGTATCGTCGCCCGATATCGACTGTTCCAGCAACTGCGCCGCCCCGCGAACGCCCGACAGGGGATTCTTGATCTCATGGGCCAGCAGAGCTGCCATGGCCGATATGGATCGGGTCGAATCGCGATGCGTCAGGGTACGATCGATCTTCCCCGCGATCGACTGTTCCTTGATGGTCAGCACGACCGGTCCGGATTGGCCCGCCATGGGCGCGCCGTCGACGCGCACCAGATGTTCGCCAATGCGGGGAGTCTCCAGCCTCACACCATGTTGGGACATGCTGCTCTCGCTCCGCCTTACACGCTCCACCAGCAGCAGAACCGGGCTGTCATGCGGGATGAGATCCGCCAGGCTGCGCTCGCACATATAGGCCCAGCTGACCCGGAAGAGCTGCTCGGCGGCGTTGTTGGCGTATAGAATGCTGTTGTCGGCGCCGACCACCAGCACCGGGTCCGGCAGTGCATTCAGGATCGCCGCCCCGTCCGGAATATTCAATTCCGGCAGGTCTGGTTCCGCCGACCGTGGATCCGCGAAATCAGTCATGGCCCGCCAATTTTCCACACGGGAAAACCGAGGTCGGAAACGCTTTGCCTATCATTTATGCGGCTCGTATTCATGCACAAAATTTGTGCATGATATGCGCCTCTACCCGTTTTCAGGCAAGAACTTTTTTCATCGTCGGCTCAGCCGAGCAGGACATCCCGCACGAACTTGACGCCGGGAAAGCCGAGAGTTACCAGCAAGTAACCGACCAGGAACAACCTCGCGGCCCGCCGGCCGCGCAGCCCCGTCCGGAAATGCGCAAACAGCAGCGCACCGATTAGCACAAAGCCGCCGAGCGTCAACAGCGTCTTGTGGTCGAGGACCAGTACCTGCCCCGAACTCAAGAACTGAATTCCCATTCCGGTCAGCACACCGATCCCCAGGACCACCTCGGACGCCACCAGCAGGCGAACCTGCAACCATTCGGAATCGGCGACCGACGGCAGCATGTTGGATAGGGAGTCGCGGCGCTTCAGGCGC
>CAJHYK010000472.1_pt1 | contig 10647 bp, 10 predicted proteins | sample 9198691 | NCBI WGS metagenome assembly CAJHYK01 (sample SAMEA7708355, study PRJEB35096) | sediment metagenome | biome: marine neritic benthic zone biome [ENVO:01000025]; feature: sediment [ENVO:00002007]; material: shallow marine sediment [ENVO:03000034] sea grass bed [ENVO_01000059] ...
CGCGGGTCGTGATGAGCCGCGACGCGACCGGGCTGACCAACGAAGGCGTCTGGCTGGCGCTGGTGCGCAAGGGTGTGGCGGCGGCCGGCGTCTTTCCCTTCAGCATCGTCGTCACCCCCGCTGGACTGGGCTACGATACCGGCATTCGCGACCAGATTCTGCACGGCGCCGACCACTGACGACAATGAGCGGAGCCAAGGATGCAGGACGATAACGCCAACAACCCCCAAGGCCAGCCCCGCCAGGCCGCGAATGTCGCGCGGCGCGACGGCGGCTACAGCGCTTTCCATTTGGCCTATATGGCGCTGATGGCCCTGGTCGTGCTCGCCGTCCTTTCGGCGGGCGGCTGGGGCGCCTGGCGCTACATGACCCGAGGGTTCATGTCCTTCGAACTGGAGAAACTGGTGGACAGCGTCGAAAGCGGCGACCCGGCGCAAGCCGCGGCCGCCGCGGATGAGATCGTCGAACTGGGCTATGGAGCCGGCCCGGCCGTCCCCTTCCTCGCCGGAGTGGTCGCCGATGCGGACGCGCCGAACCGGGTGGTCGCCGCGGAAATACTGGGCCGCCTCGAAGCGTCGTCGGATGTGGCAATCAGCGTTCTCGCCGACGCAGCCGGCGACCCGGACGCGGCGATGCGCCATGCCGCGCTAAGGGCATTGTCGCGGATCGGCACGGCGGCGGAGACGGCCACGGACGCCATCGCCCTCCAGTTGGCGGCAGAAGATCCCATAACGCGGCAACTGGCGGCGCGGGCGCTCGGCAATATCGATTTTATGAACATCAGGGCGGAAGACGCGCTGGTCGCGGCGCTGGACGATCCCGACGCCGGCGTGCGCGCGGCTGCGCTGTCGGCGCTGGTCCAGACCGGCGCGGAACTGCCGGAAGGCACGATCGGGATGCTGACCCGCTTCATGACCGATGCCGATACGGAAATCCGCGGTGACGCAATTCTGGCGCTGGGACGGCTGGGGCCGGAAGCGGCAGAGGCCTATTCAACCATAGAGGCCGCGCTGTCCGACGAGTCCAGCGAAATCAGGCGTAACGCCGCCTGGGTGCTGGGGCGAATCGGCAAGGCGCAAGCGGCGCGGTCCGTCCCCTTGCTCACCAGGGCGCTGGAAACCGACGGGTTCGCGGATGTCCGCGCCCAGGCGGCCTGGGCGCTGGGGCAGATGGGCGCGGCGGCCGAGACAGCGGCGGACGCGCTTTACGCCGCGCTGGACGATTCGGAAGATATGGTCGGGCTGGAAGCATACGAGGCGCTGAGAAAAATCACGAAGGCCGGCGGCGGCGGTTACGACGGGCTGGAGGAAGCGCTGGACGCCTATCGCCCGCAAGCGGGTTCCTGCGAGCCGGCCGGATAGTTCGGACGTAGGGCCCCTACCCCGGCAGGTTCTCGATCTCGACCGGCTCGATCTCGTCGGCCGGATCGAAGCCGAAGACGCGGCCATAGAAATACAGCTCGCCTTCCAGGGCGCGCTTGATGCTCTCCGCTTTGCCGAAGCCGTGTCCCTCGCCTTCGAAGGGAACGTAGGCGACGGGTATTCCCTTGGCGCGCAACGCCGCCACCATGGCTTCCGTCTGGTTCGGCGGCACTACCTTGTCGTCAAGCCCCTGGAAGAAAATCACCGGGCAATCCAGCCGGTCGGCATGGTTGATAGGCGAGCGCTCGCGCCATACCGCCTCGGCCTCGGGCAGCGAACCGACCAGCCGGTCGACATAGCGGCTTTCGAACTTGTGGGTATCGTCGGCCAGCGCCATCAGGTCGCCGATGCCGTAATGGCTGGCGCCCGCCTTGAACACGTTATGGAAAGTCAGCGCCGCCAGCACCGTGTAGCCCCCGGCGCTGCCGCCGGATATCAAAAGCCGATCGCCATCGACCCTGCCCTGTTCGGCGAGCCAGCGCGCGCCGGCGACGCAATCCTCGACATCGGCCACGCCCCACTGCCCGTCCAGCTTCCGGCGATAGTCGGTCCCGAAACCCGTCGACCCCCGGTAATTGACGTCCAGATAGGCAAAACCACGGCTGGTCCAGTACTGGATTTTCAGGTTCAGCCCGCGCCGCGCCTGCGAGGTGGGTCCGCCATGCCCCTTGACGATGAGCGGCGGCAGTTCCCCCTCCGGCGCCGCGAAATTCCGGTTTTCCGGCATATAGAGAAACCCGTGCGCGGTTTCGCCGCCGCCCGTCGGAAAACTCACCGCCTCGGGCGCCGACAGGTAGCCGGGATCGATATCGAGCGTCGAGGACTGCTTCAGCACGTCATGCGTATCGGCGGCGGCGTCATACAGCACGACCGACGAGGGCCCGCGGTCGCCGGCGGCGATGAAGGCCACCCTGCCCCCGTTCGCCCGGATGCCGTGATAGTCCGCGAAAGGCAAATCAATCGCCTGCAAGCTGTCGCCGTCGGCGGGCAGCCGGTGCAGCCGCCACTCGCCGTCTTCGGCGACAGCCATGACGATTTCGCCGTCTCCGACAAATCCATAGGTCGCCATGCCGAACTGCCAGAAGCCCTGGCCACACTCTGCCTCCATGGGGCAGAGCGCCTCGGCCTCCTCTCCACTTCCCGTCCAGCGGTAGAGATTCCACCAGCCGGTGCGGTCGGATACGAAATGCAGTTGTCCGTCCAGCGACCATTCCGGCTGGAAAATCGATTCCGTCGGCCCGCCGGCGACACGTCGCGCATTGCCAAGCCGGGAATCGCCGCCGAGATCGGCAACCCACAGTTCGGTCCCGTCCCAAGGCATGTTGGGATGATCCCAGCAGATCCACGCCAGCCGGTTGCCGTCGGGCGACAGGCGCGGCGCCCCATAGAAATCGCGCCCGCGATGCAGCTTCGCCACGCCACCGTCGAATGTGACCACCAGCAGCAGGTTTTCCGGCTCGCCTTCGCGGCCATGGTCCTCGCAGACGCAGATCAACCGCCTGCGCTTGCCGTCCACCGCAAAATCCGCATGGCGGGTCTCGCCTTCGAGCGTGAGCGGCCGGGGCGCACTCCCCGGCTCGGCCATCCAGATCCGCTGATCGGAGGTGTTGGTGAAGAAGATCGCGCCGCCCTGCACCGCGAACGCCCCGCCGCCATATTCATGGACACGGCTGCGCGCGCCGAATTCGGACGGCACGGCCTCGATGATTCCGCCGTCGGCAGTGCGTTGCATGATGGCGACCCGACCATCTTCCGCCGGGCGCTGCTCCAGCCAATAGACGTCTTCACCGTCCAGTTCCACCTGCGCAAAACCGATACTGCCGCCGGTAATCAGGTCGGCGGTAACGGGCGATTTCCAGGTGCCGTTGGGGGCGATTTCGCGGCTCGTCAAGGGTTTCTCCACAACCGGTCGGGCCAGCGATTCGGCCCGGGCCGGACCTTATCACATTTGCGCAATACGCAAGCCGCACCCGATGTCTGCCGGTCAATTCATGGGCATTGCCGGTGGCACCGGCAATTCGAACGGGAAGTCTGCTGGATGGTAAGGCCGTCGATCGCGGGTTTCGCCGGCGCGGTGCGGCCGGCTTGCCGGGATGGGATATGTGCGGCGGCGTCTGGGCATGGGTCGGGAAAGTCAGCCGCGAGAGGCTGAAGCCGAACGCTACATACCGGAAAAGCCGGGCTGAAGAGCCGATGCCCGGCCCGGCGCCCTTCTACCTTCTTAAGAGCGCCGCAGCCTGCGGGCAAGCTTGCCGCCCAGACGGCAGAGGCCCTGTACTGACTCGAAAATGGCGACGGAAATGAATTCGCCGGGAACCGTGGCGACGGCGCCTACCGGACCGACCCCGGCAACGCTCGGCCGGCCTTGAGTATTCCTGTCAGTCATGTCAATCTCCAAAAAAAACAACGTTGGCACAAATCCTTGGCCGCATAATGCCTCGTTATCTTTAATATACCCTTTCAGCGGAACTGAAAAACGTAGTTTTTGCAGTGCAGCATGTCGTAAAGCGCATAGCTGCGGGAAGATGCGGATTTGTGGTACATTCAACGCCGACTCGAACGGCAATGCGTTGATCCGACATGTCCGAAGGCAACCTGACCGATCCACCGGAACCTGCGCCCCCGCCAATGACGGCGGGGCAAAGGAAATTCCTCGCCGTGCTGGGGGCGGCCCTCGCCGCCATGTTGGCGATCGGCGCGTGGTATCTTTACGATATCGGCGCCTTCAGCGAGCGGCCGCGCTATGACCAGACATGGGCCTATTGCGACAGCGGCGACAGATGCGCCGCAGTCCGTGCGCCCTGCGATTCATGGGTTGCGATCAGCGACAAGCATCTGGATGACGCCACGGCCTATTACGATCACATGATCGCGCTGGTCGAGGAATCGCCGCAGATGGAATGCGCCAGCAGCCCGCAAAGCGATATCCAGCCCAAGGCTTATTGCCTGTCGGGCCTGTGCATGCTGGCGCAATAGGCCGGAACGGCGCATGAAACGGTCCCTGGTCGCCTTTCTGCTTTCCTTCCTGATCTATCTGCTGCCCATAATCCACGCCCATGGAGGAACTTTTCTGGGACTGGCCCTGTGGGCGGAATTTATCGGCGAATATAGCGATCGGGAGCCCCTGTGGATGGCCATGGATGCGGGGCTCGCGATCGTCCTGCAGGCCGCCGCCTTTTTCCTGTTCTTCTGGATCCTCGCCGGGCGGCGCTGGCGCTGGCTGCTGCTGGCGCCCGCGATCCCGACAGGTCTCTGGATGCTGAATATCGCCTACATGATCGAGATTCCGAAGCGCTTCCTGATCGAGGCCGACACCAGGCCGGGAATCGGCGACTGGCCGGTCGAATGCGAAATCATGGATGCCTCTACGACCGGTCTGGCGACCGGCGTCACCCTGGCGCTGGAGCGGGCCGGCGAGATCTGGCTCAGAATGAATAAGGGAACCGGCTATGGCCTGCTGAAGGGAGCGGATTGCAGCGTGGCGCCGCGCGAGCTGTTCTTGCCCGGCGCTCGCGGCAGCATCGGCTATGTCACCGGCGGCGCAACCGTATATTACCGGCTCGACCGCGAAGGCACCGGCGAATTCGACCACTGGTATGTCGGTATCGGCGCGCCAGATGCCGTCCAGCTGGTGCCGCCGGACGGGGTCGATCACTGGCAGCCCGTGGTCGACGCCGGTGGTGGAGCCGTGGCCTGGCTGGAAACCCGGCGCGGCGGCGACGGGCAAATCGCGGCGCACCTGTTGATCCTCCGCGACCTTTCAGACGGCCGCGAACAACGAATCAAACTGCGGCTGGCCCCCTATGACAACCCGCGGCTGATGGATTTCAGCCTGGCCGAGGGCGTGTTCCATATCATGCGCAATTACCGCGAACTTCTGCGAGTCGGCATGGACGGCGCGATCATGGGCGCGCCGTTGAGCCCCGAAGATTTCGACAGCTTCGGCAACAACATCCGGCTGCTGGAAGGCGGCTGGGTGGTCTGGGACGGCTATCGCGAGGCCCGGCGTTACCGCATCGCATGGTCGCTGCCCGCCGGCAAAGGGCTGTACGAAATTCCCAAGGGCCGGTCGATCGCGTCGCTGTCGGCCGACCCGGACGGCCGCTATATCGCGGTCAGCGTGACTCGCAATCTGTCGATCGGCGACGTCCCGGATGCGGTGTTCGTTATTCGCACGGCGGACGGCGTGGAAATCTACCGGCGCTACATGGCGCCCTACTCTCGCAGTCATTTGGGCTTCCTGGGCCCGGACCGCCTGGCCATGACGATCGTCGAGAAAGGACGCGCCCGCGTCCGGGTCCTCGCCGTACCACGCCAATAATCTCCGCAGTCAGCCGCCGATGCGGCGGAAGATAATGTCACCGAGATCCAGCGGCTGCTTCCAATCCGGACCGGAAGTATCCCACGGGCCCAGCTTGTGCTCTTCCTTGAAGCCGGGACAGGAAGCGGTGACATAATAGCTCTGCGCCGCGTCGCCCGGATAGACCTGGATATCGAAACGGCCGTCGACCTTCTGCCCCACCTTGCGCTGATTCGTGGCGGCGTCCCACAGATCCAGGCGGCATTCCTTCAGCTCACGCCCGTCGGATTCGACCATGGCGCCCTTGATGCGAATCCAGCCCTGCTCCGACATCGGCGTGCAGGCCGCCACCGCAAGAACGCCGATCATCGCCATGCCATGTGCAATCTTCATCAACCTGTCCCCCACATTATGTCCCCGTTGCCGCAGCATAAACCCGCGACTGCAAATTTGCCAAGCCATTAGGGATTTTCGGTAATTTCGGCGAAAGTTTTATTCGTACTTTATACGATACAAATTGCTTTAATTTTCCAGTCCGGGTTAATATTTCATTAACGCCGTTCGGGGCGGCAGCGACCGCCCTGCGGTATCAGACAGCGGATGACGCGAACGAAATTACTGAGTTACGACATTATATCTCTCTCCTTTGGAATAGACTCTCAAACTTCACATGCCGGGCGCTGCGCCCGGCATTTTTCTGTTTCCGGCATGCGGCGGTGCTGCTGCTGGACGAATCGCCGACCAGCCGGACGCTGGACAGCGCGGCGCTGGTACTGGCGGGCGTCGGCCTTATATTATACCGCCAACTGCGCAAGACCGGTGAGTCGCCGGCCGTACCACCTGACTGAGACAACCGATCGAGCGGACCATGGACGAATTTCTTTTAGCCAACGAACAGCCCATCAGGCTTTCGATCTTCCTCGGCGTCTTCGCCGCGATGGCGGCCTGGGAGGCATTGGCGCCGCGTCGCGCACGCTCTTTCGGGCGGCTGCAGCGCTGGCCAAGCAATATCGTTATGGTCGCGCTGAACACCGTTATCCTGCGCATTGCCTTTCCCGTCGCCGCCATCGAATTCGCGGCCACCATCCATGGCGCCGGGCTGGGCCTGATGGGCCTTTTCGGCCTGCCGGGGTGGATCGAATTCCTTATCGCCGTCGCCGTCCTGGATCTCGCCATCTATCTCCAGCATGTGTTGTTCCACGCGGCGCCAACGTTGTGGCGGCTGCACCGCATGCATCACCAGGACCTGGATTTCGACGTCACCACCGGCGCCCGTTTCCACCCCATCGAAATCCTGCTGTCGATGGGCATCAAGTTCATGGTGATTGCGGCGCTCGGCCCATCGGCGGCCGCCGTGCTGGTGTTCGAGGCGCTGCTGAACGGCATGTCGATGTTCAACCATGCCAACGCGAAAATTCCGCTGCTGGTCGACCGCGTGCTGCGGCTGTTCGTCGTCACCCCCGATATGCACCGCGTCCATCATTCGATTTCGCCGAACGAGACCAACAGCAATTTCGGCTTCAACCTGTCGGTCTGGGACCGGCTGTTCGGCACCTACCGCGACCAGCCCGCCGCCGGCCATGAAGGCATGACCATCGGCATCGAACAGTTCCGCGACGGGCGCGAGCTTTGGCTCGACCGGCTGCTGCTGCAGCCATTCCGGGGCAAGGCCAGCGGATATGCGATAAATCGTCGGAAACCATAGGCTTTCGCATGGTTCATGCCGGCCTCGGCAAGGAGACCGCCGTCGCATACGGATTTGTCCCTACTGCGCCGTCCAGCCGCCGTCGATGCCGAGTTCCTGACCGGTGATCTGATCGGCCGCCGGGGAGCAGAGGAAGGCCGCCAGGCCTCCGACCTGTTCGGTGGTGGCGAACTGCTTCGAAGGCTGCTTCTCGGCCAGCAGGTCGGCCTTGGCCTGTTCCTGGGTCAGGCCCTTCTCGGTGGCGCGGAGATCCACCTGCGCCTGGATCAGCGGCGTCAGCACCCAGCCCGGGCAGATGGCGTTGCAGGTGACGCCGCGGCCGGCGGCCTCCAGCGCCACCACCTTGGTCAGCCCGACCAGCCCGTGCTTGGCCGCCACATAGGCCGCCTTGTTGACCGAGGCGACGCGGCCATGCACCGAGGCGATGTTGACGATCCGCCCCCAGCCCTTCTCGTACATGCCGGGCAGAGCGGTGCGGATGGTGTGGAAGGATTGCGACAGGTTGATGGCGATGATCGCATCCCAGCGCTCGACGGGGAATTCCTCGATCGGCGCGGTATGCTGGATGCCGGCATTGTTGACCAGGATATCGCACCTGCCGAGCTCGGCCCGGGTCGCGCGGACCAGTCCGGCACATTCCTCGCCGCTGCTCATATCGGCGGCGTTGTAGGCTGCGCGCACCCCGAATTCAGCCGCCAGGCCCGACCGGGTCGTCTCGATCTCATCCGCATCCCCGAAACCGTTGAGCATGACATCGGCCCCCTGCCCCGCCAGCGCCCGCGCCATGGCCAGCCCGATCCCGCTCGTGGAGCCCGTGACCAGCGCGACCTTCCCTTTCAGCATGTTCCATCAACTCCGATTGTTGCAGTGCAATACAGACCCCAACGGGTAATCCCGATAGGCCAACATTGCAAGACCGCGGGTCAAAGGCCATGCGTTAACGAAAAAACAAGTCCGGCGGAGGCATTGTTAGCCCGAGATTCTCAGAATGCGCGAAACGAGACAGCGATTCGATCCATGACATCTAGCGCCTGGTTCACCCTTATCCTGATGTGGTCGGTCGCGGGCTTCGCCCTGACGACCTTCACTGACGCCGCCGCGAAGTCGGAGGGCGACGACGGGATATTCTTCCATTGGCGCAATGGCGAGGATGCGTTCATCGGCATCTTCGTGTCGCTATTCGTATTCCTGCTCTGGCCGCTGGTCATTCTGTTCATGCTGGTGCTGGCGCTGAGGCCCGACCTGGATCCGGAATTGAAAGCGCCGCTGGTTCGCGCGCCGCAAGGTCAGCCGCGCCGACGGGTGCGTCTGCCCCGGCTGGATTCCCCCTTCTGGCAGCCGCCGAAACATGAGGCGGAAGTGGTAAGCCGGATGATCCGCCTGCGCCTGAAGAAGGACCACAGGCTGGCGGGCGAGCCCCCGCCCTGGCGCTGGCCGATGGAGCGAATCTGGGCGAGCACAGAGGCGCAATTGCTGGGACTAGTGCGCGGCTATCTGACGCTGCGCGAGGATGGGCTGGCGCCGGCCGAAATCGTCGCCAGGCTGGAGGCCGAGCGAGGCGACGCCGACTTCGAGCGGCCGGATGCTCGATTGCGACCCTACATCAAATGGCGCCTCGCCCGGATGGACCCGGACTATGCGGCGCTGGGAATTCGGGTCTTCGCCCCGGCGCTGAAACTTGCGATCCGCTGGGCTCGTGGACAGTCCCAGCCGAAGGACGGGCTCCCCGCCGAGTGGCTGGGCGAAGAAGTCGCGCCGGAGGAGGTCGAACCGGCCTTCGAGGGGCTGTTCTTCCCCGCCGGCCCACGCCCCGATAACTGGCGCGAGGCCCTGGACGGCAAACGCCGCGAATGGGCGTTAATAAAGCTGCGCATGCGCGGGAGGGACAGAATTCTGCATTACGCCGGGCCGATCGTCGAGGACGAAGAAGGGCCGGGCGATCATGGTATCGCACTGGTCCGGGACGGAAGAGCAGTGGCCTGGATCGCAGCGGTCAAGGCTGGGATAATCCTGGAGAACTCTGCATGAACTGGCTGACCAGCCCTTGGCTATTTTATGGCAGTTTCCCGCTGGCGCTGGCCGCTCCGTTCGTCCTGACCTGGTATTTCGGGCGCGCCGAGGCAACGGGCAAAACATACCATCAATCGGCTTCCGAGAGCGTCAAGCAGACATTCGACGACATTCGCGGCCGGCTCGAACAGCTCTTGAAAAGCGGATTCGATCAAGGGTTTGTCATGTTCCAATTCAAGGATGGCGGTCGCTTCATTGAGTTCAGAAAATATATTCACGCAAAGGGAGATTACGGGCTGGAACTGGCGTTTCCCAAGGCCGACTGGTCCGTGGAGTTCTTCCCGCTCGTTGCCCTATGCTGCGACCGACTCAATATCTCCTATACTGTCGGGCACCATACCCACGGCGATGGATTGGAATTCCTGCATGCCGATTTGGGGCGGGACACAGATATGGCCTTCCGCCTTGTTTGCAGCATCGTCGACGACGTGTTTCGAATATCGCGCGATACGCAATATACGCTCGAATGGGACGCCGTCGACGTTACGGGCGCGCTAATCGAAAGCCCCGGCCAATCGCCCGGAAAACGCGAACGGCAATACCGCCAGGAATTCTTCAAGAAGGCAGGCTTCTACATGAGCGATATTCCCGTCGCGATCATTTGGCTATTTGCCTTCATGCTCGGCGTTATCGGCATGGCGTACGGGCTGATATGGTGGCTTGTCTGGATAGCGGCCGGCGCCAATGCGGACTGGGGCTTCATCGAAGGACATATCGGCGGGCTGCAACTTGCCATCAGAAATTTCCAGCTGTTCAGCGTGATCGCGTTTGTGAGCACATACCTGCTGGATCGCACGCAAGCCTTTCGCAGAATTCGGCAGAGCGTACAGGCCAATCGTAAAGAAAAAGGAACGCAAGAGAAATGGTGGCAAGGAGTGACCATTCGCTTCGTGCTGGCTCCACTTCTCCTGGCGGCTACCATCGCCTCCTGGATTCGCTGGTAAATCCATTTGCGCTCGCGATTGCGCGCCGGGACGGGCATGGTATAAGGGCGCGAGGGAAAATTCGGGGGATTCTTTCTTGGCCGGGCAAAAAAAGGTACTGGTACTCAACGGACCCAATCTGAACATGTTGGGGACGCGGGAGCCGGCGCTCTACGGCAGCGCAACGCTGGCCGATATCGAGGCCGCCTGCGCCAGCCATGGCGAGGC
>CAJHYK010000014.1_pt1 | contig 10637 bp, 8 predicted proteins | sample 9198691 | NCBI WGS metagenome assembly CAJHYK01 (sample SAMEA7708355, study PRJEB35096) | sediment metagenome | biome: marine neritic benthic zone biome [ENVO:01000025]; feature: sediment [ENVO:00002007]; material: shallow marine sediment [ENVO:03000034] sea grass bed [ENVO_01000059] ...
ATGGCGATGTCCTCGACCCTTTGGCCGGGGTCATCCGCCCGGTAGCCGGCATCCCGCAGCGCCTCCAGCATGGCTCGCGGCTCCCGGCCGGTGCGCATGCCGAGGACCTTGAGGCTGACTTCCTCGGCATGGCCGAACGGGGGTTCCGCCCAGCCGGCCGCGGCCCAGGAATCCTTCAGCGTCTCATTGAGGTTGATGATCCACGAGAAGGGCGGCCAGGCGAACAGCGTGCCGACCAGGATGACGGCAACCGCGGCCAACCCGATCATGCTTTCGGCCCGCAGTTTCAGATGATCCGCGAATTTGTCGAGGAGGTAATGCTTGAACGGCTTCCAGTTGAAGAACAGATGGATCGCGCCGGCTAGCACGAAAAGCAGGCTGAAGACTATGTGAACGGCGGCCCAGTCGGTCTTCTCAAGGCCCAGAAGCGCCCAGTCGGTCCAGTAGGCGACGCGTCCCGGCGGCGTGATGAAGAGCACCAGGCCGGTGACGGTCATCACGGCGAATCCGCCGAAAACGATGAAGGCGACAAGGCCGCGCGGCCGGAATTTGCTCTTGCGCGTCATGGGGACTGCTCCTTGGGAAAGCCGGAACGGGGATAATTCACAATATTATATGTGTGCTATATAAGTACAAGTGCATAATTCGCTTTCGCGCAGGATCACCGTCCGGCCTTCGGCGCCAGGGGTGGCGATTTCCTTGCCGCCTGAAGCCGGTTGATAAGTAAAATGCAATCTAAATGCTTGGCCCGGGTGGCGTTGCGTCGTAGGCTTGTCCGGTTAGCGGAAGGCACATTCAACGTTTCAGGGGGAGGGTCGTGTAATGTTCGTTTTTCCGAGAATCCCGGTCGGGCTGCGTATCCTGGCCTGCGGCGCGGTGCTGGCGCTTGCCGGCGCCTGCCAGGCGGAGACGATGGCCAGGGAGGACCAGCCGATCGTGACCGTAAAGGGACGGATCGTGACCGAGGATGGCGCGCCGGCACAGGGTTGCAAGCTGGAATTCTACGATACCGCCACGGTGAAGCCCAACTATGTCTGGGACGTGCCGGCGGATTTCACCCACCAGCTGCAGACGGCCAAGGTGCGGCAGGATTTCTATTTCCGCGCCCGCTGCGAAGGGCAGCGCATGCCGGCGCGGTCGCGCATCTACAATATGGATTACCTGTCGAACAACGATTTCGTCATCGATCTTGGACGGGTGACCGTGGGCGCCGGCAAGGTCGCGGTGACGGGCCGGGTGGCGACCCAGGACGGATCAACGCCGTCGGCCTGCAAGTTGGGCCTCTATACCGGCTTCCACAGCAAGCCGTCGGTCAGCTGGGACGTCGCGGGCGCCGTTTCGGTCGAGTTCGAGCGCGAGAAAGTGGACGAGCATTTCCAGTTCCGGCTGGAATGCGCGGGCTATTCCCAGCCCTACAATTCGCCCAAGCGCCCGGAAAGCTGGCTCGACGAAGCGGGCGGCAGGATCGAACTGGGCGACATGCTGGTGCGGAAATAATCCGGCCCGGCGGGTAATCGCCGGGCTATGATCCGGCGTCAATTCCATCCGGGACGAAGTCATGGCCGACGCGAAAATCTATACCGCCGCGCTGCTGATTATCGGCAACGAGATCCTGTCGGGGCGCACGACCGACGCCAACCTGCCCTATATCGCCGCGCGGCTGAACGACCTGGGCATCCGGCTTTCCGAGGTGCGGGTGGTGCCCGATGTCGAGGCGGACATCGTCGATGCGGTGAACGCCTTGCGCGCGCGCTATTCCTATGTCTTCACCACGGGCGGGATCGGGCCGACCCATGACGACATCACCGCCGAATGCGTTGCCAGGGCCTTCGGCCTGCCCCTGACCGAGCATGCCGAAGCGCGCCGGCGGCTGGAAGAACGCTATGCCGTGGCCGGGATCGAGCTGAACGAGGCCCGGCTCCGCATGGCCAAGACACCGGAAGGCGCGGAACTGATCGACAACCCGGTTTCCGGCGCGCCGGGCTTCCAGGTGGAGAATGTCTTCGTCATGGCCGGCGTGCCCAAGATCATGCAGGCCATGTTCAAAAGCCTGCGCGAGCGGCTGGTGGGCGGCGATCCGCTGTTGTCGCGCAGCATCGCCTGCCAATTGCCCGAAGGCAAGCTGGCCCAGGGGCTGGGCGAGATACAGGCGCGGCACGAAGGCGTCGATATCGGCAGCTATCCCTCTTATTCCAGCACGGGTTTCGGCGTGGCGGTAGTGCTGCGCCACAGCGACGCGGCGGTGCTGGACGCAGCGGCGCAGGAGGTCATGTCGCTGATTCGCGGCCTGGGGGGCGAACCGGCCGAACAGGAGGTTTGATGCCGCCGGGTTGCATCGGGGGCGCCGCCGAAGAGCCGGTTTCCGGTGGCCCGGATATGGCGAATCACGATTTATTCAACAAATGTTCTGTATATTTTCCTAGAATCTGTTATATTGAGAGGTCTTAACTAGCGTGAGTAAGACCGTGAGATCGAAAAAGATTCAGTTAGGCCCCAGCGAATCGCTGGGTGGCACGGCCCGGCTGATCCTGCTGGGCAGCATCGACGCCTGTCAGCCGCGCCGGAAACGGTCGCGGGTGGGACTGGTGACGGGGCTGTTCTGGTTGATGCTGCTGACCACCCTGGGCGTGGCGGCCTGGTTGATCCTGGACGGCCTGCAGCGGGGCATAATCCCGACCTCGATTAGCTGACCGCCTGCGGCGGCGTCCGGCCGCGTCCTGCGGCAATCCAAAAAACAGTCTATTCTCTTTCCCGCCAGGGGCGCTATGGTGCGCCGGCAAGCCCGCTTGGCGAAATTGGTAGACGCAACGGACTTAAAATCCGTTTCCCGCAAGGGAGTGCCGGTTCGAGTCCGGCAGCGGGCACCATAATTATTTCAATGAGTTATGCGCCTTGTAGACCACAGGCCCGCACCGTCGCCGGTCGGGCCTGTGGGGAATCTGTGGGGAATCGTGTCAAGAGCGATTGCCGCCGGCGCCAGCGCCCATCGCCACGACATTGCCGGTTGGCGCCCGCCCGGACAGGCTGTCGAGAGCCTGGTCAACGCGATCATCTGAGGGGTGCGTGTAGCGAAGAACCATCTGGACGCTGAGATGGCCGGAGAATCGTTTCACGACCGCCGCGTCGCCATGAACCGCGGCGCTGAACCGGGTGATGGCAGTATGGCGCATGGCATGCGGCGTGGCGCGCGCGGCATCCAGGCCGGCGGCAATGGCACAACGGCGGAACGGGCCGCTGACTTGCTGCATATGGCCGCTGCTGGTTCGCTTGCTTGGGAATATCCACCCGTCCGGATTGTCGGCGCTTTCGCGTTCCTGGAGCAGCAGGTCGACCAGATCCTGCGGCAATGGTTGGTCACGCCAGCGGCCGCCTTTCACCTTGACGCGCAAGCGGCGACGGTCAGCGTCGAGTTGATCGAAGCGGGCGGAAAGAATTTCGGAATGGCGCATCGAGGTTCCGAACCCCATCCGCATGAACAGCCAGATGTAGGAATGAACGTCGTGTGAAGCGGCCTCGAGGATCGCGGCTTCGTCTTTGGCGCTGAAAACGAAGTCGCGCCGGTTCTCCTCCTGGGTCTTCTTCATCCGGCGCAACGGCGTGGCGATATTGTCGTTATCGAGCAACCATCCGGTCATGTGATTCCAAGTGGCGGCGACGCGGTTCGCGGTCGCTTCAGCCAAGCCCTTGTCGAGCAATCCCTTCCGAAAATTCGCGAGCGTGAAAGGGGATATCTTGTCCAGTTGCACCTTGCCGATGGCCGGCTTGATGTGGAGGTCGATATGTTGGCGCTTGGAAGCGATATTCTTTCCGCCGGTTTCTTCCATGGCCTCGATGTAACGATCCGCAGCCTTGGCAACGGTGAGCGGGGTGGCGCGGCCTTTCGGAAGATTCAGCCTGCCTGCTTTCGCCTGCGAGCGCAATTGGTCCATCATGTCTTCGGCCTGGCTGCGCGTCACGCGTTCGCTTTCGCGGCCGACAACGCGATGGATGCGCTCGCCCGCGGCCCTGATATCGATCGACCAGCGAAGATCGCCATTAGCTTCGCGCCGGGCTTCGATCCCGTGTTCGATATACCCTTCGGTCCCTTCGGAACCCCAGAAAACCAGCGTTTCTTGGCTTTTGCGGCCGGATCAGCTGGAATGGGTCCGTCAAGGGGCGCTAGCGCTGTCCGCCGAAGTTCGAAAATTCGGCAGCCGCGTATGGCCGCGTCTGCGAGACCTGCCTGCGCCGGATTCCGGATGGTCCGGACTGCGCCGCGAACTGTGGCAGGCGTTCCGCGTCGCCGGCGGGGGCGTTGTGCCACAAACGCCTAAACGAATTGTACAAATCATGAAATCGCGAGGCGTGTACCCTTCGCCGAAAGGGAGGGACGATGGAGGCCAACAGAAAATAAAACTGAAGACCGTTCAAATGAGCATCCAAGTGCCGCAAGCCCGCGAACGAGGAAACCGCCAGCGCGAGCAGGCATGCAATGCCACCATGGCCAAGGCACGGCGCCTGGCCGATCGCCTCCGTGCCAAGATCGATGCTGCAGCCGCCCAGGGCAGGCGCCTGAGCTATGCTGCGGCCATGGCCGAGGTCCGGCAGGAGGATGGGGAATAAGGTAAGTTTGCAGCTGGTCCTTTGGGCATAGCGGCGAAAGCCATGGCCCTGGCGACGAGATCGAGTTGACGCCGACCGAGGCGAAACCTCTGCTGGCGTGTGGCGCGATCCGGACGCCTGATAAACCGTCTGCATTCGCGCGGTTTTTTGTGCCGGCAAGGGCGTCTTGGTTGCTGTGCCGACCGATGAGGAGGCTGGGGCATGATCGACTTGCCGAGCCAGGAAACCGGGGTCCCAGCCGCGGGTCCTTCCGGGACTAGGCTTGATCGCGGGTACGCGGCAGCGCGGGTTTTCACCAGTGTTGCTATCAAAATTACCGGTTAAATCGTCGGTTAAACGGTTAAATCAACGAACAGATTCATACAGCCGCTGCGATAGATTGCTCGGTTTCGCGGTCTCATCAGGGCTTGGCGAGTGCTTCAAACGGCTGAGCGCTTGCGAAGCAGGCCCGGGCGGAATGAAAGGGTGAATTCGAAAAATTTCGTCGCCCGTACGTCAGCTTCATCGCTGAGAACGGACCTATCCACCGCATACTGAGCGAGTCCGTGTCTGACCCACTTCGCACCTCGTCTTTCGCGAGACCCACCTTCATTACGACGCGCAAGCCAAACGGCCTTTCTTGACCTGTGTCATAGCATATTCGCCATGATTGATCGATTACTGGTACCGCTCGGCTGGAGGCACCGCATGTGGACCTGACCCTCCAGTCGTGGCTGAGTTGGCGACCAGTGCGGTGACGCCGAACAATCTGCAACGCGAGGCGTGGTCCTGGGCGTCATAAAGGTCTTGCCACGCCGGAGAGAGTCCGAATGCTGACCCTCACGTCAGCCCTTGCCAGGACAGCCCGCTTGTATGGCGACCGCAGCGCGATTTTAGACGCCCGATGCCGCCTCACATGGTCCGAATTCGCCGAGCGCGTGGCGCGAGCCGGTGCGATCTTGATTTCCCTCGGCATCGCAAAAGGAGATCGCTATGGCCTCATCTGCCGCAACAGCTTCCGCCAGGCTGAGCTGATCCATGCCGGCTATTGGATCGGCGCCATCCCCGTGCCGGTCAACTATCGCCTGGCACCGCCGGAAGTCGCCTACGTCCTCGGCAATGCGGACTGCAGGCTCGTGATTGTCGAGGACGTCTTCGCCGAGTTGATGCACTCAGAGGAACTCCTGCCCTGGTCGGACAACGTCCTGCTTCTGGCGGACACCGAGATCGACAGCGATTGGCCGCAATATGAGAGGCTTATCGAAGACGCGCGGCCGGCCGAGATGCATGACAGCGCCGAAGTGGAGGACGCGCTGCTGCTGTACACCGGCGGCACGACGGGGCGCGCCAAGGGCGTTCGCCTCAGCCACCTGAACATCATCGCCAATGCCCTGCAGCTGGGTTTCGAGCTGCAGCCGCGCAGCGACGATGTCTATCTGCACGCCGCTCCCATGTTCCACTCGGCCGATCTGCTCGCCACCCCCTACGCCATGGCCGGGGCGGCCCAGGTGTACCTGCCCCAGTTCTCCGGACATGCGGTGCTGGAGGCGATCCAGCGCTACCGGGTTACCGTGTCCATGATGACGCCGACGATGCTGATCATGGCGATGCAGGAGGCCGATATCGGCCGCTACGACCTCTCCAGCCTGCGGCAACTGGTCTATGGCTCGTCGCCCATGGCCGTCGAATGGATCAGGAAGATGCTCGGACGTTTCGCCGACGCCGAGATCATTCAAGGCTACGGACTGACCGAGACGTCCCCCATATTGACGCTCTTGCCTGCAGCGGAACATCGGCAGGCGATCGCAGCCGGAGAACACGAGCTCTTGAAGAGCGCGGGGCGGCCGGTGCCCGGTGTCGACCTGCGTGTCGTCGACGAGACGGGCCGTGAGGTGCCCGCAGGGGACGCGGGGGAAATCATCGTGCGCGGCCCCAACGTCACCACGGGCTACCTGAAACGGCCGGAGGCGACGGAAGATGCCTTCCACGACGGCTGGTTCCGAACTGGCGACATCGGCCGCACCGACGAGCGCGGTTACGTCTATCTGCTCGACCGCAAGAAGGACCTCATCATCACCGGCGGCGAGATGGTCTTCTCATCGGAAGTCGAGGCGGTCCTCTACCAAAACCCGGGCGTCCACGAATGCGCGGTGATCGGGGTCCCCGATGAAACTTATGGCGAGGCGCTGCTCGCGGCGGTGGTGCCCGCCCCGGGCCACGAATTGACGGACGAAGAGTTGATCGTGCACTGCCGCGGCAAGATCGGCGGGTACAAGATTCCGCGGCGCTTCGTCTTCCTCGACGCGCTGCCGAAGAGCGCCATGGACAAGATCCTCAAGACGGAGCTGCGCAAGACCTACGGCGGCGGGAGGTAAACAGGGTCGCATGGATATCGAAGGCAAAAACGTACTCGTGCTCGGCGGCGCCGGGCTGGTCGGCACCGCGGTCTGTCGCGAGATCCTGGCGCTGCGGCCGGCGTGCCTGGTCCTCGCCTCAAGGCAGGAAACCAGGGCACGACACGGCGCCGAAGCGCTAGGAGCGGAATCTCTCGCGCCGGGCACACAGATCATCCCGGTGTGGGGCGACGTCTTCATCCGGGCCGAGTGGCAGACCACCACGACGAGTGCCCATCCGAGGGCCGCTGCGCTGGACAATCCGGAAAAGCGCCGGCGGCTGATCGCCGACGTTCTCGATCCGCTCGACGAAGACATCATGCGCTCCTCGCTCCTGGCGCAGATCATCGAAGGGCGGGCCCCGGGTCTCGACGGCACGCGCGCGCACGCCATCATCGACTGCATGAATACGGCGACAGCCGTCAGTTACCAGAACGTCTACGAGACGGCACGCCGCCTCGCCGGCCTGGCGAAGCGCGGCATGTCTGAGCCTGGATGGAACGACGAGCTGGAAATCCTGCTGGCCTCGCTCTACGTCCCGCAGCTCGTCCGCCATGTTCAGATCCTGCACGAGTCCATGCAGCGCGCCGGCACCGACGCCTACATAAAGGTCGGCACCTCGGGTACCGGCGGTATGGGGCTCAACATCCCCTATACCCATGGCGAGGAAAAGCCGTCTCGCCTGCTGCTATCGAAGGCGGCCCTCGCTGGAGCGCAAAGCCTCCTTACCTTCCTGATCGCGCGAACGCCCGGTGGTCCCGGCATCGTCAAAGAGGTCAAACCCGCCGCGGTCATCGGCTGGCGCGAGATCAATTACGGTCCGATCCTCGCCGCCGGGCGCGAGGTGCCGGTCTGTGATTGTCCTCCAGACCAGGCCGTCAGCATACGAGAGAGGGCGAACCTCGCCGCAGAAGGCGGCTTCGGCGAAAGCACGGATGAGATCCTCGAGGGCGTTTTCATACACACCGGTGAGAACGGGCAATTCTCCGCCGGAGAATTCACGGCGATCACCGCGCTCGGCCAGATGGCGCTCGTGACCCCCGAGGAAATCGCGCAGGCCGTCATGCGCGAACTGCGCGGCGGAAACACCGGCCACGACGTAATCGCGATGTTGGACGGCGCCGTGTTCGGCCCATCCTACCGCGGTGGGTTCCTGCGCGAGGCTGCCATCAACAAGCTGCACCAGCTGGAAGCCAAACACGGCGAGTCGGTCGCCTTCGAGATCCTCGGGCCGCCAAGACTCTCCAAGCTGTTGTTTGAGGCGTACCTGCTAAAGCAGGTTTGCAAGACCCTCAGGGGTGTGCTCGGCTGCGACCCGGACGCACTCGCCGCCGACGTAGAGCGTTACGTGTGCGACGAAGCGTCGACGCGCCAGCGCATAATCTCGATTGGCCTCCCGATCCTGTTGGCGGATGGCGAGCACCTGCTGCGCGGGCCGCGCATGAAGTCAACCGACGCCCATCATGGCTGGGTCGACCTGACGCCCACGAACATGCGGACGTGGCAAGGGCGCTTGAAGACAATCAGCGATACGGTGCACGAAGAAACCACCGGCAGCACCTCTTCGGCCTGCGATCGCAATTTTGCCGCCAGCCGACACTGGCTCTCGGAGGACGGCGCCTTCGACGTCGGCGAGGTCGTGGCCTGGGTCTTCAATTATGAAGAACAAGGGCGGCGCGGTAAGGGCTAATACCACCGTAATTGGCTTAAACTCTGCGCTGGTCCGCTCACCCGACTTCAGCACCGGAAATCCGAATCCGAATGTCGGCTTTCTGTTTCGCGTCTTCAGCTTCACCTCTGACTGCGGACCTCAGCCAAGGGTGTCGGAACGGCAAGGTCTGACCCGGAGCGGACGTGCAGGTCCGCCTCACAAAGAAAGGTTCTGAACTCGGGGATTTTCGCACCTCTCCTGATACGAATATCCTCGGATCAGGTAACAGCCCAAGGTCCCAAAAGGTGAACTCTTCCCAGCCCGCCAAGTACTCGATGCGTCAGCGGTGGTTCATTTTCGAACCACTGTTAACATCCATAGCACGAATGGAGTTGACCTGCTCCCCGGATTGTCCTCGTTCAGAAGTTAGCTCTGTTCAGGGTTTGGTCCTTTCGTGACCGGGTTGCGAACTCCCGCGGCGTGAGCCCGTCGAGGCTCGTATGCGGGCGGTGATGATCACCCGAACTGGCTCGGCGCCAGGCAGTCAGTCGAGATGCGCCGCGTGCTAAAGGGCCGCTGGGCGCGGATGCCGGGGCAAGTAAGAGTGTCGCGGGGTGAAAAACGGCGACCCCAACAGGATTCGAAAGCGTTAGGGACTGTCCCATGTGATGCCAGGCAGTCCTTTTTCCTCCAGAGTTCCGCCGTTTCCGCCTCGCCGAAGAGAGAGCTTATGCCATCCCATACCACGCTGTACCGGCCTGTCGGCTGCCAATTCGGGTGCCGTTTTTCATGAGAGAATAGCTCCGTAATCGGGGCAATCCACCTTGCGCGCCGGGGGCGAGGGCGGATAGCGGCGAGGGTATTCCGTCAGGATCGGGGGAATTCGAATGGGTACACGCTTGCGACGCATGGACCTTGCAGTCAGACCACGCCGACGCACCGATTTGAGCCACCGCTTATACGAACCCGCCCAGTTACAGTGAGACGCCGGTCCCGTTACCGATCGGTAACGTCTGGCAGGCTTCGCTGAACGGCCAACTTTTTGTTTTGTAATATCAAATCGTACCAGGATCGAGTTTCCCCATTTGGTTACCGTTCGGTGACACATTTCCCGCCGAGGTTAGGCATCGCACCGCGAAAATCCGGATAACCGGCTGTCTCGCAACGCGTTTCCTCTATTGGCACAAATCATGCTCAACCCAGAGAGAACGGGCCGGCTCGACGCCTAAAGACAGGTTGTTGGTGGCGGTCGCGCGACGGGTCGGACGAACGGCCAGGAAATGAAGAACAGGACAAGGAAGCGAGCCTGGGGTGAAAATTAGCCTTTCTTTTGGCTGGAAGGCCCTTGCCATTGCGTCTGTCGCTTTGCTCGTGGTTCTCGCGAGTGCCTGGGAAGGGCTCGAATACTACACCTCACAGAATTCCTTTTGGGGGTAGCTGCCACATCATGAACGAGCAGTACGAAGCCTGGAAGACGTCGGAGCACCACGCACCGGGTGGTGATCCGGAAAAGCAGGCCGGCTGCATCGATTGCCACTTCCTGCCCGGCGGGAAACGGACGTTCAAGGCGAAGATGCAGGCAGCCAGGCATCTCGCCGCGTATCTGTACGACCGCGACGCGCACATGCCGACTCGAACCGTCGTGAAGGACGGGGCCTGCCTGCGGTCGGGGTGTCACGCGATCGAGAAATTCCAGGACAAGGAGATACAGTACGGCGAGAAAAGCACTTTCAAGCACAAGGCGCATTTCGAGAAGGAGATGCTAAAGGGTCAGAAGCTTTTCTGCGACACGTGCCATGTCAAACATTCGGCGGCCCGACACTTCGAGGCCCCGAAAGGTATCTGTTTTGCGTGCCACTTCAGGCCCGGAATGCCGCCGGAGGAAGTGGACACGCAGATCGCCGGCCCCCCAATGCCGATCAAAGCCAGCTTTGATGAAACGGCGAACGGCGGCCTCAAGAACGGATCGACCATGGGTTTCAATGCGGGACCCGGCAAATGCTCCGTGAAGG
>CAJHYK010000081.1_pt1 | contig 10567 bp, 8 predicted proteins | sample 9198691 | NCBI WGS metagenome assembly CAJHYK01 (sample SAMEA7708355, study PRJEB35096) | sediment metagenome | biome: marine neritic benthic zone biome [ENVO:01000025]; feature: sediment [ENVO:00002007]; material: shallow marine sediment [ENVO:03000034] sea grass bed [ENVO_01000059] ...
GTTCGAACGACTATCTGGGCATGGGCCAGAGCAAACTGGTGCGCGACGCCATGGTCGAAGCGATCGACAAGTGCGGCGCCGGGGCCGGCGGCACGCGCAACATCTCCGGCACCAATCATTACCATGTGCTGCTGGAGCAGGAACTGGCCAGCCTGCACGGCAAGGAAGCGGCGCTGCTGTTCACCTCGGGCTATGTCGCGAACATGACGACGCTGTCCACGCTGGGCGCGCAATTGCCTGACTGCATCCTCTATTCGGATTCGCTGAATCACAACTCGATGATCGAGGGTATCCGCCATTCGCGCGCCGATAAGCGCATCTTCAAACATAACGATCCGGCCGACCTCGAGCGGCTGCTGGCGGCGGACGACCCGGACGCGCCGAAGATTGTGATTTTCGAGTCAGTCTATTCGATGGATGGCGATATCGCGCCGATCGCCGAGATTTGCGATGTCGCCGAGAAATACAACGCCATCACCTTCCTTGATGAGGTGCATGCCGTCGGCATGTATGGCCCGAACGGCGCCGGCGTCGCCGAGCGCGACAGCGTGATGGACCGCATCGACATTATCCAGGGGACGCTGGGCAAGGCGTTCGGCGTGATCGGCGGTTATATCGCGGCCTCGGCCGACCTGGTCGACTTCGTGCGCTCTTTCGGTAACGGTTTCATCTTCACCACCTCGCTGCCGCCGGCGGTGGCGGCCGGCGCACGGGCCAGCGTGCGCCATGTCCGTGCGACCCAGGCATTGCGTGATCGGCATCAGGAGCGCTCGGAAACGTTGAAACGCCGCCTCAAGGAGGCGGGACTGCCGGTAATGCCGTCGGTCTGTCATATCGTCCCGGTTCTCGTGGGGGATGCCGCCCTGTGCAAGCAGGCCAGCGACCTGCTGCTGGAGCGCCACCGCATCTATGTCCAGCCGATCAACTATCCGACCGTACCGATGGGTGCGGAACGGTTGCGGCTCACGCCCTGTCCGCTGCACGACGATGCGATGATGGACCGGCTGGTCGACGCGTTGCTCGACGTATGGCAGTTTCTGTCGCTGAAGCGTGCGGCCTGATTTCTTTCGCAATCATAGGATGATTCGCCCGGAAGGGCGGCGGAAACCGACGAGTTCCCGTCGATTGAGTGCTATTGCCCCGGCCCCACTATCCCCTTTACTTTTCGCCATGCATATTTAAGCATAGGAGCCAGAGCCGGGACCGCCGGCCAACGGAGTGCGTTGAGTCGCACCGGGAAAACAGGGATCGTTAGTTCAAGTATGACAGATAGTAACGAGCCGATTGTTCGGTTCATCGACGTTCAGAAGAGCTATGACGGCGAAATTCTGGTCGTCAAGAATCTCAATCTCGATATTGCGCGTGGCGAATTCCTCACGATGCTTGGTCCGTCGGGCTCGGGGAAGACCACCTGCCTGATGATGCTGGCCGGTTTCGAGCCCGCCACGCATGGCGAGATTACGCTGAACGGCAGGCCGATCAATAATGTCCCGCCCTACAAGCGGGGCATCGGCATGGTGTTTCAGAACTATGCGCTGTTCCCTCATATGACGGTGGCGGAAAACCTCGCTTTTCCGCTGGAAGTCCGCCGCATAGGCAAGGCCGAGACCGAAAGCCGCGTTACGCGCGCGCTCGAAATGGTCCGCCTGCCGGAAATGGCGGGACGGCGGCCCGGGCAATTGTCCGGCGGCCAGCAGCAGCGCGTCGCCGTGGCCCGCGCCCTGGTATTCGACCCGGACCTGGTCCTGATGGACGAGCCGCTGGGCGCGCTGGACAAGAACCTGCGCGAGGAAATGCAGTACGAGATCAAGCATATCCATGAAAGCCTGGGCGTGTCGGTGGTCTATGTGACCCATGACCAGTCCGAGGCGCTGACCATGTCGAACCGCATCGCCGTGTTCAACGACGGCATCGTGCAGCAGCTCTCGACGCCGGACGATCTTTACGAGCGGCCGGAAAATGCATTTGTCGCCCAGTTCATCGGCGAGAACAACCGGCTGATGGGAACGGTCAAGGAGGTCAACGGGGAGACCTGCACGGTGGATGTTGACGGCGGCGGCATCGTCAAGGCGCTGCCGGTGAATGTCGGCGGGGTCGGTGAGCGCACGACGCTCTCTCTCAGGCCGGAGCGCGTAACCGTCGATCCGCCCGAGAGTTCGCCCAACGTGTTCGAAGGAACGGTCGAGGAACTGATCTATCTCGGCGACCACATCCGCACGCGCGTCAACGTCTGCGGTCATGACGATTTTATCGTCAAGATCCCGAACGCCGCCGGCCATGCATCTCTGGCGGAAAAGGCCCCGGTCAGGGTCGGATGGGATAAGGACGATTGTCGGGCGCTCGACGCCTGACGGTTTCGGTAGTTTGTGGTGGCCGGAATGGCGTCTTGGGGGCCGCTCTCGCGAACCGACCGATTTGAAAAGCCGCCGGTTTTGCCGGCAAACTGAAAACAAATAACCAGGGAGTTTCAATCCATGAAGTTGTCCAAAAAATTCGGAATGTCAGTGGCGGCCGGTCTGCTTGCCGCGGCATCCGTTGCCTATGCCGCGACCGACCTGGTCGTCGTGTCGTGGGGTGGCGCCTATTCCTCCAGCCAGCAGAACGCCTATCACGAACCCTACATGAAGATGAACGCGGGCATCAACATCATCAACGACGATTCGTCGAACGAGGCGGTGGCCAAGCTGCGCGCCATGAACGAAGTCGGCAACATGACCTGGGACCTGGTCGACGTCGTTGCGGCGGACGCCATCCGTCTGTGCGATGAAGGTCTGGCGATGGAGTTCGATCCGGACGAACTGCTGGCGCCCGCGCCCGACGGCACCCCGGCGAGCGAGGATTTCGGCGATTTGCTGGTGTCGGAATGCTTCATTCCGCAGATCGTATATTCGACCACCTTCGGTTATCGCACCGACATGGTGAAGTCCAAGCCGACGAGCGTCTGCGACGTGTTCGACCTCAAGAAGTTCCCCGGCAAGCGCTCGCTGGAGAAGAACCCGATCAACAATGTCGAATGGGCGCTGATCTGCGATGGCGTCGATCCGGGCAAGGTTTACGAGATGCTGGCGACCGACGAGGGCGTCGACCGCGCGCTCAAGAAACTGGGCACCATCAAGGACCAGGTGATCTGGTGGACAAAGGGCGCCCAGACGCCGCAGCTTCTGGCCGATGGCGAAGTGGTCATGGGCTCGACTTACAACGGCCGCCTGTTCTCGGTGATCGAAGAGGAAAAACAGCCGATTGCCATGCTCTGGGACTGGCAGGTCTTCGACCTCGACGGCTGGATCATTCCGAAGGGCACCAAGAACCTGGAAGAGGTCAAGACCTTCGTGCGCTTCGCGACCGACACCCAGCGCCTGGCGGACCAGGCCAAGTACATCTCCTACGGCCCGGCCCGCAAGTCTTCGGCGCCGCTGGTCGGCAAGCATGCGACGCTGGGTATCGACATGGCGCCGCATATGCCGACCGACCCGAAAAACGCCAAGACGACCCTGCTGTATAACTACGAGTTCTGGGCCGACTATCGCGACGATATCGACGCGAAGTTCCAGGCCTGGCTGATTCAGTAGGCGATTCTAGAGCCGCCGGGGCGTCCTGTGGCGTCCCGGCGCATTCTCGAAATAACAAAAGCAGTTCGGGGACAGGGCGACTCATGGCCAACGCAACGGACACAGGCAGGCACGAGGTGCTCCGCTCGGCGAGTGGCGAGCCCCTGAAGGTCAGCCTTCGCCGGTCGCTCAGGCGCCAGAAGCTGCAGGCGCTCGGTCTGGTCGCGCCGTTGTTCCTGTTCGTTCTGGTCACCTTCCTGGCGCCGATCGGCGGCATGCTGTTCCGGTCGGTCGAAAACCAGATCGTCGTCGAGACTCTGCCCCGGACCGTAGCGGAATTGGCGGACTGGAACCCGAATGTGCAGGAGCTGCCCGACGAGGAGGTCTTCGCCGCGATGGTCGCGGACCTGAAGGTCGCCCGGGAGGCCCGCACCGCATCGCGCGTCGGACAGCGGCTGAATTACGAATATTCCGGCATGTCGAGCCTGTTCCGGTCGACCGCCCGCAAGGCCGCCAGAATTGACGAGCCGCCTTACAAGGACGCGCTGATCGCGGCGCACAAGGGCTGGGCCGATCCGGCAACCTGGAAGGTTATTCAGCGATTCTCGGCGAAGTACACGCCGGGATATTTCCTGGCGGCCGTCGATGCGGAACAGACGGTCGACGGCGATATCCGGATGGTCCCGGAGGACGAGCGCGTGTATCTGCCGCTGTTCTGGCGTACGATGCTGCTCAGCGCCTTCATTACCCTCATGACGTTCGTGCTCGGCTTTCCGGTCGCCCATCTGCTGGCCACCGTGCCGACGCGCATCAGCAATCTGCTGATCATCATGGTGCTGCTGCCCTTCTGGACCTCGCTGCTGGTCAGGACGACGTCCTGGATCGCGTTGCTGCAGAAAGAGGGGGTGATCAACGACCTGCTGGTTGGGATCGGAATCCTGGCCGACGAATCGCGGCTGACCATGATCCACAACGCGACCGGCACGATCGTCGCGATGACGCATATCCTGTTGCCGTTCATGGTGCTGCCGCTGTACAGCGTGATGAAGACCATCTCGCCGAATTACGTGCGGGCGGCCAAGTCGCTCGGCGCGAAACCGGCCTACGCGTTTTTCAGGGTCTATTTTCCGCAGACCGTGCCCGGTATCGGCGCCGGCGCCATCCTCGTCTTCATCCTGTCGATCGGCTATTACATCACGCCAGAACTGGTCGGCGGGACATCGGGCACCTTCATCAGCAACCGCATCGCGTACAATATCTCGTCGTCGCTGAACTGGGGCCTCGCCGCGGCGCTCGGCGCGATCCTGCTGGGCATCGTGATCGCGCTGTACTGGCTCTACGACAAGATCGTCGGCATCGACAACATGAAGATGGGATAGCGCCATGGCCCTTCCATCCTATACGACGCCGGCCCAGCGGATATGGCATTACAGCTACCTCGCAATCTGCGGCGCGATCTTCTTTTTCCTGATTTTCCCATTGATGGTGATTATCCCGCTGTCCTTCAACGCGGTGCCGTTCTTTACCTTTACCAAGGAGATGCTGGCGTTCGACCCGGCCGGCTACTCCACCAAATGGTACGTGGATTTCTTCACCAACCTGAACTGGCAGGGTGCGGTGAAAAACAGCTTCATCATCGCGTTTTTCGCGACCATCCTGTCGACCTTCTTCGGCACGCTCGGCGCGCTGGGCCTGTCGCGCGCGCATATGCCGTACAAGACGCTGGTCATGAGCATCCTGATCTCGCCGATGATCGTGCCGCTGATCATCTCGGCCGCGGGCATGTTCTTCTTCTATTCCGACATCGGCCTGCAGGGCACGCATCTCGGGGTCATTCTGGCGCATGCCGCGCTCGGCACGCCGTTCGTGGTGATCACCGTGACCGCGACGCTGGTCGGCTTCGACAACAGTCTGATCCGGGCGGCGCAGAATCTGGGGGCCTCGCCGCCGACCGTGTTTTTCAAGATCATCGTGCCGCTGATCCTGCCGGGCGTCATATCCGGTGCGCTGTTCGCCTTCATCACCTCGTTCGACGAGGTCGTGGTGGTGCTGTTCGTGGGCAGCTTCAAACAGCGCACGATCCCGTGGCAGATGTTCTCCGGCATCCGCGAGCAGATCAGCCCGACGATCCTCGCGGTGGCGACCTTGATGGTGCTGGTCTCGGTTATCCTGCTGGTCTCGCTGGAGCTTTTGCGCCGTCGCAACGAGCGCCTGCGGGGGCTCAGTCCCGGTTAATCCGAAAACTTGATTTGAAAATGTTAACCGGATGCCCATATTTTGGTGTAATATTGAATTCGGCGCATTTCGCACGGACGGAACATCATGTATCGCGACAACACGCTCATTCCTGCCGAAGCGGTGCGGCTCGCCGCACTGGGCAGCCTTGTTGACGGAGACAAGAGCTATGGCGACCTGGCGCGCGAAATCCGTTTCTTCGTGGCGCGCATCGTCGGGCCGTCGCTCGATCTGCTCGGCACCTCGCTGGAACTCCTTCGCCTGGAAGGACTGATCGAGGCGGCGGACGGCACGGCTGCCACCGAGACCCTGCCCGACGAATCGGTGCTCCGCATCACGGGCGAGGGCAAGACCGCCTTCCAAACCTTGATGACGTCCAACGTCCGCGGGCTCGCCAACGATCTCAGTCGCCTGGTGATCGCGCTGAAGATGCGTTTCCTGCCACTGCTGTCCGAAGGGGACCGCCATGAGCAGGCGGAAATCCTGGCCGAGGCCTGCGAAACCGAGCTTGCCCGGCTGCAGGATCTGCGCGCCAACTACGGCGACGGGTTCCTGGCCGAATGGCTGGACCATGAAATCGCCGAGGCGACCGAACGCCGCGACTGGTTCACCGCCCTGGACGGCCGTGTCTGATTTGATCCTTCAATAAACGTGCTGGCCGCCGGTGACGAAGACTTCCGTCCCCGTTACATAACCGAAATCCGAATTTACCAGCTGGTAGACGCAGCCCGCGACCTCGGCCGCCGTGCCCATGCGGTGCATCGGGATGCGGTTGATCAGCGGTTCGTACTCGTCGCCGATCATCTCGGTCTCGATCTCGCCGGGGGCCACCGCGTTGACGCGCACGCCGAGCTGCGCGAACTCCACCGCCATCTCGCGGGTCAGCGCCGACAGGGCGGCCTTGGAGGTCGAATAGGCCGATCCCGCGAAGGGATGGATGAAATGGCCGGCGATAGAGGTAATGTTGACGATGGCCGCACCGCCGTCCTTCGACCCGCGGCCCAGCGCCTTCGCGAAGCCGCGGCTCAGCATCAGCGGCGCGAAGAGATTCAGGTCGAAGACTTTCCGCCAGCCGTCGATCGGCCCGTTCAGGCAGCCCAGCCGCTCCTTGATCGGCGTCTTTGGCGACACGGCCGCGTTGTTGACCAGCGCATGCAGCGCCGCGCCGCCCAGCGCCTCGTTGGCCCGGGCCACGAAATCCTCGAGCGAATCCATGTCGGCCAGGTCGGTCGGAATATGGTGGGTCCAATTGGGATCGCGTTTGCAGGCCTCGGGCGTGTCTTCGCGGCTGCAGGTGATGATCCGCCAGTTTTCCGACGAAAAGCGCTTTACCGTAGCATGGCCGATACCGCGGCTTGCGCCGGTCAGGATCACCGTCTTTCGTTGTTCGTTCATGGCTGCGAGTCTATCTGAATTGGCGGCTCGTGCCAGCGGGAATTTTAGTGCGCCATCAGTATCGGGACGTCGGCGGCCGCCAGGACTTCATAGGTCACGCCGCCGAATACCAGTTCGCGCAGGCGGCTGTGGGTATAGGCGCCCATCACCATAAGGTCGGCGTTCGCCTCCCTCGCGGCGTTCAACAGGGTTGTCGACATCGACTCGTCACCGGCCTCGAGATTCCGGATTTGCGCTTTTACCCCGTGATTGGCCAGATAGCCGGCCAGCGCATCCTGGGTTGCTTCCGGCGGGCAGGGATCGCCGACAGTCAGGATTGTCACATCCGCCGCCCCCTTCAGGAAGGGCATGGCGGCGGTCACGGCCCGGGCGGCCTCCAGCCCGCCGTTCCAGGCGACCGCGACATGCCCCCCGACGGTCTGCGGCGGGCCGGCCGGCGCCACCAGCAGCGGCGTGCCGCTATCCATCAGCGCGGCTTCCAGCGTTTCGGTGATGGTGGTGGCGGCGTTCTCGCCCTCGGCGCGTGCGATGACCACCACATCGGCCACACGGCCGCGCCGCGCGATGCAGGCATCGGGGCGGCCGGTATCCTCTATCCAGGCGCAGTTCGGGGCGTCCGCCGCCGAATCGCCCAGCGCCAGGCCGGCTTTCGCCCGCCAGTCGTCGAAGGTCCGGCGCACCCGTTTGGCCCGCTCTTCGGCCTGTTGTTCGGCGCTCGCGATCATCTCCTCGATCAGCGCGCCCGACATGCCTTCGCCGATATAGGGGATCATGGTTCGCGGATCGGCGCGGATATGCATGACATCGATATGCGCCGAGAATTCTTGCGCCACGGCCAGCGCCGTCGCCAATGCCGCTTCGTCCGACGGTACGCCGAACAGCGGCGTGAGAATGACTTTGATCGCCATGTCGTAATCCTCCCGTATCGCGGTTCCGTTATCCCGCCGGATTCGACTATAGCCTATCCGGCCGGGTCCGTAATGACCTGTATCAAACCATGCCGAGCAGGCGTTCAACCACCACGTCCACCGCGCCGGATGCGTCGAGGCGCGTCCAGCCCATCGGCCCCTTTTCCCGGGTCGGGTGCGCGCGCAGGAAATCCACCGTCGCGTCCGAAGCGTCTTGGCGGCGGCTGGAAACCCGTTCTATCCGTGTTTCCAGCGGCACGTCGATCCAGAACCCATGGAACGGCGCGCCGGCCGCGCGCGCCGCTGACTCCAGCGCCGCGCGCTCGGCCGGATCTGCATAGACGGCGTCGGCGATCACCGTCATGCCGGCAGCAAGGGCGGTCTTCGCATCCTCGATCAGGCGGCCGTAGGTCTGCTCGGTCGCTTGCCGGCTATAGGCATGCTGCGGCAGCGAGTCCTCCATGCGGCAATCGAACAGCCGCTTGCGGGTCACGTCGCTGCGCAGGACCAGCGCGCCCGGCGCGCCGCCCAGCCGGGGCGCCGTGGCGGCGGCGATCGTCGATTTGCCGCTGCCCGATTCGCCGCCGATGCCGATCAGTATGGGCTTGCGCGGCGCCAGGAACGCCGTGGCCAGCGACAGATAATCCCGCGCCGTGGCGGCCATGCCATCCGCCACCGCCGCGTCCTGCTGCATCGCCGCCCCGCTGGCCTCCACCTTGGCGCGGATCGCTGCCCGGCAGGACAGGAACAGCGGCATCGCCGGCAGCCCGCCCAGATCGCCCGTCCGCTGCAGGTAACGGTTCAGGGCGAGGTTGGCGAAATCGCGCCGCCCGCGATGCTCCAGATCCATCAGCAGGAAGGCCAGGTCGTACAGCACATCGGTGCAGGCCAGGGCCTCGTCGAACTCCAGGCAGTCGAACAGGGTCGGCCGGCCTTGCCACAGGATAATATTGCGCAGATGCAGATCGCCATGGCAGTGGCGTACGTAGCCCGACTCCCGCCGCTCATCCAGCAGGCCCGTGCATCCGGGCAGGGCCTCGTCCGACAAATGCTGCAGCGCCTTGACGGCGGCCTTGCCGAAAGTCCCGGGCATCGACGCCAGTTCTTCGATATTGTCGTCGACGATCCAGCGCACGGCATCGGCGCCGCCGAACTCGGACCTCCGCTCCGCCGCCGCGTGGAATTCAGCGATCTCGTCGGCGAGTTCCACGATGTGGTCCGCGTCCAGCGCTCCGCGCTCCGCCATGCGGTCGAACAGCAGATCCTGGTCGAAGCGCCGCATGACGACAACCCAGTCGATAACCCCGCCGTCGCCCCCCAGCGCCAGCACGCCATCGGCCCGGCGCGTAATGGGCTGGCATCCGAGATAGATATCCGGGGCGGTGCGCCGGTTCAGGCGAACTTCCGCCTCGCAGGCGGCATGGCGCTTTTCCAGGCTGGAAAAGTCGAGGAAGGGGAACCAGACCGCGCGCTTCAGCTTCCAGGCGGTGTCGCCGGCCAGGAAGACGGTTGCGGCATGGGTGTCGATTCGCTCCTGTTCGCCGCCCTCCCGTTCGGCCAGCTTTCCTAGAAACGCGATCGCGGCGCCCTGGTCTTGCGTGATCTCACCCGGCTTCATCGCAGCATCTCCCTTAGCCCGGTCGAGCGGTCAGGAATGAAAGGCGTGCTTCTCGACGATCCCCGTGGGATCCTGATGGATCAGTATCTCGGCGTCGGGAAAGGTCCGGCGCAGTTCCAACTCTACCGCGTCGGAAACTTCATGCGCTTTGAGCAGGGTCAATTCCGCGCTCATCACCAGATGGAACTGGATGAAGCTGGTTGGGCCCGAACGCCTCGTGCGCATGTCGTGCAGGCTCTTGACTTCCTCATGGGCCAGCGCGATCTCGCGGATCCGCCGCCGCTCCTCGTCCGGCAGCTCGCGGTCCATCAGCATGTCCAGCGCCTCGCGCACGATCAGCCAGGCGTTGTAGAGGATATAGACGGCGATGGCCGTGCCGAAGATCGGGTCGGCATAGAGCCAGCCGAACCAGCTGCCCAGCACCAGGGCGGCGATCACCGCCAGATTGACCAGGATGTCGCCCTTGTAATGCAGCGAATCGGCCGCCACCGCGACCGATTTCGTGCGGCGCACCACCCACATCTGGAAGCCGACCAGTCCGAATGTCAGGACGATCGAGACCACCATCACCCAGATGCCGACTTCCGGCGCCGCCAGCGGGCGCGGATTGATGAAACGCTCGCCCGCCTGAAACAGCAGCAATACCGACGAGCCCGCGATGAAGGCCGACTGCGCCATTGCCGCCAGCGCCTCCGCCTTGCCATGGCCGAAGCGGTGCTCGCGGTCGGCGGGGGTGAGCGCATGGCGCACGGCGACGAGATTGACAATCGAGGCCAGCGCGTCGAGCAGCGAGTCGACCAGCGTCGACAGCATGGCGATCGATTCGGTGGCGATCCACGCCCCCGTCTTCAGGGCGATCAGCA
>CAJHYK010000033.1_pt1 | contig 10479 bp, 9 predicted proteins | sample 9198691 | NCBI WGS metagenome assembly CAJHYK01 (sample SAMEA7708355, study PRJEB35096) | sediment metagenome | biome: marine neritic benthic zone biome [ENVO:01000025]; feature: sediment [ENVO:00002007]; material: shallow marine sediment [ENVO:03000034] sea grass bed [ENVO_01000059] ...
ACGCAGCCGCGGCCGGGCGCATCGCGGGAACGGCGGCCCCACAATCCATCCGGCCCGAAAAAATCCATTTCGCGGCCGACTATGCCGGCGCGCAGGATCTGGTGAAGGCCGGCGGCGTTGTACTGGAAGTACAATATCTCGGCGCCGCCACGCGCTACGAAGTCGAGACGGACGCCGGCGCGATGTTGTTCGTCCTGCGTCAGAACATTGCGACCGGTGACCGGCAACACGATCCCGGCGTCGGCGAGCGAGTCGAACTGGTTTGGGAACGCGACGCGATGCAGCGCCTCAGCGGCGCAACGGCCGGAGAATAGGCGATGGCCGACATCGCCGCAGATCGTCTCGTCGCAACGGACTCGCTGCGAAGACGGATTTCGACGCTGCTGTATCGGCGTTCCACTTTCTTCCTGCTGCTGTTGCTGGCGCCGCCGCTGCTGTGGCTGGGGATCATCTATCTCGGCTCGCTGCTCGCGCTGCTGGTCCAGAGTTTCTTCTATATCGACGAGTTCACGGGACAGACCGTCTACGAGTTCAGCCTGCGGACCTATGCGGAACTGCTCTCCAGCCGCGCCAATCTCGATATCATCCTGCGCACCCTTTCGATGGCCGTTGCGGTCACCGTGGCAGCCGCGGCGATCGGTTTCCCGGTCGCCTACTACATGGCGCGCTACGCCAACGGGCGGACCAAGGCGTTTTTCTATCTGGCCGTCATGCTGCCGCTATGGTCGAGCTATCTGGTGCGCGTCTATGCCTGGAAGCTGCTGCTGGCCAAGGAAGGCGTGATTAGCTGGGGATTCGCGAACGCGCATCTCGGCTGGCTGCTCGACGGCGTCCTGGCGTTGCCGGTGATCGGCGGCCCGTCCCTCTCGGTATCCTACATCGGGATGTTCCTCGTCTTCACCTACATCTGGCTGCCCTTCATGATCCTGCCAATCCAGGCGGCGCTGGAGCGCGTACCGGCCTCGCTGATCGAGGCGTCAGGCGATCTCGGCGCGCGCCCCAACGAAACCTTTCGCAAGATCATCCTGCCGCTCGCCCTGCCCGGTGTGGCCGCCGGATCGATCTTCACCTTCTCGCTGACGCTGGGCGACTACATCATCCCCTACGTCATCGGATCGTCGCGGTTCTTCATTGGACAGGCGGTCTACATCCACCAGGGTACCGCCGGCAACGTCCCGCTGGCCGCGGCATTTTCGGTGGTGCCGATCGTCATCGTCGCGATCTACCTGACCATCGCCAAACGGCTGGGAGCGTTCGATGCGCTTTAGCACCCGGAAAAAAAGGCTCGCCGGGATGCGCGCCTCCCTCACTTTGAAACTGGCCGCCGTCGCCGGGCTGCTTTATCTGCACCTGCCGGTCGCGTTCATCATTCTCTATGCCTTCACGAGCGAGGAAAAATCCTACCAGTTCCCGCCACCGGGATTGACCCTGCAATGGTTCGAGGTCGCCTGGGGCCGGCAAGACATATGGGACGCACTGACCCTGTCGGTCCGCGTCGCGTTGATCGCGACAGCGACCGCGCTGGTCCTCGGTACGCTAGCCGCCGCCGCCATGTACCGGACGCGGTTTTTCGGGCGCGAGGCCATCACTCTGCTGATAATTCTGCCGATAGCCCTGCCCGGTATCGTTACCGGAATATCGCTGAGGGCTGCAATCAACATCGTCGACATTCCCTATGGCTACTGGACGATCATCATAGGCCACGCGACCTTCTGCATCGTCGTTGTCTACAACAACGTACTGGCGCGCTTCCGCCGGACATCGGCCTCGCTTGTCGAAGCCTCGATGGATCTGGGCGCCGACGGCATCCAGACATTCCGTTATGTCGTGCTGCCCAACATCGCGACCGCGCTGCTGGCGGGCGGCATGCTGGCCTTTGCGCTGTCATTCGACGAGGTGATCGTGACGACCTTCACCGCGGGACAACAGTCGACATTGCCGATCTGGATGCTCACCGAACTGGTGCGGCCACGGCAACGGCCCGTGACCAACGTGGTCGCCGTCTTCGTCATCGCGGTGACCTTCGTGCCGATCCTGGTCGCCTATTACATGACGCGCGGAACCGAAACCGTCGCAGGCGGCGGCAAGTAACCGCGCCCGCGGCCCCTGCCCTACTCGTCCGCCAGCCCCCTGATCGATACGGCGTGATGCGGCAGGCGGGCCTCGCGGTGGACGATGATAAGCCCGGCGAGAACGACCAGCACCGTTCCGCCCAGCACCCAGACGCCAGGCAGATCGTTCCAGACCAGCCAGCCCAGCAGAATCGCCCAGACCATCGAGGTATAGTCGAAGGGCGCCAGGATCGAGGCCTGGGCCAGCCGGTAGGCCTGTACCAGCATCAGCAGCCCCGCCGTGGAGATAATGGCAAGCACCGCCAGCACAAACAGGTCCTCGCCGCTGGGCGTGACCCATTGGAACGGCATGGCAACCCCGCCGGCCAGCACGAAGAAGGCCGCCGCGTAGAACAGCATGCCGAGGCTCGATTCCTCCTCGGCCATGGCCCGCGCCGTCAGCATCCACAATGCATAAAAGACGCTGGCCATCAGCGCCAGCATTACCGGCCAGTCAGGCATTGAGGTTCCCGGCCGGACCATCACCAGAACACCGGCGAAGCCGATGGCGACCGCCATCCAGCGCCAGCGCCCGATTTTCTCCTTGAGCAAAAGCGCGCTGAACAGGACGATGAAGATCGGGGCGGAAAAGGCGATCGCCAGGGTGTCGGCCAGCGGCATCAGGCGCAACGCCCCGAAAAAGGTGATGAACGCCAGGAAGTTCAGCACCACGCGCAGCAGATGCATGCCGTAGCGGCGGGTGCGCAGCCTGCGCAACTGCCCCGTGACCGCAGCCACGACCAGAATGACGGGCAGCATGATCAGGCTGCGGATGAAGAGAATCTCGATAACAGGAAGGCGTTCGGACAGCCATTTGATGACGGCGTCCTGCAGGGTCAATATGGCCACGGCCAGCAAGACCAGCAGAATGGCACGCCCGGGCCGGTCGGACGCCCGCACGCCGGAAACCTGTATCGCGCCGTCAGCCACCGCCGCACTCCCGCATCGGGCGCGACATTGCGCCCCCCGGTTCGTCTACAGGCTTGGCGACAGCCCGGCAACGTCAAAAGCTCAGTGGCTGGTTCCCTCGTCGCGGCTGATCTTGTTCCAGACGTTGTATTTGCCGACCGGCTTGACGAAGGGGATGCGCTTGACCTCCTCCAGGCTTTCCATGTCGTAGACGATCACCGCGCCGTCCATGTCCCAGATGCTCAGCAGCGCATAGCGGCCGTCTTTGGTGTATTCGATATGGGCGGCGGTCTTGCCGGGGACGGGGCGAAGCGTTCTGACGATCTCCAGTGTCCGTTTGTCGATGATGTGGATGGCGTCTTTGTTGGGACCGAAGAAGACGTCCACCCAGGCATAGGGGCTGTTTTCATGGCTGCGCATGAAGAAGCCGGGACCTTGCGTGTCGATGACCTTCACCACCTCCCAGCTCTTCATGTCGATGACGCTGACCTTGCCTTCCTTGAGATGCGGCGTGGCCAGCACCCGGCGGCCCTGGTAGTCGAAGGTGATGCCGGAGCCCAGATGCGGCATGCCGGGCAGCGGCACCTCGGCGATCTCGCGCCCCACATCCATGTGGACGACCACTGCCTGGGCGCCGCCGCGCGAGGCGCCGAAGACATGGCGATAGGCCTGGTCGAAGAAGAAATCGTCCAGCGGCCCGCTGAGTTCGATCCGGCGGATCGGGAACCGGCCCGCTTCAGTCCCTTCCTCATGGCCCTTCTCGAAACTGTGCACGAAACCCGCGAAGCGGGCCGGCGGCTTGTCCTCGTAGGATAGCTCCCACATCTCCGGCACGTCCTTCAAGGCGACCACGAAGCTGTTGCGCGGGTATGCGGTATAGACGGCGCTGACCCGCGAGGATTTACTTTGCAGACTCTTGATCGGGATGATCTTGATGGGCTTCAAATCCACCGCATCGAGCAGCACCAGGTTATGCGGCAGATAGTTCGCCACGGCCACATAGCGCCCGTCTCCAGACACCGCGATATTGCGGGTGTTGATGCCGGCGCGGATTTCGGCGACGACCTGCAGGCTGTGCAAATCGTATTTCATGATCCAGCCGTCGCGCGACCCAAGATATGTGAAGCGGCCGTCGGGCGAGAATTTGGCCCCGCCATGCAGCGCGAAACGGCTGGGGAACCGGGTCAGGGGTTCGAAGTTGTCGCCGTCCAGGATGGTGACATGATGGTCGCCGCCCTCGACCACGACGAACAGGTTCATCGGGTCCGCCTTGTGCAGGGGCCCCGCCGGCAGGTCGGCGGAATCGACATGCTGGATGCGGGTCGCATTGATAGCCTCCAGGTCCCAGCCCGGCAATTCGGGCAGCGGCGTATAGATCAGCGCGACGAGGGCGTCGATCCCGTCGGCGTCCAACTTATCGCCGTAACCCGGCATCTGCGTCGCGGGGCGGCCGTTGGCGATAACACCATGGGCCGCCTTTCTGCGCAGCCGCTTGAGGTTTTCCGGCAGCAGCGCCGGGCCCATGCCGCCCAGCCGGTCTGCCCCGTGACATTCGGCGCAGTTTTCGGCATAGAGGGCTTCGGCGCCGGGGACGTCGGCCGCGGCCGGACTGGTGAGTGCGATGAAAAAGTATGCGGTAAGAACGAAGGCAAGATGAAGGATATGCAGGTACTCGCCGGCTTCCGGGATTCCCACCCCCTCCCTGCCCTCCCCCGCCCAGGCGGGAGAGGGTTCCGGCCGTGCGTCCGGGCCGCGGTCTGCCCCTCTCCCGCTTGCGGGGGAGGGGTTGGGGAGGGGGCCGGGTCGCGGAAATGACCCAGGTTATCCTACATGATGCAGTCCCTGGCGTAGGCGTCCTGATGGTCGCTGAAGACCTTGCCGACGATCCTGTTGGTCAGCTCGCCCTGATCGTTCCGATAGACCTGGCGGACATAGATGTCCTGGATCGGGTGGTGGTTCGCACCGAAACGGAAATTGCCGCGCACGGACTCGAACTCGGCCTTGGTCAGCGCCATACGAAATGCGCTCTTGTCGGAGGTGTCGCCCTTGACCGCCGCCAGCGCCGAGCCGATGAGCCGCGCCGCGTCATATCCCTGACTGGCGTACAGCGACGGCCGGCGGCCGTATTCGGCGACGAAATCGGCGACGAACGCGCGGTTCGCGGCGTTTTCGATATCGGCGTTCCACTGCGAGGAATTGAACACGCCGATGGCCGCATCGCCGACCGGCTTGAGGATCGTCTCATCGAACGAGAAGGCCGGACCGAACAGGGGAATCTGCTCCTTCAGACCCGCTTGGGCATATTGCTTGAGGAAATTGATCCCCATGCCGCCGGGCAGGAAGAAGAACACCGCGTCCGGCTTGGCCGCGCGCAGGGCGGAGATTTCGGCCGCATAATCCTTCTGGCCCAGCTTGGTGTAGACTTCGCCGGCGATGCCGCCGGTGTAATAGCGCTTGAAGCCGGCCAGCGCGTCCTTGCCGGCCGGATAGTTGGGCGCCATGATGTAGACGTTGTTGAAACCCTTGTCGGCGACGTGCTGGCCCATCGCCTCATGCAGGTTGTCGTTCTGCCAGGCGACATTGAAGTAGTTCTCGTTGCACATCTTGCCGGCCAGCGCAGACGGGCCCGCGTTCGGGCTGATGTAGAACGTACCGCCCCTGGTCACGCCCGGCACCACGGCCATCGCCAGGTTCGACCAGACGATGCCGGTCATGATATCGACCTTGTCGGACTTGACCATGCGGTCGGCGATCTGCTTGGCGGTTTCGGGCTTGCGGGCGTCGTCGGAGACGATGAGTTCGACCGCCACGCCGCCCAGCGTGCCGCCATTCTGCTTGAGCGCAAGGTCGAAGCCGTCGCGGATATCGATGCCCAGGCTGCTGCCGCCGCCGGACAGCGTCGTGATCATGCCGATCTTCACGCCCTCGGCCGACGCGGGCGCGGCGAAGAGCCCGGCAGCGGCGGCCACGGCCGCCGTGAGTGAAAGATTCCTGCTCATGGGATTGCTCCCCTATCTATTGATTGTTGCTTTGGACCGCACATGCTTCCGCCGTCCGCGCACTCTTTATAACCGGCTCCGCCGCAAGCGCAAATGGGCAAACCCTACCCGACCCGGGCGCGCCGCGGCCCGGTCCGTTCCAGCAGCACGATCAGGCGCCTGCGGCGGCGCCACAGCAGCGCGGTCGCCGCAAGGCACAGCAGCCCGCCGACGGCGAGCGGCCAGCGCAATCCGAACGGGCCCGACAGCGCCCCCATGACCAGCGAGCCGACGGCGGGGCCGCCGCGGAAGATCACCCCGTAGAGGCTGAGCACGCGTCCGCGCACGGCGTCGTCGACGGCTCCGAGGATCAGCGTCTGGGTGGCGATCGCGCTGGCCACCGTGGCGCCCCCGAATACCGCCGCCGCCACCACCCCGACCCAGAACAGCGAGGTTCCGGTGAACAGCAGCAGCGAGGCCGCGCTGCCGCCGCCGCCGAGCAGGGCGATCGTCAGCAGGCCGGTCGCGCTGCCCCGCTTGGCCAGCCAGACGCCGCCGGCCACCGCGCCCACGCCGATGGCGGACGTCAGCCCCGCCAGTCCCCCGGCGCCACGCCCGAACACGACGTCGGCGAAGCCGGGCAGCAATTCGCCCACGGGGCGGGCCAGCAGCGAGATCGTCAGCATCAGCAGCAGCAGCGGGCCGACCGCCGGATGCCCGACAGTGTAGCGCACACCCTCGGCGATCTCGGCCAACATGCCGGCGTCCCGCTCCGGGGCGGCGGTCGCGCGCTCGATCCGCAGCTGCGTCAACGCGAACAGCAGTGCGACGACCGTCACCGCGTACAGCGCGAAGGTCGGCGCCACACCCCACGCGGTAATGATGAGACCGGCCAGCGCCGGCCCCAGGAATCGCGCCAGGTTGAAGATCAGCGAGGAGATCGCAACGGCGGCCGGCACGTCGTCCGCCCTGACCAGGGACGGCACGAGCGACAGCCGCACCGGCATGTAAACCGCCCGCACGGCCCCCAGAAATCCCGTAAGGATGACCAGCGAGACGATCTCGATCAGCCCGCCCAGGGTCAGTGCGAACAGCAGCGCGGTCTGCAGCAGCGACAGACCCTGGCAGACCAATGCCAGGCGCAGGCGGTCGAGGCGGTCGGCGAGGACGCCGGCGAACGGCCCCACCACGACGGCGGGGAACAAATCGGCGAAAGCAACGACACCCAGCCAGAATCCCGAATGGGTCAGCTCCCAGGTCAGCCAGCCGACCCCCAGCCGCTGTACCCACAACCCGACGAGGGTAACGGCGCTGCCGGCGGTGTAGATCGCAAAATCCCGGTTGCCGAAGGCGCTGCGGATGGCGCCGAAATCGGCTAGGCCATATGCCATGAGGACGTGATCTTCCGTGTAATCGTAAGTTGCCAGTAAATCCGATTTCGAAACACTGCGGTAATATTTCCGGGCGTATTATGCGCCACGGTCTCGCGGACCAGGAAAAGGAACCCAGTGAAATGCAGACACCAGCCGTCGAAATAGCGGATCTGCGCCGCATCGTAAATCGTCTGCTCGACCATATCGAGGCCAGCGGCAGACGATCGATCGCCCTCAATCACACGTTTTACTGGGACGTGCCGGAAGAGGAGCGCTACGGAATCGACAGTCGCCCGAGCGACCTGGACGTACGGTCGCTGCACGACGATTGGGACTGCATCCGCTTTCTTCTCGAGGACGGGGAAGTGCCCATCGTCGACCAGCTGAGCGAAACGGCAACGCTGCTGCGCTTCATCGCGGACAGCCTGCGTGAAGAGATCGACTGAGCGCACGCCAGTAACGGGGCGAACGGTAACATGAGCAGGAAGCGTCTTTATTTGGTCGTCGGGTTCCTCTGGTCGGTCCTGCTCGGGGCCGGCGCGGGTCTGCTCGCGACCGCCGTCGCCGCCGGCGTCGCCTGGATCTACCTGTTCGGCGACTCGACATGGCCGGACTGGACGAACTGGGCGATTCCCGGCGTCGGCATCGTCATCGGGCTGCTGACGTTCGCCGGCTCGATGATCGTCACCCGCATGGTTGCGAGTCGCTATGACCGGGGCGCAGGCGAGCGCGCGGATGAGAAAGGCGGCGGCGTCATCGCATGGCTTCTCTTGCTGGTCGGACTCGCGGTCGCGTGCACCGTCGTATGGCAGCAGGTCGGACGGCGTGCGGAGATCGATGCGGCGCGCGAGCAATCCGCCGCGGCCGCCCGGTATTTCCCGGTGCTGCTGTCCGAAACCCACCGGATCGTGGAGATCGCCGTCGACTGGCCGGGTGGTGGGCAGGACGGCCGCGCGGTCGTGACACTGGACGGCGTGCGCGAAGGCGATTACCGCCTCGACTGGCAGGTGCGCGACACGGCGTTCGGGAAGCCCCTGCTGATGAGCAAGCAGACAGTGCGATTGACGGCCGGCACGCATGCGATGGAATTCGCCCTGCCCGCGCAACGGGTCGTGGACGGCTACCGGGCGCTGCTGAGCCGACAGGATGCGAATGTGATGGTCGACGAGCCGTTCGTCTTCGAGGTTGAACTGGCGCCGATACCGACCGCGCATGAAACCTCTCGAATGCCGGCCAGCGAGGTGCACAATCTGGCCAATGGCTGGTCCTCGTTGATCCAGCGTTCGCGTACCGAGTTCGCCGTGCGCTTCTTTTTGTACGGGGACAGGCTGTCCTGGGAATGACGGACTCCGCTGCCCGCCGCACGAGATTGCCGGAGCCGACCCGCGCGCCATGAAGACTCAGAATCTTTACGCCGTTGCAGGGCTGATCTGGGGCCTCGTGCTCGGGCCGGACGCCGGCCTTTACGCCGCCCGCGTAATGGGCAGTGTCGCCTGGCTGTACCAGTATGAGGAAGGGGTTTGGGCGGACTGGGTGATCATTCCGTTCGGGACCCTCATCGGCCTGACGGTTCTGTTTTCCTGCTATCAGTTGGGCGCCGCCATCGGGCGCCGTCAGGACGACATGGATGAGAGGCGTCCCAGCCCGGCGAAATCCGTGCCCTGGGCGGTAATCGTCGTGGGCGTGGCCGTTGGCGCAGCCACCGCTGTGACGATCGACGAGCGGCAACGCGCGGTGGCGCAATACGTACGGGGGCAGAAGGACGCCGCGGCCCACTTACTGGTGTTCGCAGAGACGCTTCACCGGATCACCAGCTACAGCATCGAGTGGCCCGGCGGCGGCGAGGCCGGGCGCATCGATCTGTCGTTCAAGGGCAAACGGGAGGGCAACTACCGGTTCGCGTGGAAGATCGTTTTACAGGATGGAACGACACCGCTTCTGGGTAAAAGTTATACGGTCGGCCTCGATCGAAAGCGCGAACGGACCAATATTCCCGTCGGCGCCACGGACCTCGTCAACGCCTATATCGTGCATATGAAAAAGCCGGCCGCTTCCCTGGAGGTCGACGAGAAGTTCAGGCTGGTTCTGGAACTGCGCCCGATCCTGACCGACAGCGAACGGGACGCGCTCCCCGAAGACGAGTCGGCGCGTCTGGAAGACGGTGAATCCATCCTTGTAAGGCAGGTGGAGACAGCGTTCCGGGTGCAGTTCGAGGCGCGCGGCGGACGGATCGTATGGCGAAAGAACGACCGCCGCTGAACCGCGGCACGCCAACGGCCTGCTTGACCTTGCGGCATCCTGAGCCGACATTCGGTGCATGAGCGCCGAGGCCCGAACCGACAGTACGTCCCCGCAAACCGTCTGGCGCAAGAAATACCGGCCGCCGGACTGGCTGATCGAGAGCGTCTCGCTGGAATTCGACCTGGGGGAGGAGTCGACACGGGTCGCCGCGCATCTTGCGGTCCGGCGCAATCCTGACGGCGGGACGGGCCCGCTGGTCCTTGACGGCCAGAACCTCAAGCTGTTGTCCGCGGCGATCGACGGCAGGCCGCTGGGCGACCGGGACTACCGGCTGACCGAAGAGAGCCTGACGATCCCCGACCCGCCGGAGTCTTTTACGCTGGAGACCGAGGTGGAGATCCGGCCCCAGGACAACACCGCGCTGGAAGGGCTCTACAGGTCCAGCAGCACATTCTGCACCCAGTGCGAGGCCGAGGGATTTCGCCGGATCACCTTCTTCCTCGACCGGCCGGATGTGATGGCCGTCTACCGCACCACGATCACCGCCGACAGGACCCGCTGTCCGGTGCTGCTGTCGAACGGGAATCTCGTGGAAAGCAAGACCCTGGCCGACGGACGCCACCGCGCCGTATGGGAGGATCCGTTCCCGAAACCGTCCTACCTGTTCGCGCTCGTGGCCGGCGATCTCGCCTGTGTCGAGGACACGTATACGACCGGCTCGGAGCGGACGGTTACCCTGCGGATCTACGTCGAGCGGGGCAACGAGGACCGTTGCGCCTGGGCCATGGAGTCCCTGAAGGCCGCAATGCGCTGGGACGAGGAGACCTATGGCCTGGAATACGATCTCGACGTCTACATGATCGTCGC
>CAJHYK010000240.1_pt1 | contig 10408 bp, 8 predicted proteins | sample 9198691 | NCBI WGS metagenome assembly CAJHYK01 (sample SAMEA7708355, study PRJEB35096) | sediment metagenome | biome: marine neritic benthic zone biome [ENVO:01000025]; feature: sediment [ENVO:00002007]; material: shallow marine sediment [ENVO:03000034] sea grass bed [ENVO_01000059] ...
CACGGCTAGGCTCGCGAGTCTGGGCGTCATGATCAATCGCCTGGCGGATATGAGCGTCACATTGATATACATATATTGTCGGCACCTATTCCCATGGCCGGCTACACGTTTATTCACAGTATCGGGAGGCATGCATGTTCGAGGGCTTCGAGCGCCGCCGCATCGACGCGGGCGAGCTGGAGATCAATACCCTGATCGGCGGCGAGGGGCCGCCGCTGCTATTGCTGCACGGCTATCCGCAGAGCCATGTGATGTGGCGCAAGCTGGCGCCGGCGTTGGCCGAACGCTTCACCGTGGTGGTGACCGACCTGCGCGGCTACGGCGACAGCGGCAAGCCGGCCGGCGACGAGGCCCACGAGAACTACAGCAAGCGGCGCATGGCGCAGGACCAGGTCAATGTCATGGCGGCGCTGGGCTTCGACAGCTTCCAGGTCGCCGGCCATGACAGGGGCGGGCGGGTGACCCACCGCATGTGCCTGGACCATGCGACGCGCATCCGGCGCGCCTGCGTCATGGATATCGTGCCGACCCATACGATCTTCGCCAACCTGAACAAGGATGTCGCCTACGGCTATTACCACTGGCTGTTCCTCGCCCAGCCCTACGACCTGCCCGAGCGGCTGATCGGGTCCGACCCGGACTATTACCTCCAGCGCAAGCTGGGTCACTGGAGCGCCGGCATGGGCGGATTCGAGGCGGAGGCCATGGCCGAATACCGCCGCTGTTTCGGCGACCCGGCCACCATCCACGCCAGCTGCGAGGATTACCGCGCCGCCATTACCATCGACCTCGAACATGACGAGGCGGATTTCGACAGCCGCGTCGCCTGCCCGCTGCTGGTGTTGTGGGGCGCCAAGGGGTTGATGGGTAAATGCTATGACGTGCTGGAGACCTGGCGCGCCAAGGCCGCCGACGTCCGGGGCCGCGAGCTGGATTGCGGGCATTTCCTGCCCGAGGAGGCGCCGGAGGAGACACTGCGCGAAATGCTGGCTTTTTTCGAAGCCTGAACGCCCGGAATCCTTTGGCAATTGCCGCCCCGGTCCTATATATGAAGCCGCACTGGCCCTTGTGGGCCTCAACGATGCAAGAGGGTTTGCGTGGCCGACGACAAGGACGACGACAAGCTGCCGGATTCCCCCGCGCCGGATAATCCGGGTGCGGCCGAAACGGATGCGGACGGGCAGGAGGAGAAGCGCAGGAAGGCGTTGAGCTTCGGCGGCCGCCTGCGGGCCTACTTCCTGGCCGGCATTCTGGTGACGGCGCCGCTGGCGATAACCATCGCGCTGGCCACCTGGCTGATCGAATTCGTCGACAGCCGCATCGTGCCGCTGATTCCGCTGCGCTACAATCCCGACTTCTATCTCAAGGAATATCTGGGATACGAGATCGGCATTCCCGGCCTCGGCCTGATCGTGCTGATCGTCTTCATCACCCTGGTGGGCGCCATGACCGCCGGGTTCCTTGGCCGCTTCCTGATCCGGTTCAGCGAGAACATGCTGAACCGCATGCCGGTGATCCGCAGCGTCTATGGCGCCAGCAAGCAGATCCTAGAGACCGTTCTGAAACACCAGTCGAACGCCTTCCGCCAGGCCGTGCTGGTGGAATATCCGCGGCGCGGCATCTGGGCCATCGCCTTCATCACGGGGCGCACCGAGGGTGAGGTCCAGAATTTGATCGCCGACGATCTGATCAATATCTTCCTGCCGACGACGCCAAACCCGACCTCCGGCTTCCTGCTGTTCGTACCCAAGGAGGACATGATCCTGCTGGATATGTCTGTGGAAGAGGCCATCAAGATGGTGATCTCCGGCGGCATCGTGACGCCGCCCGACCGCCGCTCCACCCAGCTCAAAAGCACGCCGGTCACCGGGTCGCGCGAAACCTGGGAAGAGCGCTGGCAGGAAAGCTCGGCTAACCGGAACGAAGAGTAAGCACGGCCGCGTCCCGCTCGAACAGGTACAGCAGGGTCCTGAGGGCCTGGCCGCGTTCGCTTTTGAGTTCGGGGTCGCGGGCCATGATCAGCTTCGCATCGTCCCGGGCGACCGCCAGCAACTCCCCATGCACTGCGATGTCGGCCAGGCGGAATTCGGGCATGCCACTCTGGCGCACGCCCAACAGTTCCCCCGCGCCGCGCAGTTCCAGGTCCTTCTCGGCGATAACGAAACCGTCTTCGGTCTGCCGCATGATCTCCAGGCGCGCCCGGGCGGCCTCCGTCAGCGGCTGGCCATAGAGCAGCAGACAGGTGGAAGCCGCCGCGCCGCGCCCGATGCGTCCGCGCAACTGGTGTAGCTGAGCCAGTCCGAAGCGTTCGGCATGCTCGATCACCATGATCGTCGCCTCGGGCACGTCGATGCCGACCTCGATCACCGTCGTGGCCACCAGGATCTGCGCCGCGCCCTCGGCGAAACGGAGCATGGCGGCGTCCTTCTCGGCCGGCTTCATCTGGCCATGCACCAGCGCCACGCGGTCGCCGAAGCGGGCGGCCAGTTCCGCGTGGCGGGCTTCGGCCGCGGCCATGTCGGTGACTTCCGATTCCGAGACCAGCGGGCAGACCCAGTAGGCCCTGGCGCCCTTGCCGATGGCGCGGCCGACGCCCTCGATGGTTTCCTCGATCCGGGTCAGCGGCAGGATGCGGGTATCGACCGGCTGCCGGCCCGCCGGCTTCTCGGTCAGGCGCGAATTTTCAAGGTCGCCATAGGCGGTCAGCATCAAGGTCCGCGGAATCGGCGTTGCCGTCATCACCAGCATGTCCACGCCACGACCCTTGGCGGCGAGGTCCAGCCGCTGATGCACACCGAAGCGATGCTGCTCGTCGATGACCGCCATCATCAGATCCTTGAACGCCACCGATTCCTGAAACAGCGCGTGGGTACCCAGGGCGATGTGGATGGAGCCGTCGGCCAGGCCTTCCAGCGTGCGGCGACGATCGGCCGCCCTGTCGCGGCCGGTCAGCACCGCGATTTCGATACCCGCCGCACGGGCCAGCGGCTCGATCGAGGCATAATGCTGGCGCGCCAGCAATTCGGTCGGGGCCATCAGCGCGGCCTGGCCGCCGGCCTCGACCGCGTTCAGCATGGCCAGCAGCGCCACCACCGTCTTGCCGCTGCCGACGTCACCCTGCAGCAGCCGCAGCATGCGCGAGGGCGCCTTCATGTCGGCGTATATCTCGCCCAGCGCGGTTTCCTGCGATGTCGTTAAAGAGAAGGGCAGGGCGGCGATCACCTTTTCCCGCAGCGCGCCGTGGCCGGTGACTGAACGCCCCGGCAGTCTGCGCTGGGTGGCGCGGATCAGCGCCAGCGCCAACTGGTTGGCCAGCAGCTCGTCATAGGCCAGCCTTTCGCGCGTTCCGGTCAGCGGCGACAGCGCGCCTTCTTCCGCCGGCGCGTGGGCGGCGCGCAGGGACTCCAGCCAACTCGCCCAGTGGCGTTTTTTGCGGAAGGCCGGGTCCAGCCATTCCGGCAGGTCCGGTGCCTTCGCCAGGGCCGCAGCAACGGCCTTGCCGAGCGTCTTGGGGCTAAGCCCGGCGGTCATGGGGTAGACCGGCTCGACCCGGCGGATGCTGTCGGCTTCCTCCAGGGGCACGATGTGATCGGGATGGGCCATCTGGATTTCCCCGCCGAAATGCTCGATCCGCCCGCTGACCACCCGCATCTCGCCGACCGGCAGCAAGCGCTCAAGGTATTCGGACCTGGCGTGAAAGAAGACGAGGGTCAGGAAACCGCTGTCGTCCGAGCAACGCACCTTGTAAGGCTTGCGCTTGTCGCGGGACGGGAAATGGGCGTCCACTTTTGCGGTGAGGGTAACCACGCGCCCCTCCGGGGCTTGCGTAATCTTCGGCGAATAGCGCCGGTCGACGATCTCGCGCGGCAGATGCCACAGCAAATCAACCAGATGGGGGCCCGCCAGGCTTTCGATGAGCTTCGCGTTGCGCGGCCCGATTCCCGGCAACCCGGTGACGGCGGCGAACAGGGGGAACAGGATTTGCGGGCGCAAGGGTCTCATCCGGCGGGTTTCGATGGGCGGATATTACCCGATGGCCGCGGGCAGACAACCGGCGCTTTGCCCCGATCGGGATTTACGTGGGGCCACGGGCGTTCTATATGCAGGCCCATCATGACGGACACGGACAAATCTCTGGAGACGGCACGCAAGCGGCTGTTGTTTCGAAGCTGGCATCGCGGCACGCGCGAGATGGACCTGCTGCTTGGCCGTTTCGCCGAACGGAACCTGCCGACCTTCTCCAGGCGGCAGGTCGAACTCTATGAGGCGCTGCTGGAATATAGCGACAGCGACCTCTATGGCTGGATGGCCGGGCGCGAGCCGCCGCCGGCGGCGCTGGGGCATGACGTTATGAAGCTTCTGATCAACTTCAAATTCACCAAATAATAAATTGATTGAACTGAATAAATATCTCGGAGCGCCGGGCAGAACCGAGTGTGGCAGCGTTCCCGACGGGATGGATGCGCTGTTGATCGCAGGCGCCCGTACGACCGCGGTCGACCGCCCGATCCTGTATATCGCACGCGACGACCTGCGCATGACGCGCATGGCGGCGATGTTGAAGTTCGCCGACCCCGGCCTGCCGGTATTCACGGTGTCAGCCTGGGACTGCCTGCCTTACGACCGGGTCTCACCCAACGCCCAGATCGTGGCCGCGCGGCTGGATGCGCTGGCCCGTCTCGCCGGGGGCGGGGAGGCCAGTCCGGTCGTGCTGACCACCGTCAGCGCGGTCTTGCAGCGCCTGCCGCCGCGCGCGACGCTCGCCGCGGCCACCTTGACGGTCCGGGTTGGCGAGGAAGTCAGCCAGAATCGGCTGATGGACTTCCTCACCCATAACGGCTACCACCGCGCCGGCACCGTGCGAGAGCCCGGCGAATACGCGATCCGCGGCGGCATCGTCGATCTCTTTCCGCCGGGCGAGGAGGAGCCGCTGAGGCTGGACTTCTTCGGCGACGAACTGGAAACGGTCCGCCGTTTCGATGCCATGACCCAGCGCACCACCGGCAATGAGCAAGCTTTCACCCTGCGGCCGGTCAGCGAAACGCCGTTGTCGGAAGAAAGCATCCAGCGGTTCCGGCATCGCTACCGGGCGGAATTCGGCGCGGCGACCGATCCGGACCCGCTCTATGAAGCGATCAGCGCGGGTCAGCGTCATGTGGGCATGGAACACTGGCTGCCGCTGTTCCACGACCATCTGGAAACCCTGTTCGACTATCTGCCGGGCGCGGCGGTAACGCTCGACCATCAGGTGGCGGAGGCCGCGGCGGCCCGCCTGGACCTGATCGCGGAATATTACGAGGCGCGCCGGGCCATGCTGCCTTCGACCCAGCGCGGTGCGCAGGACGCGGCGGCGACGACGGATGTCTACAAACCGGTACCGCCGGACAGCCTGTTCCTGACCGCGGATGACTGGCACGGGGTTCTGGCGGCCCGGCCCGTGGTCGCCTTTGCGCCTTTCGCGCTGCCGGCCGACCATCCTGGAATTATCGATGCGGGCGGCCGCCGGGCGCGCGACTTCACGGAAGTTCGGGCAAATCCCGATATCCAGCTCTTCGACGCGGTGCGCGACAGGCTGGCGGAAGAATCGCGGGGCCGGACCGTCCTGATCGCGGCCTACAGCACGGGTTCGCGCGACAGACTGGGCGCCCTACTGAGCGAGCACGGGCTTTCGCCGATCGTCAATGTCGATGACTGGCGCGAGGCGACGGCGCTGCCGCGCGGCGCCGTCGGGATGGCGGTCGTGGAACTGGAGAACGGCTTTACCGCCGATTCCACCTCCGTCTACAGCGAGCAGGACATTCTGGGCGAGCGCCTGTCGCGCCCTGTCCGGCGGCGCCGGCGTCCCGAGAATTTCATCGCCGAATATTCCACCCTGACGGAAGGCGACTTCGTGGTCCATGCGGACCATGGCATCGGCCGCTATGACGGGCTGGAAACCCTCACCGTCGAGGGCGCGGCGCATGACTGCCTGCGGCTGATTTACCACGGCGACGACAAACTCTATCTGCCGGTCGAAAATTTGGACGTGCTGTCGCGCTACGGGTCGGAGGATGCCGAGGTCCAGCTCGACAGGCTGGGCGGCCAGGCCTGGCAGGCGCGAAAGGCCCGGGCGAAGGAACGCATTCGCGATATCGCCAACGAATTGCTGAAGGTCGCGGCTGACCGTCAATTGCGCAAGGGAGTGCTTTTGAACACGCCGGAAGGCGCCTATGACGAGTTCTCCGCCCGTTTCGAATGGACCGAAACCGACGACCAGCAGCGCGCCATCGAGGATGTGCTGGGCGACCTGGCGTCGGGACGCCCGATGGACCGGCTGATCTGCGGCGATGTCGGGTTCGGCAAAACCGAGGTCGCCCTGCGCGCGGCCTTCGTCGCCGTCATGCAGGGCTATCAGGTGGCGCTGGTGGTGCCGACCACGCTACTGGCGCGTCAGCACTACGCGAATTTCAGGAAGCGTTTCACCGGCCTGCCGGTGCGGATCGGGCAATTGTCGCGCATGGTTGGCGCGAAGGATACCGCAGCGACCAAAGCCGGCCTGGCCAGGGGCGACATCGATATCGCCATCGGCACCCATGCGCTGCTGGCCAAGGGAATCGAATTCGCCAATATGGGCCTGCTGATCGTCGACGAGGAGCAGCATTTCGGCGTCGCGCAGAAGGAGCGGCTGAAACAGATCCGCTCGGAAGTCCATGTCTTGACCCTGACGGCGACTCCGATACCGCGAACCCTGCAGATGGCGCTGGCCGGCGTACGCGAGATGAGCATCATCGCCACGCCGCCGGTCGACCGGCTGGCCGTGCGCACTTTCGTGCTGCCCTACGACCCGGTCATTGTCCGCGAGGCCATTTTGCGCGAACAGTTCAGGGGAGGGCGGACCTTCTATGTCTGCCCGCGCATCGCCGACCTTTCGCGCGTGCGCGACCGTCTGTCGACCCTGGTGCCCGAGGCGAAGGTGGCGGTGGCCCATGGCCGCATGGCGGCCGGCGACCTGGAATACGTCATGTCCGGATTCCTGGAGGGGCGCTTCGACATATTGCTCAGCACCAATATCATCGAATCCGGCCTCGACATCCCCGAGGCCAATACCATGATCGTCCACCGCGCCGACCGCTTCGGTCTGTCGCAGCTGTACCAGATCCGCGGCCGCATCGGCCGGTCGAAGACGCGCGCCTATGCCTATCTCACCCTGCCGCCGGGCCAGGAACTGACGCCGGCCGCCCAGAAGCGGCTGGAGGTCATGCAGACCCTGGATACGCTGGGCGCCGGTTTCACCTTGGCCAGCCACGATCTCGACATTCGCGGCGCCGGCAATCTGCTCGGCGAGGAACAGTCCGGCCATATCCGGGACATCGGCGTCGAGCTGTACCAGCATCTGCTGCAGGAAGCGGTCGCCGCGGCCAGTGCCGAACAGGGGGAGGCGCCGGCAGAGAGCTGGACGCCGCAGATTTCGCTGGGTACGCCGATCCTCATACCGGACGACTATGTGGCCGACCTGCCGGTGCGCCTGGGGTTATACCGGCGGCTGGCGAATCTGGTGGAGGCCTCGGAGATTGAGGCTTTCGCGGCGGAACTTATCGACCGTTTCGGTTCCATCCCCGACGCGGTGGAAAACCTGCTGCAGGTCATCGGTATCAAGCAACTCTGCCGCCGCGCCGGCGTGGAGAAGGTCGACGCCGGCCCCAAGGGCGCGGTGCTGACGCTGTACGAAAACCGCTTCGCGAACCCGGAGGGGCTGGTGGCCTATATCCAGAAACAGGCCGGGACCGTAAAATTGCGCCCGGACCAGAAGCTGGTCTTCATACGCCCCTGGGACGATGCGCGGCACCGGGTGCGCGGTGTGCGCCAGCTGATGGACGAACTGGCGAACCTGGCGGAAGCGTAGTCACGGTCCCGCGGCTTGGCGTTCCTCTTCGCGCACCAGGTCGAAGACGGGGCCGAAGGCTTCCGGCTCCTGTGCGCCGACCACCGCATAGCGGCCCTCGACGATGAAGCAGGGAACCCCGTCGATGTTCAGAGAGACCGCGAAATCGTGCTCCTCGCGGACTTTCTCCTCGTCCTCGCCGGCAACCAGCCAGGCGCGCGCCTCATCCCGGTCAAGTGCGCATTCGGCGGCAATATCGCACAGCACATCGTCCTCACCGATATCGTGGCCTTTCAGGAAATAATGCTGGAACAACGCCTCCGCCACCGCACCGTCGCGGCCTGAACGACCAGCGAAGCGGATCAGCCGATGCGCCTTGATCGTGTTGGGGGTGCGTTTGATGCGCTCGAATTCGAAGGCGATGCCGACCGTTTTGCCGGCACTGCGGATCGCCTCGTAGATCTGTGCCGCCCGCTCGTCGCCACCGAATTTCATGGCCAGATAGGCGGCACGATCCATACCCTCGGCCGGCATGCCGGGATTGAGCTGGAAGGTGCGCCAGCGGACCGTTGCCCGGTCCGTCAGCCCGTTCTGGTCAAGTGCCTTTTCCATCCGGCGCTTGCCGATGAAGCACCAGGGACAGATCGGGTCGGAGAAAACGTCGATAATCATACCGGTTCTTTATCATACCGACTTCGATCTGCCGAACGGCAGGCGATCAAATTCCGGTTACCCGTTATTCGCGGACGGCACATTATTGCAGAAGTTCGCTGGCGCGTGAGATCAAGTCCGCCAGACTGTCATCGACCTGCAACTCGGCAATGCCTGACTGCACATAGACCTCGATCCCGACGGGCACATTGTCGGTCAACCGGAATTCCGACTGATGCAGAACGCCGACGACCCGCTTGCGCACCAGTTCCGCGTCCACCAGCCCGGTTTCGGGCATCAGGGCGACGAATTCATCCGCGCCGGCCCTGCCGATGGTGTCCTCCACCCGGACCAGCGCCGCCAGCCAACTCGCCAGTTGCTGGCGGAGCAAGGCTGCTTCTTCAATGCCGTATAGCGCGGCGACCTCGCCGATGGTCGGCACGAAGAACAGGATTGCGCTGGACATGGTGCCGCGCTCCGCCTTGTCCTTGCTCAGCCGGTCGAGATGGGCGCGGGTAAATGGCGTCGAATAGATGTCGCGCAGTTCGTCGGCCGTTTTCGGGTCCAGGGTTGCCGCGATTCGCCGCGCCAGCGCGCGCCGCCGCTCTCGACCGCGCAGCAGCAGGCGCAAGTGGGTATCCACGAAATCGCAATCGACCGGCGCCATCGCCACCACATTCGCGCCTTCGTCATAGGCGGCTCCATGGTCCGGGAAAGCGCCATGTTCGCTCACCATGAACAGGGGCAGATCGTACAGGCGCCGGTCATTACGGACCGAACGGCAGAAATACTCGCACTTCTCCCGCATATCCTCGCCACGGACATAAACCAGCGCGCCGTCGAACGTCTCGTCTCCGCCTTCCACGCGCGAACGCGCCCTGTAGGGGTCGGGCTCGCTCGAAAAGCCGATATTCGATTTGGACAGCAGCGGACAAAGTGTTTCGATCTCGCCTTCCTCGGCGCCGACGACAAGCAGTCGGCCGCTGCCGTCCTTTTCCGCTCGTGAGATTTCCGTGCCGACGGCGACGCCGAATTCAGCGGCCGTTGCTGCCCGTCGAACCAGTTCGGCCTCCATGCTGCCGAGCCTGACGAGGGCGCGCATACGCGCCACCAGCACTGGCCCGTCGGTATCATCCTCGAACACGTCGTCCGCGCCGGCGTCCCGGCAATCGCCGAGCGCATCCGGGCTGTCGCCGATATCGATGGCGGCCACGGGAACGCGCTGTGCCTCGCCGTCGGCCTTCATCTTGCGTATGGCATCCAGGCCGGGCGACCCGGCAATGCTCACCAGCGCAACGACCGGCTTGTGCCGTTCGATCGCGGCGGGAATATCGGTGCCGGCGGATTCCGGTGCGCAGCGATAACCGGCGGCTTCCAGCGCCGCCACGCGGGCGTCGTCGGCCCCGACTCCCAGAATCAGGATGTTGGCGGGATTACCCATGTCTTCCCCTTGTTTGCGGCAACCTTCTCGCAATAGTCCATGCCGTCGCCGCCCCCGTCCACCAGAATTTTCGATTTCCTGTCGTTTGCAAATTTATTGCGCTGGATCAAGGACGGTTTGCCGTGATGGGCGAGACAATGGCATAATCGACAATCAACCGAATCGTTGTTTTGGGGGAGACTTGTGCAGACACCGGTACAGATCGCCTTTCGAGGCATGGAAAGCTCTCCGGCCCTCGAGGCTCGAATCAGGGAAAAAGCCGGAAAACTTGAACAATATCATGATCGTATTACTTCTTGCCGGATCGTGATCGAGGCGCCGCATCGGCATTCGCGGAAGGGCAAGCTCTATCTGATTACCGTCGATGTCACGATCCCGGGCGCCGAACTCGTCGTGAATACCGAGAAGCGCAATCATCATTCGCATGAAGATGTCTATGTCGCACTGCGCGACGC
>CAJHYK010000174.1_pt1 | contig 10396 bp, 8 predicted proteins | sample 9198691 | NCBI WGS metagenome assembly CAJHYK01 (sample SAMEA7708355, study PRJEB35096) | sediment metagenome | biome: marine neritic benthic zone biome [ENVO:01000025]; feature: sediment [ENVO:00002007]; material: shallow marine sediment [ENVO:03000034] sea grass bed [ENVO_01000059] ...
CTATGGCGACAGCGTGCAGAAGTTCATGCTGCCGCAATATCTGGAATTCATGATGCAGTCCTTCGAAAAAAACCAATCCGAGATGCAGCGCTACATGAACGAGACCTTCGGCTCTGTCTTCCCCTTCGGCAAGATGGAGGAGATGGGCAAGCAGAACATGGCGATGTTCGAGCAGGCCATGAAGATGTTCACCGGCGGGGCGCCGGACGCCGGCGCGGCGCCGGCCGAGAAGGCACCCGCAAAAGAGACTCCGAAGGACGAAAAGGGCGAACAGCTGGCGGAATTACAGCGCAAGCTGGAGGCGCTGGAACGCCAGATCGGCAGCCTGTCCGAGCGCAAGGGCGATTGACGCCGGTACGGCATTTGTGGCGCGACGAGAATAATTGACCCGGACTTCACGAAATAGTATTGCATCGCGGCCGCCCGTGATCGGGGGCGGCGATGCCCATGCCGGCCGGGTAACCATTACGTAACGACCCGGCTGGTAGTTTGCGGGCCGACGGAACTAACAGCGAGCCCAGCAAGACATGACGAAGCAAATCAGCCCCGTAATTTTGCCCGTGGAAAGCGGCAATGAGGAACAGAGCTCCCAAATGAACCCCAAGGCCACCAATATCTTCGAGGTCTTTTCGCGAATCGACAGGACGGCGCGTGAAGACCGCAACAGGCACAAGGGCGGCGTGCTTTGGCTGACCGGCCTGTCGGGCGCGGGCAAGTCGACGCTGGCCGTCGAGGTCGAGCGCGCGCTCTTCGCCAAGGGCTACCACGTCTATGTGCTGGACGGCGATAATCTGCGCCATGGGTTGAATTCCAACCTGGGCTTCAGCCATGAGGACCGCACCGAGAATATCCGCCGCGTCGGCGAGGTGGCAGCCCTGTTCGCGGATGCGGGCTTTGTCTGCGTTTCCGCCTTCATTTCGCCTTACCGCGCCGACCGCGAAGGCGCGCGCAAGGCGGCCGGCGATTCATTTCACGAAATTCATGTGAAAGCCGACCTCGCGACCTGCGAATCGCGTGACCCCAAGGGCCTTTACGAGCGCGCCCGGCGGGGCGAGATTCCTGATTTCACCGGCATTTCCGCGCCTTATGAGGAACCTGAAACCCCGGAACTGGTGGTTGACACGGCGTCGCTGGACGTTTCGCAGAGCGTAGCCATGGTACTGGATTACGTTGCCGGGAATTTAACCCTTTCAAGGTCAACCGAAAAAGCCTGAACCAAGCGTTAAGGTTTTTTGTGCATGCTGTAACCCGTAAGCATCAATCCGAGGCCGGGGTTACGGTAGATGGAAGCGGTTAACCAGGGATTCCTCTCGTCCACGGGCGAGCTGGCGGCGACGCCCGCCAGGCAGTCGCGCTGGGAGTCCCTCATTGCGCAATCGAAACAGGCGGTCGCCAGGCGGCGCCTCGCCGAGGCCGCCGGCTATCTGGAAGAAGCGCTCGAAATGGCGCAGACAGACTGGCCGAATTCCGAGCGGCAGGCGGAAAGCCTTATCCGGCTGGCTGACCTCCGCGCTGCGCTAGACCGGCGCAGCGACGCCTTGCGGCTCTATGGCGAGGCCATTGGCGTGCTGGGCGATCTGCCCGAGGGGGTGAATCCCCATCTGGCCCATGCCGTCAGCAATATGGGCCGGATGTGCCTGCTGACGGGCGACCAGGCGAAGGGTCGCGAACTCACTGCCGCCGCCGACGCCCTGCAACGCAAGCTCGGCCAGCCCGACACCCCGTCGATCAAGCTGAACCTGGCGATGGCGATGGCGCATGCCGGCGAGGACGCGGATGCGCAACGAGCCTTCAAGGCGGCGGTTGCCGCGCTGGACCAGGCGAACCCGGACGACCTTCAGGGCATCGCCGTGCATGACAACTACGCGCTATATTGCCTCAGCCGCGAACTCGTTGAGGAAGCCGAAGAGCTATTGCGGCATTGCCTCATCCTGCGCCAGGAGGCGATGGGGCCGCGCCATCCCGTCTATGCGGGCGGGTTGGTCAATCTGGCGCGCGCCCTGCATCTTTTCGGCGACTCTCAGGAAGAGGCCGAAGCCCTGTTGCGGCAGGCCAAGGATATATACGAGCGCGGCGGTGGCGCGGCGGCCTTCGGCATTCTGCCTGCGCTTTACTATCTGGCGCGGATCGCGCAGCAAAACCACGGAAACGCCGAGGCCGGCCGCCTGTGCAACGCCATGCTGGACTTTGGCGCCGGCGATGAGCGGATCGCCAGGGCCGCCCAGGCGGCCTCGCTGCATGTCACGGCGCGCCTGTGGGCGGCGGACGGCAGCGATGCGGCGGAGACCGAAAAGCGCCTCGTCCAGGCGCTCGACCTGGCCGAATCGCTCGACGGCGGCTACCGGCGTTTGGGCGTCGATATCGCCGCGGATGTCCTGGCCGACCTGTATAGCCTGATGCTCGAGGAAAACCGGGCGCCCGAAGCCGACAGGCTGGCGGCGCGCGCGGCGGAAATGCGCGGGCGGCTGCTGTGGGCGGTCAGCCGGAATGTCTTCATGGCGCCCGGCTGACGGGCTCTTACCGGAACGAATTGTAACGCATGCGAAAAGCTCCCCTTACTAGGAGAACGACCGATGGCTAAGACGAAATTCATAACCGCTTTGTTCTTGTTGCTGACCCTGTCCCTGGCGCCTGCGGGCGCTGGTGCGGTGTCCTGGGACAGCTATGCCGAACAGGCGAACACCGCCCAGGACGAGGGCGATTTCGGCAAGGCGGAGACGCTTTACGGGAAGGCGTTGAGTGCCGTCGAGAAAAGCAAGGGTCCGGACCATCCCGACGTGTCGGCGGTGCTGGTCAATATGAGCGGCTTGCTGCACATGATGGGCCGGTTCGACGAGGCCGAAGCCAATCTCAAGCGCGCCATCTCGATCGACAAGAAGGCGCTGGGCGAGAGGCATTCCGAAGTCGCCGCCGATTACAACGTCCTGGCGCAGCTATATGCCGATCTGGGCCGTTACGACGAAGCCGAGGCGCTGTATCTGGACGCCCTGTCGATCTGGACCGATACCCTGGGTGAAGGTCACCAGAACATCGCGGGCATCGCGGTCAATCTGGGCCAGCTATACCGTGAACAGACGCGCCTCGACGAAGCCGAGAAGATGCTGCTGCGTGCGGTCAGCGTGGATGAAAAGGCGCTCGGCGCGGATCATCCGGAGGTCGCGATCGATCTCAACAATCTCGGCGGGCTGTATCGGGAACAGGGCCGCTACGACGAGGCCGAGAATGTTTACATGCGGTCGCTGTCCATTCGCATAAAGGCGCTGGGCGAGAAGGATCCGAATGTCGGCGCATCCTATAACAATCTCGGCCAGCTGTACGAAGAGCTCGGCCAGTACGGCCCGGCGGAAAAACAGTATCGCAACGCGCTGGAAATCTGGGAAAACGCCTGGGGCGAGCGGCACCCGGACGTCGCCATCGCCACCAACAACCTGGCCGGCCTCTACCACACCACCGGCAATTACAAGGAGGCCGAGTCGCTGTATCAGCGGACGATCGCGATCGACGAGACCGCCTATGGCATCAACCATCCGGAAGTCGCCCTCGATGTCAGCAACCTGGCCGGGCTCTATGAGGAAATGGAGCGCTTCCCGGAAGCCGAGGCGCTCTATCGGCGTTCGCTGGAAATCCGCAAGAACGCCTATGGCCCGGGCCATACGCTGGTGGCGGGGAACCTGAACAGCCTCGCCCGCCTGAACGTTGCCCGGGGCAACTATGGCGATGCGGAAAAATACTATCAGTCGGCGCTCGATACATGGCGGGCCGCCCTGGGCGCGGAACATCCGGCTGTGGCCGTTGGACTGGTCAATCTCGCCAGCCTGTACCAGACGCTGGACCGTTTCGACGAGGCCGAAAAGCTGTTCCTCCAGGCCGTTGCCATCGACGAAAAGGCCTATGGCGCGAATCATACCGAGGTCGCCATCGACCTCAACAACCTGGCCTGGCTCTATGCCCAGCAGGGCAAATACGCGAAAGCCGAAGAGTTGATCCTGCGGGCGCTGGCAATTCGCGAAACCACTTATGGCTCGACGCATCCTGAAGTGGCCGAAAGCCTGGACGACCTCGCCAGCCTGATGGAGGAGATGGGACGCATCGACGACGCCCGCAAGGCCGCGCAGCGGGCCCTGGAAATCCGGACCAAGCTCTAGCATGACGCCGGCGGCGAAGCTGACGGGCGGCCTGTTGCTGGCGGCCGCCCTGCTGGCGGGCTGCGCGGCGCAAAGCACGCTATGGGAAGAGTACAGCGAGGACGGGCTGTCGGCCTACAGCGTCGGGCAATATGAGGAAGCCGAAACCTTCTTCGTCGCTGCCCTGGAGGAGGCGGAGCGCAGCGGCAGGGTGGACGAGCGGTTGGCGACCAGCCTCGACAATCTGGCGACCGCCTATACGGCGCTGGGCCGTTTCGGCGGCAGCGAGGCACTGTATCGCCGCGCCCTGTCAATCCGCGAAAATCTCTATGGCCGCGATGATCCGATCGTTGCTTCCACGCTGAGCAGCCTGGGCGACATCTACCGTGTCCTCGGCCGTTACGACGAGGCCGAGACCGCCCTGATGCGCGCCATGGTCATTCGGGAACAGGCGTTGGGACGCGACCATCCCGACGTCGCGGCAACACTGGACAACCTGGCCGCATTGTACAGCGACCAGGACCGCCTGGATGAAGCGCTGGATGCGGCGGAAAGGGTCGTCGTTATCCGCCAGTCGGTGCTGAAACCGGCCGACCCACTGCTGGCGACCAGCCTCGGCAATCTGGCCGCCATCCACAATGCCATGGGCCGGCGCGACAAGGCGAAGTCGCAATATGTGCGGGCCCTGGCGATCCAGGAAGCCGTGTTCGGCCCGGACCATCCGGCGGTCGCCCGGACGCTGAACGGTATGGCCAGCCTCGAATTTGCGCGCGGACGATACGACGAGGCGGAAGCCCTCTGCCTGCGCGCCCTTGACATTCAGCAGCGCAGCCTGCCGGACGACGACCCCGAGATCGCGGAAACCCTGCGCAGCTACGCCTTGCTGCTGCGCGCCAAGGGGCGGGGCGACGATGCGGCATTTCTGGAACGCAAGGCCGCCGCAATCGAAAGCCGTTAGAACTTTTCACGCTTGACCGGAGCCGTCTCCACGCGACCGGGAAGGCTTCAGGCCTGTTGCGTCTTCCCTATGGCCGGGCGGCAAGGTAGTCTTCGCCCGCAATGGCCATACTCGTCACCGGAACCGCCGGTTTCATCGGCAATCAAATCGCACTGCGCCTGCTCGACCGTGGCGAGCGGGTGATTGGCGTCGATTGCCTGACCCCCTATTACGACCTGGCGCTCAAGCAGGCGCGGCTGGCCCGCGTCGCCGGCAGTCCGGACTTCGTCGAGGCCCGCATCGACCTCGCCGACCGCGCCGCGACGGCACGGCTGTTCGCCGAACATACGCCCGACAGGGTGATCCATATGGCGGCCCAGCCGGGGGTGCGCTACAGCCTGGAAAACCCGCATAGCTATGCCGACAGCAACCTGACCGGGTTCCTCAATATTCTCGAAGGATGCCGCGCGGCCGGCGTCGAGCACCTCGTCTATGCTTCGTCCAGCTCGGTCTATGGCAGCAACGAGAAGATACCGTTTTCGGTGCATCACCCGGCGGACCATCCGGTCAGCCTCTACGCCGCGACCAAGCGCGCCAACGAACTGATGGCACATGCCTATGCCCATCTCTATGGCTTCCCGGTCACGGGCCTGCGCTTCTTTACCGTCTATGGCCCCTGGGGCCGGCCCGACATGGCGCCGATGCTTTTCGCCAGGGCCATTGCCGAAGGCCGGCCGATCGACGTCTTCAACGGCGGCGAGATGCGCCGCGATTTCACCTATATCGACGATATCGTCGAAGGCGTGCTGCGCGTGGCGGACTGCATTCCGGAACCGGCTGCGGATGCAGGCGGCGACCCGGCGGCCAGCCCGATCGCGCCTTACCGCGTCTTCAATATCGGCAATGGCGCGCCGGTCGACCTGATGCGCTTCATCGAGGTTATGGAAGCGGCGCTGGGCCGCAAGGCGGAAATGAACATGCTGCCGATGCAGCCCGGCGACGTAAAGGCCACCTGGGCCGACGTCACGGAGCTGGAGGCGGTAACCGGCTGGAAGCCGGCAACCAGCATCGAAGACGGCGTCCGGCGCTTCGTGGAGTGGTATCGCGGGTTTTACGGCCTGGACTGATATGAGGCCGCCCCGGCAAAACAAAAGCGGCGCCGGGGGACGCCGCCAAGTAGGGAAAACAGGAGAGATCGGGTCGTCGAAGCGATCGGCTATTTGCCGATCTTGATCTTCTTCTCGGCCTTCTTGGCCTCGGCCTTCTTCGGGATGGTGACGGTCAGGACACCGTCCTGGATGGCTGCCCTGATCTTGTCGGCGTCGGCTGCCTCGGGCAGGCGGAAGGTCCGCTCGAAGGCGCCGTAGCGGCGTTCGGACAGATAGTAGTTCTCGTTCTTTTCCTCACGCTCGGATTTCTTTTCGCCCTTCACGGTCAGCATGTTGTCGCGAAGCACCACTTCGATGTCTTCTTCCTTCAAGCCGGGCAATTCGGCGGTCAGCGTAACCGCCTTGTCGTCCTCGGCGACATCGACCGCCGGGGTCATTTCGCCGCGCCGCCCGCCCAGCAACCAGCCGGGCTCGTAAGCGCGGAACAATGACGGCGCACGCCGCTCGAAGCCGGTGAAGAATTCGTCGAAGAGATGGTTCATCTCGTCTCTGAGACCGGTCAGCGAATCAAAAACCGCCGGCACAGGTTTGGCTTCTCCTCCATTCTCGCGTTTCGGGGTGATTTTCGTGGCCATGGAAATACACCTCCTTTCCTGGATCAAAAAACCACTGCACCTAGAGTAGATAATGAAAGCAGGTTTTGCCCAATTGCGCGATGACATGGATCAAACAGGGTTAATAATTTATCTACACTTGCGGCCTGCGCGGCGAACGGGCAAGCTCGCCGGAAGATCGCTCAACCGCATCCAGCATACCGGAGGCCTGTCATGGCACCGCCGCGTTTTGCCGCCAACGCCCGCGAAGTCCGCGCCCCGCGCGGCACCGAAATTTCGGCCAGATCATGGGCCACCGAGGCGCCGTTGCGGATGCTGATGAACAATCTCGATCCCGAGGTGGCCGAGAAGCCGGAGGAGCTGGTCGTCTACGGCGGCATCGGCCGGGCGGCGCGCGACTGGGACTGCTTCGACGCCATCGCCACGAGCCTGCGCGAATTGGAGGCCGACGAGACGCTGCTGGTGCAGTCCGGCAAGCCGGTCGGTGTGTTCCGCACCCACGAGAACGCGCCGCGGGTGCTGATCGCCAATTCCAACCTGGTGCCGCACTGGGCCACCTGGGAACATTTCAACGAGCTCGACGCCAAGGGCCTGATGATGTACGGCCAGATGACCGCCGGGTCCTGGATCTATATCGGCAGCCAGGGCATCGTGCAGGGTACCTACGAGACCTTCGTCGAGGCCGGCAGGCGGCATTATGGCGGCGACCTTTCGGGCAAGTGGATCCTCACCGCCGGACTCGGCGGCATGGGCGGCGCGCAGCCGCTGGCGGCGACCATGGCCGGCGCCTCGATGCTGGCCGTCGAATGCCGCCCCAGCCACCTGCAGCGCCGACTCGATACGGGCTATCTGGACCGCCGCGCCGAGGGGCTGGACGAGGCGCTGGCGATCATCGACGAGGCCTGCGCGAAGGGCGAGGCGGTCTCCGTCGGCGTGGTCGGCAATGCCGCCGAGATGGTGCCGGAACTGGTGCGGCGCGGCGTGCGCCCGGACATGGTGACCGACCAGACCTCGGCCCATGATCCGGTCAACGGCTATCTGCCGCTCGACTGGACGCTGGAGAAATGGGACGAGCTGCGCGAGCGCGACCCCGCGGCAGTGGAAGCGGCGGCGCGGAAATCGATGGCGTTGCATGTCGAGGCAATGCTCGCCTTCCATAACCAGGGCGTTCCCACCTTCGATTACGGCAACAATATCCGCCAGGTGGCGCTGGACCAAGGCGTTGCCGATGCCTTCGCCTTCCCCGGCTTCGTGCCGGCCTATATCCGCCCGCTGTTCTGCCGCGGCATCGGGCCGTTCCGCTGGGCCGCGCTGTCGGGCGAGCCGGAGGATATCTACCGCACCGATGCCAGGGTCAAGGAGTTGATCCCCGACGACCCCCATCTGCACAACTGGCTCGACATGGCGAGGGAGCGCATCCAGTTCCAGGGCCTGCCGGCGCGCATCTGCTGGGTCGGGCTGGGCCAGCGCCACCGCCTCGGCCTCGCCTTCAACGAGATGGTGGCCAGCGGCGAACTGACCGCCCCGGTGGTGATCGGCCGCGACCATCTGGATTCCGGTTCGGTCGCCAGCCCCAACCGCGAAACCGAGGCGATGCGCGACGGCACCGATGCGGTATCCGACTGGCCTTTGCTGAACGCGCTGTTGAACACCGCCAGCGGCGCGACCTGGGTGTCGCTGCATCATGGCGGCGGCGTCGGCATGGGATTCAGCCAGCATGCCGGCATGGTTATCGTCTGTGACGGCACGGAAGACGCCGCCCGGCGCATCGAACGCGTGCTGTGGAACGACCCCGCCAGCGGCGTCATGCGCCACGCCGACGCGGGTTATGAGGAAGCCATCGCCTGCGCCAAGGAGCAGGGCCTGAACTTGCCGATGATGGAGGGCTAGAAGATGCCTGTTTCCGCGTCCGATTGCCCCCCCTCCCCAACCCTCCCCCACCAGGGGGGAGGGAGATTTTCCCGGTTTCGCGCCAATAATACCCCCTCCCCCTTGATGGGGGAGGGCCGGGGAGGGGGTGAATCCCGGTGTTGGAGAGCATGCCCGTGACAGCCCCCCTCATCCTCACCCCCGGGCACGTCACCTTGCCGCAGTTGCGCCGGATCGCGGCCGGCGGCGTCGAGGTCGAACTCGATCCGGCCTGCGAGGCCGATATTGCCGCCGCATCCGCTCTGATCGACCGGATCGTCGCCGAGGACCGGACGGTCTATGGAGTCAGTACCGGTTTCGGTTTGCTCGCCAACAAGCGCATCCCGCAGGAAGACCTGGCGGCGCTGCAGCGCAATCTGGTGCTGTCGCACTGCACCGGCGTCGGCGCAGCGCTGCCGGATGACGTGGTCCGGCTGGTGCTGGCGCTCAAGGCCACGGGGCTGGCGCGGGGCCGGTCCGGGGTGCGCCGCGAGTTGATCGACATGCTGCTGCGGCTGCTGAATACCGAGGTCTATCCGGTGATCCCGTCGAAGGGGTCGGTCGGGGCGTCCGGCGACCTCGCGCCGCTGGCCCATCTGGCGGGTGCCCTGCTGGGCGTCGGCGAGGTGCGCTACCGGGGCGAGATCCTGCCCGCGGCCTTCGGGTTGAAGCGGGCCGGGGTGACGCCGCTGGCGCTGGGGCCCAAGGAAGGGCTGGCGCTGATCAACGGCACCCAGGTTTCCACGGCGCTGGCGCTGAAAGGATTGTTCGCCACCGGTGATCTGTTCGCAGCCGCCGCCGTATCGGGCGCGCTGTCGACGGATGCGGCCCAGGGCAGCGACGTGCCCTTCGATGCGCGCATCGCCGAGGCGCGCGGCCAGGCCGGGCAGATCGCCATGGCCGGGGTCTATCGGCGGCTGATGGCGGGCAGCAGCATTCGCGATTCCCATGTCGAATGCCCGCGCGTGCAGGACCCCTATTCCCTGCGCTGCCAGCCGCAGGTGATGGGCGCCTGCCTCGACCAGATGGCCCATGTCGCGGTGATCCTGGAGCGCGAGGCCAATGCGGTCACCGACAATCCGCTGCTGTTCGCGCAAGACGGCGACGTGCTGTCGGGCGGCAATTTCCATGCCGAGCCGGTGGCGATGGCGGCCGACAATCTGGCGCTGGCGATCGCCGAGACCGCTGCGCTGGCCGAACGGCGCATCGCCCTGCTGATGGACCCCGCCTTCAGCGGCCTGCCGGCCTTCCTGGTGGCCGAGGGCGGCATCAATTCCGGCTTCATGAACGCGCAGGTCACGGCAGCCGCGCTGGTTTCGGAGAACAAGGGACTGGCCCATCCGGCCAGCGTCGACAGCCTGCCGACATCGGCCAACCAGGAAGACCATGTATCGATGGCCACCTGGGCGGCGCGGCGCCTGACCGATATGGCGGAAAACGCCGCCACCGTGATCGCACTGGAACTGCTCTGCGCCGCGCAGGGCATCGAGTTCCACCGGCCGCTGAAGAGCTCGGCGCCGCTGGAAGAGGTCATGGCGAACATCCGCACGCAGGCCGCGCCCTGGGACGGCGACCGCTATTTCGTCGCCGATATCGAACCCGTCCTGACCATGGTCGCCAGCGGGGCGCTACGCCGCTTCGTGCCGGGCTTGCTGCCCGACGGCGACTGACCGGATGGCGCCGTTCCTGTTCCGCGAGGGAAGC
>CAJHYK010000504.1_pt1 | contig 10277 bp, 8 predicted proteins | sample 9198691 | NCBI WGS metagenome assembly CAJHYK01 (sample SAMEA7708355, study PRJEB35096) | sediment metagenome | biome: marine neritic benthic zone biome [ENVO:01000025]; feature: sediment [ENVO:00002007]; material: shallow marine sediment [ENVO:03000034] sea grass bed [ENVO_01000059] ...
AAACCTTCATCACGGCGGCGCCGAGGTTGCCGGCCAGCCGCGCCAGGCCGCCATTGGGCTGGAACGGATCCGTGACGGAACGGAACACGTCAAGGTCCAGGGATTGGGTTGGCCCGTCCCGCCAGACCAGGCCTCCGTCCGCGTCAAGGAATGGTTCCTTCGTATACACCTCGAGGCCTTCGCCCACGACGGTGCGAGTATCCTGATGCAACAGCCCCGCATGGAGGAGTTCCGCGATCAGGAAGCTCAGTCCCCCGGCGGCATGGAAGTGGTTCACATCGGCCTTGCCGTTCGGATAGACCCGGGCCAGGAGCGGCGTCGCGGCCGAAAGGTCGGCGAAATCCGCAGGGTCCAGGATGATCCCGGCGGCGCGCGCCATGGCAGAGAGATGAATGACCAGGTTGGTCGACCCGCCGGTGGCGTGCAGCGCCACGATGGCGTTGACGAATGCTCGTTCGTCCAGGATATCCGCCACCGGCGTGTAGTCGTTGCCCAGCGCCGTGATCTCCAGGGCCCGGCGCGTACCGGCCCGCGTCAGGGCGTCGCGCAACGGTGTGCCCGGATTGACGAAACTGGCGCCCGGCAGGTGCAGACCCATGACCTCCATCAGCAACTGGTTGGTGTTGGCTGTGCCGTAGAACGTACATGTGCCGGGGCCATGGTATGCCCCCATCTCGGCCCGCAACAGTTCCTCGCGGCCGATCTCGCCCGCCGCAAAACGCTGGCGCACCTTGACTTTCTCGTCGTTAGGCAGACCCGACGGCATGGGCCCGCCCGGCAGGAAGATCGCCGGCAGGTGTCCGAATGTAGCAGCGGCCATGACCAGTCCTGGAACGATCTTGTCGCACATTCCCAGAAACACAACTGCGTCGAAGCAATTGTGGGAGAGCGCCACCCCCGCTGCCATAGCGATTACGTCGCGCGAGAACAGCGACAACTCCATGCCCGGCTGACCCTGGGTGACCCCGTCGCACATGGCGGGAACCCCACCCGCAACCTGGGCCGTCCCGCCCGCCTCGCGGGCAGCCTGGCGGATGATTTCGGGAAACCGCTCGAACGGCTGATGCGCCGATAACATATCATTGTAGGCCGTTACGATGGCCAGGTTGCCGCTGGCAGTCTCGGTCAGCGCTGTCTTGTCGGTGAGCGCGCAGGCGGCGACGGAATGCGCCAGGTTGCCGCATGAGAGGCTGGCCCGGCGCGGCCCCACGTCCCGCGCCCGGTCGACTTTCGCAAGATAGGCCGTGCGCGCGGCCGTGCTGCGCCCGCGTATGCGTTCGGTCACTTCATGGACAGTATTGTTCAGCGGCATTGGATACGGTCCTTTCTAAGGTGCGTAATGCACATGGGTCGCGGGCAGGCCCAGGATGATCCGAACCGGCGCCTCGGCGGCGGGCCCGGGACCCAGCGCCACCGCCAGGGCGTCGTTCTTCGACTTCCCGGCCAGCAACAGGTGGATGTGGCTAGACGCCGCCAGGACGGGCGCTGTCAACGTGATCCGGGGTTCCGTGGCGGCCGGCGCGCGCATGGGAAGGACAGCGTGGGGACAATCTTCCGAAAGCGCTTCGGCTAGCCGATCCCCGCCTGGAAACAGGGAAGCCGTGTGGCAGTCCCCGCCCATCCCGAGTACACAGACGTCCAGGGGCAGTAGGGCAGTAACGGCACGCTCGATCTCGTCGAGGGCGTCTTCCGGGACCGGGACCGGGCGATAGAGGGGGACTGCCGTGGCCGCTTCGGCACGGTTCTTCAGGAAAGCGCGGCCAAGCAGACCGAAGTTCGAGCGTTCGGACGCGGCGGGCACCCAACGCTCGTCCGACAGGGTCACGTCGACGCGGGACCAGTCAAGATCGGCCTGCGACAGGACTTCCATGAACGGACCGGGGGTGTCCCCTCCGGAGAGGGCAAGGGCGGCCCGCTCGCGTTCGGCCAGCGCCGCGGAAAGCTGCTCCGCGACCAGGGCCGCCAGCTCCTCGGCCTGGGCCTCGCGCGTCGGATAATCGGTGCGTCTCGACGTCATACCTCGATCTCCCGCCACCTCCGTCCGTCGCGATGCATCAGCATCAAGGAGTCCTCGGGACCGGAACTCCCGGGGTCGTATTCGCGCGGTCTTTGTCCGGAACCCTCCCAGGCCCGAATGATGGGATCGGTCCAGGCCCAGGCAGCCTCCACTTCGTCGCCCCTCATGAACAGCGTCTGGTCGCCTCTGACGACATCCATGATCAGCCGTTCGTAGGCGTCCGGCATGGACCATCCCGCGGCTCCCGACTGCTCGGCAAAGGTCATGTCGAGGGGTGCTTCGGTCAACCGCATGCCGCCCGGCCCCGGCTCCTTGATGGTCATGCGGAGTGTGATTCCCTCGTCCGGTTGCAAGCGAATGATGAGCGCGTTGCCCCGGTAGTCACCCGATTCCGGCGAGAAGATGGAATGCGGCGTGTCCTTGAAGACAACGGCGATCTCGGAAAGCCGGGTCCGGAGCCGCTTCCCCGTGCGCAGATAGAAGGGCGTACCCGACCAGCGCCAGTTGGCGATGCGGGCCTTCAGCGCAACGTAGCTTTCGGTCCGGCTGTCGGGATCGCCGGCCTCGTCCAGATAGCGGGGGCCATCGGGACCGGCGCGGTACTGGCCGCGCACCGTGTTTGCCGCAACATCCACCGGCTCCATCGGTTCCAGCGCCTTGATGACCTTCAGCTTCTCGTCCCGGACGGCGTCGGGCTCGAATCGGTTCGGCGGCTCCATGGCGGTCAGGCAGAGAAGCTGCATCAGGTGGTTCTGAACCATGTCGCGCATGGCGCCCGACTGGTCGTAATATCCGCCCCGTTTGCCGACGCCAATGGACTCCGCAACCGTGATCTGGACGTGGTCCACATGGCGTGAGTTCCACAGCGGTTCGAACAGCGCGTTGGCGAACCGGAGGGCCATCAGGTTCTGGACCGTCTCCTTACCCAGATAATGATCGATCCGATAGATTTGCGACTCATCGAACCTGGTCGAAAGCTGGCGGTTGAGAGCGCGGGCAGATTCCAGATCGCGACCCAGAGGCTTCTCGACCACAATTCGGCTCTCGGGGGTTGCGAAGCCGGCTTCGGCCAGACGGCTCGCAAGAGGACCGAATAACGACGGTGAAACCGAAAGATAGAAGGCACGGATTCGGTCCTGCTGTTCTCCGACGACCTTGACCAGGCTGTCCCATCCGGCGGCGGCGGCTGCGTCGACCTGGGTGTAGCGCAGCCGTTCCAGGAACGCGTCGACATCGCCATGCCCCGAGATGTCGGCAGCAGCGAACTCGCCCAGGCTCTTGCGCGCCTGTTCGCGGAATCCCGCCTCGTCAATATCCGCCCGCGCCGCGCCGATGATCCTGGCATCCATCGGCATCTGGCCCGACTTCATGCGCCGAAACAGGGCGGGCAGCAACTTGCGGTGCGCCAGGTCTCCCGTCGCGCCGAATACAATCAAGTCGAAGGGCGCGACAGGTATGGTTCGTGACCCCATGTGCTTCACCTCATATCCACGGCCGGTTCTCCATTTGTCGCTTAGATTAACGCATCTTTCGGCAAGCCTTCAGTGCCCTGCAGGTCCTGTCTCCAGGGCGGATTGGCTCCGGCCCGACTGACCGTGCAGGCGGAGACACGTGAGGCGAATTCAAGCGCCGTCCGCAACGTCCCTTGACCAATCGTGCTGAGCGCCGATTTAGATAACACGCCGGAAGAACGAAGGCTTGCCAGGAAGCCGGCGTTGAAGCTGTCTCCGGCTCCTACCGTGTCGACCACATTCGCCGGCATCGCTGGGATGCTCAGATCCATTGATTGCGTGATCGTGCGCGCGCCCTTGTCGCCCCTGGTCAACGTCACTACTGAAGCGCCGGCCTCGATCCAGTCACGGGCGACATTCTCGAACGCGCCACCCGGTTCCAGCCATGCCAGATCCTCTTCCGACACTTTGATGATGTCACTCATGCCGATCATCCGGCGAAGCCGCTCTCGATATGCCGGTTCGTCCGCCACGAAGCTCGGACGGATGTTGGGATCCAGCGAAATAACAACAGTCTCGCGCATACGCCGCATGAGTTCTTCGAAGGTAGAACCGCAGGGTTCCGGGATCAGGCTGATGGCGCCGAAATGAAGCGCCTGGACAGTATCGGGCAGATTCGGCAACGCCTCGATTCCGAGCATTCGCCCGGCGGTATTCTCATCGACGAAGCTGTAGTGCGCATTGCCGTTCTTAAGGGTGACGAAAGCGAGCGTCGTCGGGTTCGGGCTGCGCATGCAATAGGCGGTGCTCACACCGGAATTCTCCAGATGCACGGCCAGTTTCTGCCCGAACATGTCGGTGGACAGCCCGGAGAAGAATCCGGTTTCCTCGCCTAACCGCCCCAGTGCAATTGCCGTGTTGAACATCGCGCCTCCGGGGACCGGCAGGAAAACCTCGCTGCCGTCGGCGAAGCGTCTGGGAAGCATATCGATGAGAGCTTCACCGCAACAGAGGATCACGGAGACCTCCGTTAACATAGGCTTGGAGGGTTCCCGCGGTACCATCCCTGCCGAGCGCCCGGAGCGCTCGGGAAAACGCCGTCGCGAATGCCTCGTTGCCGTCAACCGGCCTGAAGATGTCCGCCATTGCCAGGAAGGCAGCCGGATCGTTTTCGGCACGACATGCGGCTTGACCGAGACGCTCGGCATTCTCGTCATCGACCGTTATGGGACTTCCGTCGTCCCGCTTTCCCGCGCAATACCGGCACCACAGGGCGACTTCCAGGGCCAGGCCGTCGATCGGCCGACCTGCGCTCAAACGATCGACGATGGTGGGCAGGATGAACTTCGGCTGGCGGTTGGATCCGTCCAGGCACAGGCGCGGAATCGTATCTCCGATCCTTGGATTGGCGAATCGTTCCAACACCGATGCAAGGTAGGCATGAAAGTCCACCCCGAAGATCGGTGGTACTGTGGGAATGATCTCGTTGCGCTCGAGCCTTTCAAGAAACGCCCTGATCAGGGAATCTCTCATGGCGTCATGAACGAAATGGTGTCCCAGCAAAGCGCCCGCATAGGCGATGGCGGCGTGACCGCCGTTCAGGATCCGCAGCTTCATCAACTCATAGGGCGCGACATCGTCGACGAACTCGACGCCGACCTTTTCCAGGGTCGGGCGCCCGGCGGTGAAGCGGTCTTCCAGTACCCATTGGCGGAAGGGTTCACAGACAACGGGCGAAGAATCTACGATACCGAACTCATCGGCGACCAGGGCGCGCTCCCGATCCCCTGTTGCCGGCGTGATGCAATCGACCATGCTGTTCGGAAAGGCGATTTCTGACGCGACCCAGTCGCCTTTGCGCGCCGATATGCCGCCCGCCAACCCGATCATGGCCTGGCGGGTGAACCGCCCATTTTCCGGCAGATTGTCACATGAGACGATGGTAAATGGCGGCAAGTTCCGCGCGCGCCGCAGTTCCAGCCCGGCCAGAAGAATGCCGAAAACGGTCCGGGGACTCGCCGGATCTTCCATGTCGCGAACGACATCGGGGTGATCGGCCTGAAAGCCGCCGGTACGAGCGTCGATGAAATAGCCCCCTTCGGTAATGGTCAGGGAAACAATGCGTATCTGCGGACGACCCAGCGCCTCGACCAATATCCGGGATTCCACAAGCAGGTAATCGATCATCGAACCGCAGACTGTCGCAGTGTAACCCGCTGGATCCAATTCGATTACGGTTGTCAGCCAATCCTGCTGCTGGAGTTTCTCCCGCATTTTGGTGTCGTGCGGCCGGACCCCGGCGCCGACGATACCCCAGTCGTGATCAACACCCGTACTGAACAATCGGTTCAGATAGGTGGCCTGGTGGGCGCGGTGGAAATTGCCTACACCGATGTGAAGGATGCCGGGCGTGATTGCTGCGCGATCATAATGCGGCACCCCGACAGTTGCCGGCAGCAGGCCGAGGGCGCCCTGGTTCAGTTTGATCGCCATGGTCAGTTCAGCCAGTTGCCGCCATCGACGTTGAACGTCTGCGCCACCACGTAATCGCTTTCGGAACTCGCCAGGAATATCGCCATGCCGGTCAAATCCTCGGCCGTTCCCATGCGACCAAAGGGCACCTCTTCACCGACAAGCCGTTTCTTTTCCCCGATCGGGCGGTTCTCGTACTTGGCAAACAGCGCATCCACGCCGTCCCAATGCTCTCCCTCAACGACGCCAGGCGATATGGCGTTGACGTTGATGCCATGCTTTATCAGGTTCAGGCCAGCCGATTGAGTCAGGCTGATGACGGCCGCCTTGCTCGCGCAATAAACCGCGACCAGCGCTTCGCCGCGCCGTCCGGCCTGGCTCGCCATGTTGATGATCTTGCCGCCTTTGCCGCGCGCGATCATGGAGCTGGCCACCGCTTGAAGAGTGAAAAGCGTGCCCTTCACATTGACGTCGAATACCCGGTCATAGCTCTCCCGGGTGATCTCGGTGACCGGCGCCATGTCGAAGACGGCTGCATTGTTGATCAGGATGTCGATGCCGCCGAATTCGACCAAAACCGCTTCGATAGCGCGTTCGATCGATTCCTGATTCGTTATGTCTAGATCCACGGCGAGTGCCTTCGGCCCGAGTTCGGCTGCCGTTGCGCTAGCACGCGAAAAATCGACATCCCCGATAGCAACGGTTGCGCCTTCGCTTATGTAGGCTTCAGCAAAGGCCCTTCCGATGCCTCGCGCCGCGCCGGTGATCAAGGCCGACTTTCCGTTCAGGCGCATCAACTTATTGCAAGCCCATTTTCGGCAAAGCGATGGATTCTGTCCTGCTCCGCCGAGACATAAACGGTATCGCCGTGGCGCAAACTGACTTCACCGTTTGCTCGCACAGTAAGATGGCCGCCACCTTCCATGGAGACATAGACGAAGGTATCGGAGCCCAGGTGTTCGGCGACACCGACCGTACCCTTCCAGTTTCCGCCTTCCTGGGAGAGCATGAGGTGTTCGGGCCGCACGCCGATTGTGTGGGCACCGTAATTTTCGGCGTCGGCTCCGCTGAGGAAGTTCATTTTCGGCGAGCCGATAAATCCCGCGACAAAAAGATTGACCGGGTTCCGGTATAGATCGAGGGGTGAACCCACTTGTTCGATCCTGCCGTCATTCAGCACGACGATCTTGTCGGCCATGGTCATGGCCTCGATCTGGTCGTGGGTGACGTAGATCATGGTCGTGGTGAGGTTCTGGTGCAGTTCCGAGATCTCGAGCCGCATATTAACTCGCAGCGCGGCGTCGAGATTCGACAGCGGTTCGTCGAACAGAAAGGCCTTTGGTTCGCGCACGATGGCCCGTCCGATGGCGACGCGCTGGCGCTGGCCGCCGGACAACTGACCGGGCCGGCGATCAAGGTAGCTCGCCAGATTGAGCACCTTGGCCGCGCCATCAACCTTGCTGTCGATTTCCGCCTTGTCCATCCCCGCCATCTTCAGCGGAAAAGCGATGTTCTTGCGCACTGACATGTGAGGATACAAAGCGTAGGATTGGAAGACCATGGCAAGTCCCCGCCTCGCCGGACGAATCTTTGTCGCGTCCTGTCCGTCGATGGAAATAGTCCCGGAGGTGACATCCTCCAGTCCCGCGATCAGACGCAGCAGCGTGGATTTGCCGCAGCCGGACGGACCGACGAAGACCGCGAACTCGCCATCGTTGATTTCCAGATCAAGAGGTGGAATGACCTGGGTGTGGCCGAAACTCTTTGTGATGTTCTCGAGTTTGATGCTTCCCATAATCCGCTCCTATTTCACAGCGCCGAAGGTGAGGCCGCGCACCAGCTGCTTTTGGCTGAACCAACCCATGATGAGGATAGGCGCAATCGCCATGGTCGAAGCGGCGGAAAGTTTGGCGTAAAAGAGCCCTTCCGGGCTTGAATAGCTGGCGATAAAGGCCGTCAGAGGCGCCGCCTTGGCCGCCGTGAGGTTGAGGGTCCAGAAGGCCTCGTTCCAGGCGAGGATGACGTTCAAAAGCAAAGTCGAGGCGATCCCCGGCACAGCCATCGGCGTCAACACGTAGACGATCTCCGACCACAAGGTTGCCCCGTCCATGCGTGCGGCCTCGAGGATCTCCCCAGGGATCTCCTTGAAATAGGTATAGAGCATCCAGATGATAATCGGCAGGTTGATCATCGTCAGGACGAACACCAGGCCCGCGCGGGTGTCGAGTAACCCCATGTCCCGGAAAATGAGATAGATGGGAATCAGGACACCGACCGGCGGCAGCATCTTGGTCGACAACATCCACATCAGGACATGCTTGGTCCTTTTTGCAGGCACGAAGGCCATGGACCATGCGGCCGGTATGGCGATCAGCAGACCCAGCAGCGTGGATCCCAGCGATATCACTACCGAATTCCAGAAATGGCGGAAGTAATTCGACCGTTCCTGAACCTCGAAATAGTTCTCCAGCGTCCAATCGAAGCCGAGGAACATCGGCGGCGAGGCGATCGCCTGGGCCTCGGTCTTGAAGCTGGTCAGAACGGTCCAGAGAATGGGGAAGAAGATCAGCAGGCCGACGAACCATGCCAACAGGCTGAAAACGATCTTGCGACTATTGGCGTCAGCTTGTGCCATGTATCAAGCCTCCAGGTTCTTGCCGATCATGCGCATCAGGAAGATGGCGACGATGTTGGCAAGGACTACGGCCACGATGCCGCCGGCGGATCCGCCGCCCACGTCAAACTGAAGCAGCGACTGGGCGTAGACGAGATAGGTGATGTTGGTGGACGCATAGCCGGGTCCGCCGTTGGTGGTCACCAGGATCTCGGCGAAAATCGACAGCAGAAAGATTGTCTGGATCAGGATGACTACCGTGATCGCCCGCGACATGTGCGGCAGTACGATATGGATGAAACGGCTCGTTTTCCGCGCGCCATCCATTTTGGCGGCTTCCAGCTGTTCCTGGTCAAGCGACTGAAGGGCGGTGAGCAGGATAAGGGTGGAAAAGGGCAGCCACTGCCATGCGACAATCAGGATGACCGAGAACAGCGGGGCATGGGCAAGAAAGTCGAAGGGCGCAAACCCCAGGACCTTTGCGGCGTGGGCAAACAGACCGTTCACCGGGTTCATGAACATGTTCTTCCAAACCAGCGCCGATACTGTCGGCATGACGAAGAACGGCGCGATCACCAGGATCCGCACCACACCCTGCCCCCAGATCGGCTCGTCGAGCAGCAGCGCGAGTCCAATTCCGCCGACAATGGTGATGATCAGGACTCCGGCGACGAGAAGCAGGGTGTTCCCCAACGCGGCGAAGAACGCCGGATCCGTAAGGAAGAATTCATAGTTGGTGATGCCGATCCATTCCTCCATTCCCGGCATCAACAGGTTGTAGTTGAGGAACGAAAAGTAGATCGTCATTGAAAGCGGCACGATCATCCAGCCTAGAAGCAGCAGGACTGCAGGCGAGATCATGAAACGTGCAGCGACGCGTGATTGTTCGGTGGCCATGAGATTTTCTCCTGAGGCCGGAATTCGCAAGAGAAATCGGGGACCGGCTTGTGCGGTTCCGGCCCCCGGCAAGGTTGGGCTACTTGGGGTAACCTGCCTTTTTCATGGAGCGCTCGGTCAGGGATTGAGCGTTCTGCAATGCCTGGTCCACCGAAAGGCTGCCGGCGAGGGCGGCGGAGAACTGCTGACCGACGGCCGTTGCAATACCCTGGAATTCGGGAATGGCGACGAACTGGACACCGACATAGGGAACCGGATCGACGGTCGGCTTGGTGGGGTCCGCCGACTTGATGCTGTCCAGCGTCATCTGCGCAAACGACACCTTGGCATATTCAGGATTGGCATAAAGCGAGGCCCGCGTGCCCGGCGGCACGTTTGCCCAGCCTTCCTTCGAGGCAACCAGCGACAGGTATTCCTTGGAGGTCGCCCAGGCGACAAATTTCTTCGCGCTTTCAACCTTCTTGGATCCGGCCGGAATGGCGAGACTCCAGGCCCAGAGCCAGTTGCCGCGCTTGCCAAGTCCGGTGTCAGGAGCAAGGGCGAAGCCCACCTTGTCGGCAACCGTGCTGTCCTTCGGACTGGTGACAAAGGATGCGGCGACGGTCGCGTCGATCCACATGCCGCACTTGCCCGACTGGAACAGCGCCAGATTCTCGTTGAATCCGTTCGACGACGCCCCCGGAGGACCGGCATCTTTCATCAGATCGATGTAGAAGGTCAGGGTTTTCTTCCAGGCGGCAGTGTCGAACTGCGGCTTCCAATCCATATCGAACCATTTGGCGCCAAAGGAATTGGCTGTGGCTGTCAGGAAAGCCATGTTCTCGCC